>Ga0335077_10000777_pt1 | contig 36356 bp, 33 predicted proteins | sample Lox_Sample_31_FD_207151 | JGI IMG/M metagenome (GOLD analysis project Ga0335077, IMG submission 207151) | Soil microbial communities from Loxahatchee National Wildlife Refuge, Florida, United States - Lox_Sample_3.1 | ecosystem: Environmental > Terrestrial > Soil > Wetlands | place: USA... | reverse complement strand
AGGTGCAGGCGGACTCTACCGAGGTCGCCCGGCTCAACCAACAACTGCGTCGTTGGGAACACATCTACAACCAAGTCAGGCCTCCTCAGTCCTTGGCCTACCTCACCCCACTGGAATTCCTGCGCCGGTGGAAACGAATCCACGGAAAGGCAAAGTGTCACTAATCTACTGGACGAGTACAAGGACTACAAACCAGGAAGGAAGTCGGATAGGATAGCGGACGAAGGGCTTGTCCGGTGCGGGGCGAGCGAAGCTGGTCCAGGGACGGCAGAGGAACGCTCACGCGTTCCGAATCATCAACATTTAGATGAAAAACGATTACCAAATCGATGCGGCGGACTTTTCCCTGAAGGGCAACAGTGGAGCCGCGGGCGGAGCGCCCCTCCTCGAACCTCGAAGCGAGCAGAAGGCGGTCCCTACAAGGGCGGCAGAAAACGACGAGGGTGGAGGGGGCGGCGTGGATTGGCGAGGAGCGGCGGTGGGAAGTGTGGGGGGAGTGCGGGGGGAAGCGCCGCTGGCGATGCGGCATCCGGTGGAGCACGTGATTCATGGGGACCGGCGAGTGGATCACTACGCGTGGATGAGGGAGAAGAGTAATCCGCAGGTGAGGGAGTATCTGGAGGCAGAGAACGCGTACACCGATGAATTGCTAAGGCCGACTGAGGCGCTGCAGGAGAAGTTGTATCAGGAGATGTTGGGGAGGATTCAGCAGACGGATTTGAGCGTGCCGTATTTGCTGCGCGGGTATGAGTATTACACGCGGACAGAAGAGGGAAAGCAGTATCCGATTTATTGCCGGAGGAAGGCAGGGGCAAGTGGAAAGAAGACCCAAGACCCAGGTTCAAAAAACGAAGCTGCGGCACCCGCGACCCAAGAGAAAGGCCTCAGGCCTGGAAGGCCTGAGCTACAGGACGAAGAGGTGCTGCTGGATTTGAACGAGCTGGCCGTCGGGCATACGTATATGGCCCTGGGAATTTTTGAAGTGAGTGACGATAACCGGCTGCTGGCGTATGCGACCGACACGACGGGGTTTCGGCAGTACGTGCTGAAAGTGAAGGAGCTGGAAACAATTCTTCAGGGGCTAAAGCAGCCCGAGTTTGGCGACGGTGAAATGTCCGACCTGAAGGTCCGACCCCCAAAAGAAGCGATAACTGCGTTCCGTGCAGAGCGGGTGACGAGCGCGGCTTGGTCAAAGGACGGGACGACGCTGTTTTATGTGACCGAAGATGAGGTGACGAAGCGGTCGAATAAGCTGTGGAGACACGAGTCCAAGAGACACGCGGCGAGCGCGGAAGAGAAAACCCAAGACCCAGGTTCAAGAAACCAACCTGGGGCACCCGGTGGGTGGCGAGTGGCGAGTGAGAAGAGAACCCAGGACCCACCCTCACGACCCGAGGGTGAAACACCTGCGCCATTGGGAGGAACCCAAGATGGACGCGTGAAGCGTCCCCTACAAGATGAATTGGTGTATGAGGAGAAGGACGAGCGGTTTCGGATTGACGTGGAGAGGTCGCGGAGCGGGGCTTATCTGTTTTTAGTGTGCAATAGCCACACGACGAGCGAGGTGCGGTATTTGCGCGCGGACACGCCGCGCGGGACGTTTCAGCTAGTGACGGAGCGGGAAGACAATCACGAATATTATCTTGACCATCATCCGGGGGGAGCGAGCGATGGGGCGGGCGGAGTGTTTTTTATTCGAACGAACAGCGGGGGGCGGACTTACCGGCTGATGACGGCGCCGGTGGAAGATCCGGTGCGGTCGCGATGGCGAGAGGTGATTGGGAACCGGCCGAAGGTGATGGTGTCGGGCGTGGAGGCGTTTCGAACGCATCTGGTGCTGACGGAGCGCGAAGACGGGTTGCCCTATTTGCGGGTGATCGATTTGACGCGGGAGGCGGCGACGGCGCTGGCGGCTTCGAAGCGGATAGAATTCGCCGAGCCGGCGTACAACGCGATGCTGGGGACGAATCCGGAGTTTGAAACGACGTTTGTGCGGTTTCAGTATGAATCGATGGTGACGCCGCGTTCGGTGTACGACTATGACGTGACGACGGGCGAGCGCACGTTGCGGAAGCAGCAGCCGGTGCTCGGGGGATACGATTCGGGGCAGTATGTGAGCGAACGGCTGCACGCGAATGCGCCGGATGGAACGCCCGTGCCAATTTCGCTGGTGCGGCGGAAAGACACGTTGCGGGACGCGAGTGCGCCGCTGCTGCTGTACGGATACGGGAGTTATGGACTGTCAATGCCGGTGACGTTCAGCTCGAACCGGCTGAGCTTGCTGGATCGCGGGTTTGTGTTCGCCATTGCGCATATTCGCGGTGGCGGGGAGTTGGGGAAGCCGTGGCACGACGCGGGGCGGATGCACCGGAAGATGGCAACGTTCACGGACTTCATTGCGTGCGCGGAATATTTGATTGCGAAGAGGTACACATCGAAAGAGCGGCTGGGGATTGAGGGAGGCAGCGCGGGGGGATTGCTGATGGGCGCAGTGACGAACATGCGGCCGGACCTGTTCCGCGTGGTGGTGAGCCACGTGCCATTTGTGGACGTGCTGAACACGATGCTGGATGCTTCCCTGCCCCTGACGGTGGGCGAGTATGAGGAGTGGGGAAATCCGCAGGTGGAGAAGGATTATTTTTACATGAAGATGTATTGCCCGTACACGAATGTGGAAAGGAAGCCGTATCCGCGAATGCTGGTGAAAACGGCGTGGAACGACAGCCAAGTGATGTACTGGGAAGCGGCGAAGTACGTGGCGAAATTGCGGGCGATGAAGACGGATGGGAACGTGCTGTTGCTGAAGACGAATATGGGCGCCGGGCATGGGGGAGCGAGCGGCAGGTATGACTACTTGCGGGAGATTGCGCTGGATTATGCGTTTGTGTTGAGAGAGTTGGGGATAGAACAGGAAGGTATAAAGGTATAAAGGTTTAACGGTGAAACGTAGAACAGTGGAAGAGTAAACCCCGTATAAGGTGCAAAGTAGAAGGTGAAACGTTCGAAGGGCTAATGAGCGAAGCGACGACCCCATTGATGCAGCAGTACAACGCGGTGAAGGCGCGGTACCCGCACGCGTTGCTGCTATTTCGGTTGGGAGACTTCTACGAATTGTTTTACGAAGACGCGATGATCGCTTCGCGCGAATTGCGGATCACGCTGACTTCACGGAACCGGGAAAAGGGGCAGCCAATCCCGATGTGCGGCGTGCCGTACCACGCGGCGGAGGGGTACATCGCGCGGCTGATTCGCGCGGGATTCAAGGTTGCGATCTGCGAGCAGATGGAGCAGCCGGGGCCGGGGAAAAAGCTGGTACGGCGAGAAGTGTCGCGGGTGATTACGCCGGGGACGGCGACGGATGTGGCGGTGTTGGATGCGCGGGAGAATAATTTCTTAGCGGCCGTGGCCCAGGATCCGGTGGCTGCGCGGAATGGGCAAGCCCTTCGAGGCACAGCGCAAGCAATTGGCCTGGCACTGGTGGATTTATCGACGGGAGAATTTCAGGCGACGGAATTTGTGGGAGCGCGGGCGGAAGAGTTGTTGCGGGACGAGTTGCAGCTGATGCGTCCGCGGGAGACGCTGCTTCCCCGCCCTCACCAATTGTTCGAGACATCGAAGAATACCTTGCTGGATGGAACCGGGGGCGTGGAAACGCGGCTGGAGGATTGGATTTTCCAGCACGATTATGCGGAGCGCGTGTTGCGGGAGCAGTTTGGAGTGGCGGAGTTGACGGGATTCGGGCTGGACGAGCATACGCAGGCCATGTGCGCGGCCGGAGCGGTAATTCACTATTTGCGGGAGAACGCGGCGCGTGGGGATGATGCGCCGAGCCTGGAAGCGCTGCGGCACCTGGACCGCATCCGGTATTACGAGCAGCACGACGCGCTCGCGCTCGATCCGGTGTCGGTGCGAAATCTGGAACTGTTGTCGCCGATTTTCACGGAAGAGGCGAAGGGGAGCGGGCCGACGACACTGATCGCGGCGCTGGACGTAACGGTGACGGGGATGGGTGCGCGGCTGCTGCGCGCGTGGATTCTACGGCCATTGATCGATATGGATGCGATCGAGGCGCGGCTGGATGCGGTGGGACATCTGCTGCAGCAGACGGTGGTGCGCGGGGAGATTCGGAAAGAGTTGCGCGGGATTCAGGATTTGGAGCGGCTGACGAGCCGGATTACGTTGGGACAGGCGATGCCCCGGGAGTTGGTAGCGTTGCGGAAGTCACTGGGGCAATTGCCGATATTGAAGAATTTTGTGACGCCGCCGAGAGCTGGAAGGACACATCCCGTGCACGATTCCGGGCAAACCGGAATAGCTGCGCCACATAATGGCGCTCAGGGGATTGGAGAGCAGGAAGAGAAAGGCCCCAGGCCTGGAAGGCCTGAGCTACAGGCTGCGGAAACTGCGCCGGCAGGAGTATCTGTGCCACGTGGAAGCGAGCTGCTGCGGGAGTTGCATGAGGAGATTGACGAACTGGGGGATGTGCGGGAATTGCTAGAGCGGGCGATTGGGGACGAGCCACCGGCTACGGCGAACGATCCGGGAATGATTCGCGCGGGGTATAACGCGGAGTTGGATGAGCTGCGGGATCTGAGTAAGCACAGTAAGGAAATTATTGCGGCGATGGAAGAGCGGGAACGGAAGAGGACGGGGATCAATTCGCTGAAGATCCGGTACAACCAGGTGTTTGGGTATTACGTGGAGATTTCGAAGCCGAATTTGCCGCTGGCGCCGGCGGATTACGAACGGAAACAAACGCTGGTGAATGCGGAGCGGTTCACATTTCCGGAATTGAAGGAGTATGAGCGGAAGATTCTGGCGGCGGACGAACGGATTCTGGAGATTGAGCAGCAGCTGTTCGTGGATGTGCGGTCGAGCGTGGCGGCGAAGGCGGCGCGACTGCGGAGGACGGCTGGGTCGGTCGCGAAACTGGATGTGTTAGCGGCGTTCGGGAAACTGGCGGCGGACCGTAGTTATGTGCGGCCGGAGATCAATGTTACGGGAGAATTGTTGATCGTGGGCGGGCGGCACCCAGTGATTGAGGAGTTGCTGAAAGGCAAGGGCGAGCGATTTGTGCCCAATGATTTGTGCTTCGAGCCGGGGCGGCAGCAGTTATTGCTGATTACCGGGCCGAACATGGGAGGCAAGTCGACATACTTGCGGCAGGCGGCGCTGATTGTGTTGATGGCACAGATGGGATCGTATGTGCCGGCGCGGCAGGCGAAGTTGCCACTGACGGACCGGATTTTCACGCGGATTGGGGCGAGCGATAACCTGGCGCGGGGGCGGTCGACGTTTTTGGTGGAAATGAGCGAGGTGGCGACGATTTTGAATCATGCGACGCCGGCAAGTTTGGTGCTGCTGGATGAAGTGGGGCGAGGGACGGCGACATTCGACGGGCTATCGATCGCGTGGGCGGTGGTAGAACATTTGCAGAAGAACACGCGGTCGCGGACATTGTTTGCGACGCATTACCACGAGTTGACGGAACTGGCGGACTTGCTGCCGGCGGTGAAGAACGTCCATGTAAGCGTGAAAGAGACGCCGAACGAGATTATTTTCTTGCGGCGGGTGGAACCAGGGAGCGCAGACAAGAGTTATGGGATTGAAGTGGCGCGACTTGCGGGATTGCCGAAGAGCGTGATTGAGCGGGCGAGAGAGGTGTTGAAGAAGCACGAGCAGAGCGAGCATGAATTGAGCGAGACGTTGACGCCGGGGGCGCATGAGGGAGTGAATGGGAACGGTAGCGGGCAGAGCGTGATGTTTACGGCGCTGGACCGGGCGGTGATTGAGAAATTGAAGGCGGCGGATCTGGATCAGTTGAAGCCGATTGAGGCGCTGAATTTGCTGGCGGAGTTGAAGAAGCAGGTATCGTGAGAGAAAGAGCACAATTGGATGCAGCTGAGCACGAGCGAGGGCTGATCACGAGTTTTTTCTTTCCTGCGCGGCAAGAACGATATCTGGCATTACTAGGTAAGCCGAAACGGCGTGGCGACATCACGCGTGAATTTGCACACTTCAAGCATCTTGATCCGCGGCGAATTGTTTCGATCAGCCCGAGTGCCCAGCATTTCGAAAACATCTATGAATTATTGAGAAGGAAGGGTGCGCCGGAAGTTTGTTACGGCTTTTCCGAATGGGATGAGATCGATGGCAAGACGTTGCCTTTGCGCGATGCATTGAAAATGGTCGTCGGCTCGGGGATGGGCACGTTCCTCTCTTGTCTGCCGGGGCGGCTTGGTTATTTTGAGGGCGAGGTAATGAAGACGCGATACATTCTGGAGTTAGCGAAAGGCAAATAACAAACGTGTTGAAGTTGAGATCCTTCGCTGCGCTCAGGATGACAGGTTTGTGTGGGTGATAGTCGGATGAGCGAAGCGGGCCGATGTGAAGACTGGCCAATCCACGGAAAAGAAAACCAAAAGAAGGGATTGTGCGACCTGGGCTCAGAAGAGCCCACCCTGATGAAGCTAGGGTGGGGCACCCTCAAGCACTTCGACGCGTGGCGCGAAGAAAGGACAACCCAGAGCACAGGCAGGAATGCGTCTGCCACGGCAAGAGCTGGCATGCCTTTTCGACACTCGAGGCAAGCCGCCAGCGCTTCGTAAGCAACCCCCCGTTCCCGGGAGAGGCAACCCCAAGATGGACGCATACCCTTCGAAGCTCAGGGCAAGGAGCGTCCGCTACACAAAGAAGGCAGGCGGCGTAAAGCCGCCCCTACAGGTTCAGATCCTTCGCTGCGCTCAGGGAGACGAGTACGCGCGTTTTGTAATTGGCAGATGGGGAAGAGTGGTAGCGCGACGGACCGCTTCGGAAAGCGGTCCCTACAGGAAAGCACTAGTCGGGGCGGGAGAGGGTGAGGAGGCCGGCGTAGGCGTCGTCTGGATCGGGGACGGGTGTGAAACCGAGGCTTGAGAGTTGAGTGGAGATTTCGGCGGCGCGTTCGGAGGATTTGGCTTCGACGACGAGGGCGTGCGGGCCCCAGGCAGAGATAGTGATGTTGTTGGCGCGGCAGAATTCGCGGGCGGAGGCGAGCCACGTGGGATCGGGTTTGCGGGAGAAAAGGGGCATGGGTTGAGTATAGGAAAAGGATGCGATGCGGCCGGACGATCGTGGATGTGGTTGTATCTAAACCCGCACCCTTGGACACCAAAGGGCGCGGCACCCGGCCTAGCCTTCGCAAACGGCGAGAAGGACGGGGCACCCTCAAGCACAATTGGCCCGGGTGATCCCGTAGGCAAGGCGCTGGCATGAAGGCCAGCGCTACATGAGCAACCCCAAGATGGACGCGTACCCTTCGAAGCTCAGGGCAAGGAGCGTCCGCTACACAAAGAAGGCAGGCGGCGCAAGGCCGCCCGTACAGATAATTGGACACGATGGCTAGATATTGAGCAGTAGTGTGCGCGGAGGTGTGTTACAACGGGCGCGTGAGGACAGCGGAATGCTGGTGATGGGGATGATGAGCGGGACGTCGGCGGATGGGATTGACGTGGCGCTGGCGGAGATTAAAGAAGGTACCCACCCTTTGCACACGACGCAAAGGGTAGGCCACCTACGACTGAAGACAAAACTGCTGCAGCACACTTCGCGGATCATGCCGGCGGCGCTGCGGAAGGAAGTATTGCGCGTGGGGGAGGGTGCGGCGTGCACGGCGGGAGAGATCAGCCAGCTGAATTTCCGGTTGGGAGGCACGTTCGCGGATGCGGCGATCAGCGCATGCAAGGAATTTCGCGTGGCGCTTTCGCGGGTGGAACTGATCGGTAGCCACGGGCAGACGATCTTTCATCAAGGGCAGCCGGTGGAGTATTTGGGGAGAAGGACGGCGTCCACGCTGCAGATTGGCGAGCCGGCAGTGATTGCGGCGCGGACGGGAATCACGACAGTGGGAGATTTTCGCGTGGCGGATGTGGCGGTGGGGGGACAGGGAGCGCCGCTGGTGCCGTTCGCGGATTATGTGTTGTATCGCGACGAGAAGATTGGAAGAGTGTCGCTGAATCTGGGCGGGATTGGAAATGTGACGGTGCTGCTGGCGGGAGCGCGGCCGAGCCAGGTGGTGGCGTTCGATACTGGGCCGGGAAACATGTTGATGGATGCGCTGGTGTGGCACTTCACGAAGAAGAAGCAGAAGTTTGACCGCGGAGCGCGGCTGGCTCGGCAGGGACAGGTGAATGTGAAACTGCTGAAGGAGTTGCTGCGTGATCCGTATTTGCGGTTGGGGCCGCCGAAATCGACGGGTCGGGAATATTACGGCCGGGCATATTTCCAGGAATTGCTGCGGCTGGGGAAGAAGCACGGGGCGGGGCCGAACGATCTGATCCGGACGACGACGGAGTTTACGGTGGCATCGGTGGTGGACGCATTAAAACGGTTTGTGCTGAAGAAGACGAAGATTGTTCAACTGATTGTGTCGGGAGGCGGGGCGAAGAATCCGCTAGTGATGGCGCAGTTGGCGGCGGCGTTGACGCCGATCGAGGTGATGGGGTCGGGGAAGGTGGGAGTGCCGGAAGAGGCGAAGGAGGCGTACGCGTTTGCGTTGATGGCGTACGAGACGGTGCACCGGAGAGCGGGAAATTTGCCGAGCGCGACGGGGGCGGAGGAAGAAGTGGTGCTGGGGAAGATCTGTTATGGGAAGAGAGACAGGGTGTAAGGGTGCGGAGAGGAGCAGTGGAACAGTGAAACGGTAAAACCGTATAAGGTGAAAAGTATAAGGTTTAAGGTTCAAAGAGAGGACGCCTGTAACACTGGATCGTAAGAACCCACCCTTCGCAAACGGCGCAAAGGGTAGGCCACGCGCAAGAGCCTAAGACCGATCCTTACAAAGCATGGTTTGAAGCTCAGGGCAAGCTTTTCGGAGCTCAGGACAAGGGTGCAAGGGTTGTGAGGGTGCGGAGAAGAACAGTGGAACTGCGGAACAGTGGAAAAGTGGAACAGTAAAATTGTAAGAGGTGAAAAGTATAAGGTAGAAGGTAGAGGATAAGAGGAAGTGTGGCGGTAGATCGCAAGAGCCCACCCTTTGCAGAGAACGCAAAGGGTAGGCCACGCGCGATTCGATCATAGACCGTAACGGCGGCGATAAATCGCCGCACTCCAAAATCAGGCGGGGACGGCGTCGTCACCTTCCAGGGCTTCCTGAATGTCGTCGGCGGGAATGGCGCCGAGACGGCCGATGCACCAGTGATCACCGCGCAATTCGACGATCGTAGAAGGCATCATGCCGGAGGTTTCGCCGGCGTCGAGAATGAGCGGGAGGCGATCGCCGAGTTGGCGGAAGACTTCTTCGCCGCTGGCGCAGGTGGGGGCGTCAGAGACGTTGGCACTGGTGCCGGTCAGAGGGACGCCGAGTTCGGAAATAAGATCGCAGACGACGCGGGATTTGGGCCAGCGGAGGGCGATGCGGCGGGTGTTGGCGGTGACTTTAAGGGGCAGGCGGTTGGAGGCATCGACGACGATGGTGAGCGGACCGGGCCAGCAGGCTTCGGCGAGGCGATAGAAATTATCAGGTAATTCCTTGGCGAGTACGAGCGCGTGATTGAGATGGCTGATGAGGATGGGAAGGGCGCGGTGCTCGGGGCGTCCTTTGACGCGGAAGATTTCCTCGACGGCCGAAAGATTGACGGGATCGGCGGCAAGGGCGTAAAGCGTGTCCGTGGGGACGGCGACGACAGCGCCGCGATTCAGCCAGGAGGCGGCATAACGGATGCTCCGCGGGTCGGGATTGGCTGCGCTGACTTTGAGAACCTCGGCAGACACGCGATACCGTACCTGTTCTGGAGCGAAGATAATCGGGCGATGCTGTGGAAATTATCATAGGGAGTAACGCGGGCGCAATGATGAGTAAACACAAGTTTAAAGGTGGAAAAGTGTGATGGGGAAAAGGTAAAAGAGTGGGAAGGAAGAGTTGGGCCAGGGCACCTGAGGTGAGGAGCGAGAACGAGAGTATGGCGAGCGGACGAACACCAGACGGAGGGAGACTGAAGGCTGGGGCGAACGCGTCCCTTCGAGGCTCAGGGCAAGCGGAAGTGATTGCGAGCCGGGACAACCGGTGGCTGAAGGAGTTTCGCGCGGCGCTGCGCGGGGGCGTGCCGACGACGAGCGGGGCGGTAGGGGTGGAGGGCGTACGGCTGGTGGAGGAGGCGTTGACGTCGGGATGCCGGGTGGAGGCGGTACTGTTTGGAGAGAGCGGCGAGAGGCACCGCGAGAGATTGGCGCCACTGATTGGAAGACCGGAGATGGGGTTTCCGGTGTTGCGAACGACGGACCGGTTGTTTGAAGGCGTGGCGGATACGGAGCATCCGCAAGGAGTGGCAGCGCTGGTGGTGCCACGGAAAGTGGAGATGGAAGACTTGTGGACGGCGCCCGAGGGAGTGTGTGCGCCGTTGATTGTGGTGCTGACGGGGGTGCAGGACCCGGGAAATGTGGGGACGATACTGCGGACGGCGGCGGCGTTTGGAGCGACCGGGGCGGTAACGGCGGCGACGGGACAGAGTGGGACGGCGAGTCCGTATGCACCGAAGGCGCTGCGGGCATCGGCGGGCGCGGCGTTGCATGTACCGATTGTGAGCGGGATGGCGCTGGGGATTTTGCTGACACAACTGAAGGTGCGGGGGATTCGAACGCTGGCGTCGTGCGTGGAAGAAGCGTCAGAAAATAGAAACTGGAAGATGCAGGATGGAGAGACCCAGGACCCACCCTTTGCAGAAGACGCAAAGGGTAGGCCACCCATCAGAGCGGATGAACGAGCATTGGCGCCGTGGGAGGTGGATTGGTGCGACGCGGTGGCGTTGCTGGTGGGAAATGAGGGAGCAGGATTGCCGGTGGATGTAGTACGCGGGGCGGACGCGCGGGTGCATATCCCGATGGCAGGAAGGGTGGAGAGTTTGAACGCGGCAGCCGCCGCGGCGGTGGTGTTGTATGAGGCGTTCCGGCAAAGAAAGAAAAAACGAGTGTAATGTTTGAGAGCACAAAAGTGGAACAGTAAGGGCGAAGGAAAGAGAGGCCGTGGCGCTGGATCGCAAGAGCCCATCCTTTCTGCAAATGGCGCGGAAAGGATGGGGCACCCTCAAGTTCTTGGTAGCGCGAAGTAATCTGGATCGTTCACCACAAAGGCGCTGGCATGAAGGTCGGCGCTACACAAACCATTGCCCACACACACTAGTGGTTTGGGAGCCGCGAGCAGGGATCGCGGTGATCGACAATTGGATGGGGCAATCGAGCGAAAGCGGGAACTGGGCTCCCGCACTCCAAAGTGCAGTGCGATACACTGATGGGCGATGAGTTTGTTTGGGGCGGAAGCGGAGATGCGGGGGATGGAGACGGCGGCGGCGCTGCAGCCGCTGGCGGAGCGGATGCGTCCGAGGACCCTGGATGAAGTGGTGGGGCAGGAAAAGTTGCTGGGGCCGGGGAAGCCGCTGCGAGTACAAATCGAAAACGACAATTTGAGTTCGATGCTGCTGTGGGGGCCGCCGGGGTGCGGGAAGACGACGCTGGCGCGGCTGATTGCGCGGGTGACCAAGAGTGAGTTTGTGTCGTTCAGCGCGGTGCTGAGCGGGATCAAAGAGATTAAAGAAGTGATGGCGGATGCGGAGAGGAAATCGCGGGGCGGGCGGCGGACGATTGTGTTTGTGGATGAAGTGCACCGGTTCAACAAGGCGCAACAGGATGCGTTTTTGCCGCATGTGGAGGCGGGGCACATTTTGTTTATCGGAGCGACAACGGAAAATCCGTCGTTTGAGGTGATTTCACCGCTGCTGTCGAGGACGAAGGTCTACGTGCTGGAGGCGTTGACGACCCCGCAGATTGTGGAGTTGCTGCGGCGGGCGCTAGAGGATCGGGAGCGGGGAGTGGGGAATGAGCGGATCGAGTTGGTTGGCCACGGAGGCACAGAGGGCGCGGAGAAAGGCGAAATTGGAGAGTCGAAATTCGAAAATCGTGGAGACGAGGTGTTGTGGAGGATGGCGGCGTTCGCGAACGGGGATGCCCGGACGGCGTATAACACGCTGGAATTGTGCGTGAAGAGCGCCGCGGCGGACAAAGGGGCACAGCCAGGAATGGCTGTGCTACGAAAGAGAATTACGGTGGATCTGTTGGAGGAGGTGCTGCAGCGGAAGATGCTGCGGTACGACAAGGCGGGAGAGGAACACTACAACCTGATTTCGGCGCTGCACAAGAGTGTGAGGAATTCCGATCCGGATGCGGCGCTGTATTGGTTGGCACGGATGATTGAGAGCGGGGAGGATGCGTTGTACCTGGCGCGGCGGATGGTGCGGATGGCGAGCGAGGATATTGGATTGGCGGAGCCAGGAGCGCTGGCGGTGACGTTGGCGGCGAAAGAAGCGTTCAATTTTCTGGGCGCGCCGGAGGGGCATCTAGCGTTGGCGCAGGCGGCGGTGTATTTGTCGCTGGCGCCGAAATCGAATGCGGTGTACGTGGCGTACGGCGAGGTGATGGAGGATGTGCGGAAGACGGAGGCGGAGCCGGTGCCGTTGCATCTGCGGAATGCGGTGACGGGATTGATGAAGAATGTGGGATACGGAGAGGGGTACAAGTACGCGCACGATTTTGAGGAGAAAGTGACGGAGATGCAGTGCCTGCCGGACAATCTGGCGGGGCGGAGGTATTACAAGCCGACGGATCAGGGGTTTGAGGCGAGGATCCGGGCGAGGATGGCGGAGATTGGGAGGATGAGGAAAAAGGCCGGCGAGTGAGGAGTGGCCCTTCGTGCCTCAGGGCAAGCGAGTGACGAGAGAAGAGCAAAACCGTAAAAAGTGAAAAGTATAAGGTGAAAGGTTCAATGCGTTGCTTTGGCTTGAGAGGACGGTGAGATCGGAGTTGGGATTCGGCTGAGATCCTTCGCTGCAAGCACGGCGTTCGGGCAGCGATGCCGATCGGCGTTTCCAGGAAAGATGGACGCGTAAAGCGTCCTCTACAAGTGAGGTTGGGATGGAGGCGGGATGAAGAGGGTTGGGGTGGCGATGACGGTGGTGGCAATTGGGTTGGTGATGGTGACGGCTTCGTGGAGTGGAGATGCGCCGACGCGGCCGAAGATATTGGGGATACGGGAGGTTCGTATTTATTGTGGCGAATCGTGCGTTGGGTCGAGTTTTTACTCGAAGCTGCTGCCACTCTCGGGGGATTGTTGGGATTGCAACAACCAAACCCCTTTCTTAGTAGGAACCTCACAGGAAGTCGTGTTGCTGAGAAGCAATGCCAAGACGTCCGATTTTCTTGCTCAAGTGACGTTCGCCACTGATGACCTTGCACAGATGGAACGGTATCTGGTGTCCAAGGGAATCAAAACTGATTCGGAACCTCCTTACTTGATTGTTACCGATCCCGAAGGACATCGTGTTGCATTTATCAAGACGTTTCGCGCACCGCATCTTCCGAGGAGCGAGAAAGCGCTTGCGTGGCCAAGACGATTAATTCATGCGGGGTGGGTGGTGAAGGATCGGGAGGCAATGGATAAGTTTTATCGGGATGTGCTGGGGTTTCATTTGTATTGGCAGGGCGGGATGACGGATGGGCGGGTGGACTGGGTGTCGATGCAGGTGCCGGATGGGACGGATTGGGTTGAGTACATGTTGAATGTGCCGGCGGATGCGGACAAACATTTGCTGGGAGTGATGAATCATATTGCACTGGGCGTGCCGGGCGTGCGGGCGGCGGCGGAAGAGTTGAAGAAGAACGGAATGAAGCTGACCGAAGAGCCGAAGATCGGGCGGGATGGGAAGTGGCAACTGAATTTGTACGATCCGGATGGGACGCGGGTGGAGTTGATGGAGTTTGTGCCGGTGGAGAAGCCGTGCTGTTCGGAGTTTACGGGGGAGCATCCGAAGCCGTAAGGCGAAAGATTCCAGAATGGAAAATGGAAAATGCCAAAGCGGAGAAGTGAAACAGAGGGATAGTTGAAGAGCGACACAGCAAAAGCAAAACCGTATAAGGTGAAAAGTGCAAGGTGGCAGGTTCAAGACGCGACATGTCGGGCGGAGGCCGGGGAGAGTTTGGAGGCGGGGAGTTGGTTGAGATCCTTCGCTTCGCTCGGGATGACATGTTTTTTTGTTTTTGCTCAAGCACCGCGTTAGGGAGTGTAACAGCGACGCCAGTCGGGAGATTCATCCCGCAAAAAAAAACGCGGGATGGTGCGGAGGTGGCGTTCCGGGAAAGGCAAGATGGACGCGTAAAGCGTCCTCTACAAGTGAGGTTGGGATGAAGAGGATTGCAGTGGTGGCGGGGTTGGTTGGGGCGGCGATGGCGGTGATCGCGGCGGCGGGACAAGGCGTAGGCACCGCCGGGCGGGCAAAGATTTTTGGAATTGCGTACGTCAAAGTGAAGATGACGGACCTGGCGAAGGATGTCATGTTTTATGGTCAACAACTGCGGCTGCCTACCGGAGAGATTCGCGACGGGAATACGGTGCAGGCGAGTTACGTGGTGAACGGGAACCAGCGAATTGAATTGGCGAAGACGGCGCCGGGGACGACAGGATCGTATCTGGCGGAAGTGGGTCTGGCGACGGACGACGTGAACAAGATGAGGACGTATTTGACGGCGAAGGGTGTGGCGGCGAATGAGATTTTCATGTGGCCGGACGGGACGAAGTATTTTGAGACGCAGGATCCGGAGGGAAACAAGATTGTGTTCGTGCAGGAGAACTGGAGGGCTGATTATCTTATGGGATATGACGAAGCGATCAGCAGGAGATTGCTGCATGCGGGATTCGTGGTGAAGGACTGGAAGGCGGAGAACCGGTTTTACGAGGATGTACTGGGATTCCGGCTGTACTGGAAGGGCGGGTTCCAGGATGACGGGCCAGACTGGTATGAAATCCAGGTGCCGGATGGAGATAATTGGATTGAGTACATGCTGAATATTCCAGCGAACGCAGATCATAAGGAATTGGGAGTGCAGAATCATTTTTCGCTGGGAGTGGCGAGCGCGGACGCGGCGGCGAAATATTTGCGGGCGCACGGATTGAAGGAGTTTGACGGGCCGGAGGTTGGAAGGGATGGGAAGAATTCGATCGATGCGTACGATCCGGACGGGACACGGGTAGAGGTGATGGAGTTTGTGCCGACGGGGAAGGTGTGCTGCGGGGAGTACGCGGGGGCGCATCCGAAGCCGTGAGAGAAGCGGTACCGAGTGATGAGTGGCCCTTCGAAGCTCAGGGCAAGCGAGGGGCGAGACAGGAAGCAGAAATTCGAAAATAGAAACTGGAAGATGGAAAATAGAACGGGCAAGAAGTGAAACAGTTCAAGAGTTGAACAGTCAAACAGTAAAAGCAAAAACCGTTTACTGTGAAGAGTATAAGATGAAAGGTTAAGAGAACCTGGATGAAAATTGTCGGCGCGTTGGTGGTGCTGCTCGCGGTCGGTTCCCTGCCCTTTGCGGCGCCGGTGCGGGCGCAGAACATGGACAAAGCGGCGCTGAACGTGGACGAAGACGTGACCGCGTTCGCGTACGCGCCGGATGGGCGGATTATTTTTTCGGTGAGGCGGATTTTCAAGGCGTCGAAGAAATACGATCTGCAGCGGGACGACATCTGGTTACTGGAAACGAACGGGAAGCGGAAGCGGCTGCTGGAGGGACAGAAATTCACGCACGGGGATAAGCCGTTTACGTACCAGGTGGAGTCGTTCACGTGGTCGCCGAACGGACATGTTGTGGCGATACAGCTGTACACATCGACGGTGGACCCGGAGGACGACAGCCGCGAGGATGCACGGGCGTTACTGCTGCTGGACGACAACGGAAAAGAACTGCATCCGAAGGGGCCGGACGCGCTGGTGACGAACGCGGAGAGCCCGATGTGGCTGCGGGAAAGCGGATCGCTGGTGTATCTGGTGGAAGAAATCGCGCCACGGCAATTATTTTCGATGCAGTATCTGTATCTGTCGGGGGGACCACCGACGAAAGCGTTTGAGGGGCGGACGTTTATTGACGCAGAGCGGGTCCCAGGAAGCAATTCGGCGATTGCGGTGGAGCGCGACCGGAACATGGACGGACCGCCACGAATGCAGAAGCTGGAATTGCTGGCGCAGGACGACAAGGAGCTGGCGACGTTGGATTCGTTTGTGGGAGCGGGCGGGCTATCGATATCGCCGACGGGAAGACTGGTGGGGTATTTTCTGGATAACGAGGTGCTGGAGATCCGCAGCCTGGAAGAGCCGAACAGAGTGGCGCGGATGAGGGTGGGGTTGGGCGTGCTGAAGTGGTCGGCGGACGAGACGAAGATTTATCTGAAGCGGACGATTGAGAAGAAGTCGGCGGACCTGGTGATGTTCGACGTGCCGGGGCTGGCAGCGCATCCACGAGGACAGCAGCCGCCGTTGCTGGAGCCGGAGCCGCGGCCGTTGTTGCATGGATTGACGATTCGAGAGTATGCGTTGTCGCCGGATGGAAGATTTTTGGCGGTGGTGCTGCCGGGGAAGAGGAATTTGCAGGTGTTTGGATTTTGAAAAAGAAGAAAGTGAAACAGTGAAAAAGTAGAAGAGTGGAACAGTAAAGGAGTGAAGAGGGGCGCCGTCGTGGCGCCCTTTTTTGTTTTGGCGGTGGGTCCGAGCCGTGGTGGTAGAGAAAAACGAAAACCATATAAAGTGACAAGTTGAAAGTATAAGGTTTAAGGTTCGAATGTCTCTTCAACAACCAGCCGCTTTTCTTCCGGTGAATGCCGTCGTCGTTGCGGCACTCTCTTAACCACCGCCCGCTCGGAAGTGTCTGCGTATCCTCCAAGTGGACACTTCGTAAGCGCCCACTTGAGCTATCTTCGTCAACTAAACATAATCCGTCACCACGGTCCCAACGGGACACTTACGGTTTAAGGCTCGCTCGGAAGTTAGAGGGGGCGGCGTGATTTGTCTTCGACGAAGAGACAGGCGTCTTGGACGACGAGGAGGCCGGCGGCGTGGGCTTTGGCGGCGGCTTCGGCGTTGGTAATTCCCTGCTGCAGCCAGAGGGCTTTGGCGTGGATGGCGATGGCGGAGTCGGCTACGGGAGGGACATCTTCCGGGCGGCGGAAGACGTCGACAATGTCGATGGGGAACGGGATGTCTTCGAGGCGGGCGTAGGATTTTTCGCCGAGGACTTCGGATTCGTTGGGATTGACGGGGACGATTTTATAGCCGGCGCGCTGGAGGTACGAGGCGACCTCGTGGGAAGGGCGGCGCGGGTCGGAGGAGAGGCCGACGACGGCGATGGTTTTGGAAGAGCGGAGGAGATCGCGAATGGGGTCGGGGGAGGCGGGAGAGTCGGGCGGGAGATGGAGGAGCATAGGAGTTAGATGAATGGGGCGGGAAAAAGAGTAAATGAGAAAAGGCAAGTAGAACAGTGGAAAGGTAAAACAGTGAAACAGTGGAAGAAAGAGGACCGTAGCGGTCCGATCGTAAGAGTCCGCCCTCCAGTACAGCGAGCCGCGAAGTAACACCGGCGCCGATCTGGAGATCGGCGTTCCCGGGGAGAAAGCCGTCGCGACTCAGGGCAAGCAAGACTCGGAGATCGAAGAGAGATTCCTCGCTTCGCTCGGAATGACGGACTGTTGTCGGGGTCAGTGGGGGGTGAGGACAGAATTTTGCTTTAGACGCGGAAGGGCGTAGGAGAGGGCGGAGAGGAGCTTGGTGTTTTCAGCGGGGCTGCCGACGCTGATGCGGATGGCTTCCGGGAAACCCATCCAGCCCATGGGACGAACGATGACGCCTTCCTGGAGGAGTTCGTTGCAGAGAGCTTTGGCGTGAGGGCCGATGGGAACGAAGAGGAAATTGGTTTCGCTGGGAACGGGCGAGAGATGGAGCTTGGTGAGTTCGAGGAAGAGGCGGCGGCGTTCGGCGCGGTTCATATCGACGGAGCGGCGGACGTGCTCGGTGTCGTCGAGAGCAGCGAGGGCGGCGGCCTGGCCAACACTGGTGACATTGAAAGGAGTGCGGAGCTTGTTCATTTCGGCGGTGAGGGTGGGATGGCCGATGGAGTAGCCGATGCGGAGTCCGGCGAGGCCGTAGACTTTCGAAAAGGTGCGTAGGGTGAGGATGTTGTTGTACTGGCGGAAAAGTTCGAGAGAGCGGGGGAGATCGTGGCGCTCGGCGTATTCGTGGTAGGCCTCGTCCAGAACAACGAGGACGTCGCCGGGAACTTTGTGCAGAAAGGTGGCGAATTCGTCGTGGCCGAACGCGGTGCCGGTGGGATTGTTGGGATTGGCGATATAGATGACTCGGGTTTCCGGAGTGACGGCGGCGGCGATGGCGTCGAGATCGAAGGTGTAGTTGCGCATGGGGGTTTGCGTGAGATTGCCGCCAGAAGCGCGAATAGCGATGGCGAAAAGGGCGAAGGAACCTTCGCTGGTGATGCCGTGGAGGCCGGGGCGAAGGAGAACGCGGGAAGCGAGGTCGATGATCTCGCTGGAACCGAGGCCGACGAAAACTTCCTCGAAGCGGACATTGTTGCGGGCGGCGAGGACTTCGCGGAGTCGCTTGCTGCCGCCGTCGGGATACCAGTTGGCGTCGCCGAGAGCGCGGCGAGCGGCTTCCATGGCTTTGGGAGAGGGGCCGAGAGGATTTTCGTTGGAAGCGAGTTTGACGGCGTGAATCTTGAGATCTTGTTCGACTTCTTCGACCGGCTTGCCCGGAACATAGGCCGGGAGGCCCTGAATGTACGGCGGGATGAGTTCTTCGAGTGTGTGGGTCATGAGAATAGTTTATGCCGGGAATAAGGGAAAAGCGAGAGGGTGGGGTGGAAGAGTAAAAGGCGAAAGGGTGTAAGGGAGTAAAGGTACAAGTGTCCTGAAGATGAAGAGGTATAAGGTGCAAGGTATAAAGTGAAGAGTTGAAGGGCCGAGGCTGATGTGTCGGTTGAGATTCTTCGTCGCAAACAACGCTCCTCAGGATGACGACATGTTTTCTTGCGCGAGGCAAATTAGAAGCTGGGAGGGGCAGCGAGATTTTTGAGGCGGTGGACTTCCCTTTCGGTGAGAGTGCGGAATTTGCCGAGAGGGACGTCGAGGGTGAGGGGGCCGAGCTGGACCCGCTTGATTTTTTCCACGAGGAAGCCGACAGCGAGGAACATGCGGCGGATCTGGCGATTGCGGCCTTCGATGAGGGTGACCTCGTACCAGGGATTCTCGACGTCCTGGAGGAGGCGGATTTTTGTGGGAGAGAGTTTGACGCGGCGCTGGTCGTCAAGAGTAATGGTGACGCCGTTGCGGAGTTTCTGGATGGCGGGTTCGTTGGGCTTGCCGCTGATTTTGACGTGATAAGTTTTGGGAACGTGGGAGCCGGCCTTGGTGAGTTTTTGGGCGAGGGCGCCGTCGTTGGTGAGGAGGAGGAGACCTTCGCTAGCGTAGTCGAGGCGGCCGACGGGGTAGACGCGTTCGGGGAGATGGCCGAGGAGTTGCATAACAGTGGGGCGGCCTTCGGGATCGCTGGTGGTGGTGACGTAGCCTTTGGGCTTGTTCAATAAAAAATAGACGAATTTTTGCGGGCGCTGGAGCGGCTTGCCGTCAACGGCGATGGTGTCGGTGGAGAGGTCGGCTTTGGTGCCGAGTTCGGTGACGATTTTGCCGTTGAGGGTGATGCGGCCGGCAAGGATGATTTCCTCGGCTTTGCGGCGGGAGGCGATGCCGGCGGCGGCGAGGATTTTCTGGAGGCGGTCGGGCATGAAAGAAGAAGAATAGTAGAGAGTGGAACAGTGGAAAAGTGGAAAAATGGAACAGTAAAGACGCAGAAAACACGGTATAAGGTGAAAAGTGCAGAGTGAAAGGTTGAAAGAAGATTTTGCGACCAAGCGGGGAAGAGCAAAGGCCTCACGCCCTGGAAGGGGTGAGCTACAGGTGCGGAGTTTGTCAGCGGGGCTTGCGTTTTTGGGGCTTTGGGGATTTGGTGAGGGACTCGACTTCCTTGGGTTCGAGGAGGCGGTAGCGGCCGCGGGGGATGTGTTCGACGGAGAGAGGGCCGAGGCCGATGCGATGAACTTTTTCGACGGGGTGATGTTCGCGGAAAAGAGTGCGCCGGAGGGGTTCGAGTTTGGGGCCGAACATGCGGACTTCGTACCAATAGTTGGCGGAGTTGCCGCGCATGGCGTCGGGCTGGCGAACGACTTTCATTTTGACGCCGGTTTGCTTGTTGAGGCGCTCGATGTCGGCGAGCGTAAGCATGCCCTTGATTTTGAGATGATAGGCCTGCTCGAGATGATTCCAGTTTTTGAGGAGCTGGGCGGCGAGGTCGCCATCGTTGGTCATGAAGACGAGTCCGGCGGAGGCGTATTCGAGATTACCGACGGGATAAACGCGCTGAGGGAAGCCGCGAAGAAAATTGCGAAGGGTTTTGCGTCCTTCAGGATCGGCGAGTGTGGAGACGACTTCGGGGGGCTTGTGGAGGAGGAGGTAGACGTGGCGCTCATCGGAATCGATGGAGCGGCCAGCGGCTTCGATTTTGTCCTTGGCGGGATCGGCCTTGGTGCCAAGTTCGGTGACGACTTTGCCGTTGACGCGGACCTGGCCGGAGAGGATGAGCTGTTCGGCGTGACGGCGGGAAGAGATGCCGGCTCGGGAGATGATTTTTTGAAGGCGTTCGAGCATGAAGGGATGCATAAGGATAACAGAGAAAGGGAAAGAAGACGGAAATTTGAAAATGGAAAACAGAAATCAGGGAATGGGGAAAGAAAACCCAAGACCCACCCTAACAAACTTAGGGTGGGGCACCCGGCGAGCGAGAAGAAAGGCACAAGGATAAAGAGGTGGAACAGTGGAATAGGAGAAAAGTGGAAGAGTAAAGACGCAGAAACCACCGTATAAGGTGAAAAGTGCAAAGTGAAAGGTAAAAGGCTAGTCGGAGGCAGAGGTGGATTTAGCGTTGGGGGCGGGGGGATCCTCGTCGAGTTGACCGGAGGGCATACCTTCGTCGGTGGCGAGGGCTTCGTGCTCGCGCTGGGCTTCGGCGGCGGAGAGTTCCTGCTCGACTTTGCCGAGGGTTTCGTGGATGGCGGGAGCGGTGGGGTTGGACGAAGAAAAAGCCTCAGGGCTGAAGCCCTGAGCTACAGGGTCCGAATCCGATGAGGCAGAGACGGCAGCGTTGGCGACGTCGGTTTCCGGGTGAAGCTCGGAGACTTCGGATTCGGAGATGTCGGAGGGGGTGACGTCGTCGGTGCCCAGGGCTTCGCGGGCGAGGGCTTCGAATTCCTTGAGGCTGGGAAGCTCGTCGAGATCGCTGAGACCGAAGCGCATGAGAAATTCTTTGGAAGATTTGTAGAGGATGGGGCGGCCGATAACTTCCTTGCGACCGGCGGTGGTGATGAGTTTCTTGTCGAGGAGCGTGGAGATGACGCCGGAAGTGTTGACGCCGCGGATTTCGGAAATTTCAGGAGCGGTGACGGGCTGCTTGTAGGCGATGACCGCGAGGGTTTCGAGAGCGGGCATGGAGAGACGCAGCGGCGGGCGAAGAGATTTGATGAAACGGCGGACGACGTCGTGATGCTGGGGCTTGGTGTACATCTTGTAGCCGCCGGCGACGGCGCGGACTTCGATGCCGCGATCGTCGGAGGCATAGCTGGCGATGAGTTGTTCGAGAGCGGCTTTAACGGGGAGCTTGTCTTCACCGAGAGCGGCGGCGAGCTGATCGAGGGTGGCGGGCTCGTCGGCGGCGTAGATGATGGCTTCGAGAGCGGCTTTGAGTTCGAGGTCGGTCATTGTAGGTAACAGTTTACCGTTATGGGTTCGGAGTGCAAAGAGGGGAGGTACAAGGGTGAAAGGGTCGGAGGAAGAGAGTGGAACAGTGGAAGAGTAGGAACGAGGGACGGTGAGAACAAAACCCAAACAAAGATGAACCCAAGACCCACCCTAACAAACCCAGGGTGGGGCACCCGGCAGGAGCAAGAGAAAGGCCTCAGGCCTCGAAGGCCTGAGCTACAGGCTACTGGTATTCGGCGTCGATGCGGAGGGTGCCGGAGTCGTCGAAGGCCACGTCGAAGGCTTTGGCTTTCTTAACGATGATTTCGCCGAACTGTTTTTCCTGGGCCAGGGCGACGGCCTGGAGTTTGACCATTTCGAGGACAGCGAGAAACGCGACGATCATGGCGTGGCGGGAGGGGCAAGCTTCGAAGAATTGAACGAGGCTGACGGAATTGGTGTCGCTCGAGAGGATCTGGCCGCGGAGCTGGGCGATCATCTGGGCGACGGTGAAAGTTTCGTGCTGGAGCTCGATGCGGGAGACTTCTTTTTTGCGTTCGAGGACCTGCTGGAAGACGCGGACGAGATCGACGAGCGAGACGACGAGTTCGCCTTCGGTGCCTTCATCGTTGTAGAGAGATTTGTCGGGCTTGGACCAGACGTTTTCTTCGATCTGCTGCTTCTGATAGAGAAGCTGGGCGGCATTCTTGAATTTTTCGTGCTCGAGGAGGCGCTGGACGAGCTCTTCGCGCGGGTCGGCGGCCTGCTCTTCGGCAGAGGCGAGCGGGTCGGGCGGGAGCAACATTTTGGATTTGATGTAGATGAGCGTGGCGGCCATGTAGATGAATTCGGCGGAGACGTCGACGTTCTGGACTTCGAGTTGGTGGAGGTAGTCGAGGTATTGGGAGGTGATTTTGGCGATCTGGATGTCGTGGATGGACATTTCCTGCTTCTTGATGAGGTCGAGCAGGAGGTCGAGGGGGCCCTCGTAGAGAGGGATGTTGATTCGGTAGGGAGAGGCCATGTGCAGTTCCGAGTTTACAGTTAACAGAGGGAAGAGGAAAGAAGTGGAAGGGTGAAACAGTGGAAAAGTGGAAGAGCAAAGGCGGAAGAGAAGAGCGGGATTTGTGGCGCTAGATCGTAAGAGCCCACCCTAAGAAACCTAGGGTGGGGCACCCTCAAGTTCAGTCGGGCGGGAAACCAACGGGGAAGGCGCGGGTCTGAAGACCCGCCGCTACACGGGCAGAGGTGAGAGGTGAAAAGGCCTCACCCCTGGAAGGAGTGAGCTACAGGAATCACAGGGAGGAGCGTTTGGAGGGCCAGTGGAGGATGGAGTCGCGGACGCGGGCCATCGTCTGCTTTGCAGACTCGCGGGCCTTCGAGGAACCAGCATCGAGGATATCGAGGACGCGCTTGGGACGCTGTTCGTAGTCGAGGCGGCGTTCACGGACGGGCGTTATCCACTGGATGAGGTTGTCGGCCATGGCGGATTTGCACTCGATGCAACCGATGCCAGCGGTGGTGCAGCCCTGGCGGACCCAGTCGAGGCGGCCGGGATCACGTTCGGGAGTGGAGAAGAGTTTGTGCCAGTCGAAGACGGGGCAGACGTCGGGATTGCCAGGGTCGGTGCGGCGTTTGCGGGCCGGGTCGGTGACCATGACTTTGGTTTTGGCGCGGATGTCGGCGTAGGATTCGGAGAGGGAGATGGCGTTGCCGTAGGACTTGGACATTTTGCGTCCATCGAGGCCGGGGATGCGGGGGGTTTGCGTGAGGAGGGCGTCGGGCTCTTCGAGAACGCTGGTGAAGGAGAAGAATTTCTTTAGCGCGTCGGGGAGTTTCTCGAAGAAGTTGGCGATGCCGACTTCGAGGATGCGCTGGCGGACGAAACCAGTGGCGATGGTCTGCTGCTCCGGTGTCAGTGATTGCGACTCGGGGATAATGGGATCGGTCGCGGGCACGTCGAGGAGCTTGAAGAGAGCGGAGCGGACGAGCTTGCGATTCTGAGGGGAGAAGAGTTCGGGACTAACGTTGAAGCCGTAATAGAGATTGAAGCGGCGCACGAGTTCGCGGGAGAACTCTACGTGGGAGACCTGGTCTTCGCCGACGGGAACGAAGAGAGCTTTGCCGGGGTCGGAATACATAACGATGTCGGCGGTCTGGAGAGTGGGGTAGCCGAGAAAGCCGTAGGTGTGGAGATCTTTATTTTTGATGTTGTCGAGCTGCTCTTTGTAGGTGGGAATGCGTTCGAGCCAGCCGAGGGGCGTGACCATGGAGAGGAGGAGGTGGAGTTCGGCGTGTTCGGGGACGGCGGATTGCAGGAAGATGACGGATTTTTGCGGGTCGAGGCCGGAGGCGAGGAAATCGATGGTGATTTGCAGCGAGTTTTCGGCGATGGCGGAAGTGTCGGCGTAGTCGGAGGTGAGCGCGTGCCAGTCGGCGACGAAATAGAAGCAATCGTAATCGGGATTGGATTGGAGGCGGACCCAGTTTTGTAGCGCGCCGAAGTAGTGGCCGATATGGAGTCGGCCGGTGGGGCGCATGCCGGAGAGGACGCGTTTTGTGGGAGTGGGCATAGGGTGTTCAGTGATCCGTTTTCCGTAAAGAGACAAAAAGCAAAGACGTATAAAGTTAAAAGTATAAGGTGAAAAGTTACCGCTGGTGGTGCGAGTGCTTTTTCATTTTGCGTTAAGTGGGGCGGGAGAGCAAATCGGGGGAGGAGGAGATTTGGTGGGGTTGGGGCGGAAGAGCGCACCCTTACAAACGAAGGGCGGGGCACCTTTCGAATCTCAGGGCAAGTCCGCAAGCACATTGTCGTTGTGGCCTAGCATCGGGGCCAGTCGGGAGACTGGCGTTCCCGGGACAGGCCGCACAGGCTAAAGCCTATGCCACTTGAACCCAAGATGGACGCGTACCCTTCGAAGCTCAGGGCAAGAAGCGTCCGCTACAAGATCAATGCTGGGGCAACAGGCAAGGATCGAAGGGAGTTCCTCACTTCGCAGACTCCGTTCGGAATGACGTGACGAGGACTAGGCGCGGGAGAGGAGGTCGCGGGCGATGATGGTGCGTTGGATTTCGGAGGTGCCTTCGTAGATGGTGAGGACGCGGGCGTCGCGGTACATGCGCTCGACATCGGATTCGCGGGAGTAGCCGAGGGAGCCATGGATCTGGACGGCTTTGTAGACGACGCGATTGGCCATTTCGGTGGCGTAGAGTTTGGCGCGGGAGGAAGAGGAACCGAGGCGAGAAGGAGACAAGGATTGAAGAGAGGACCCACCCTTTGCAGAGTGCGCAAAGGGTAGGCCACCCAGAGAATCCTTTAAGAAGGCGGCGTGGTGGACCAGGACGCGGGCGGCTTCGATTTCAGTGTACATGTCGGCGAGCATCCACTGGATGGCCTGGAATTCGCCGATGGATTTGCCGAAAGCGCGGCGGGCGCGGGCGTATTTGACGGACTCATCGAGGGCGCCCTGGGCAAGGCCGACGGCGAGAGAGGCGATGCCGATACGGCCGTTGTCGAGAGCGGAGAGAGCGATCTTGAGGCCCTGGCCTTCTTCCCCGAGGCGGGCGGAGACGGGGACGACGCAATTGTCGAAAATGATTTCGACGGAGGGGGAACTGCGCTGGCCCATTTTGTCTTCGTGGCGGCCGATTTTGAGGCCGGGTGTGTTGGGCTCGAGGAGGAAGGCGGTGATTCCCTTCCCGGCCGCAGCGGGATCGGTTTTGGCAAAGACGATGAAGAGGCCGGCAGCGGAGCCATTGGTGACCCAGGTTTTGGTGCCGGAGAGTTTGTAGTGATCGCCATCGCGGACAGCGAGGGATTGGATGCCAGCGGCGTCGGATCCGGCGGCGGGTTCGGTGAGGCAGAAGGCGCCGAGGATTTCGCCGGTCGCGAGGCGGCGAAGGTAGCAGGATCTCTGTTCGTCGGTGGCGTAGACGAGGAGCGGGGTTTGCACGGCGGAGTTGGTGACCGAGATGGCGGTGGCCATGGCGGCGTGAACTTTGGCGACTTCTTCGAGCATGAGGACGTAGGAGAGGGTGTCGAGGCCTGGGCCGCCCCACTCTTCGGGGAGCAGCATGCCGCAACAACCGAGAGCGCCGAGTTTCTGGATGGAGTCGAGGGGGAAATGGTCAGTGCGCTCCCAGTCTTTGACGTGAGGGCGGACTTCGGTGTGCATGAAGTCGCGGACGGTATCGCGGATGAGGAGATGGTGGTCGGAGAAGGAGAAGTCCATTTTGGTGATGGTAGCACGGGACAAGAGGGGATTGGCCACGGAGACACGGAGGGCACAGAGGGAGTCAAGGAGAGTGAAGGGGAAAGCAAAGTAGAACAGTTGAAAAGTGGAAGAGTGAAACAGTAAAGGCAAACCCAAGACCCACGTTCAAAAGGCGAACGCGGGGCACCCGGCGGAAAGAGAAACCGTATAAGGTAAAAAGTATAAAGTGAAAAGTTCGGACTACGAATTCATGAAGTGAAAAGTTCGGGCTACAGGTTGAAGAGTTCGCGGAGGCGTTTGGTTTGCTGGCGGCTCACCGGGATTTCGGAGCATTTCTTGTCGTTCATTTTGATCATGAAGCTGGATTTGAACCAGGGAACGACTTCCTTGATGTGGTGGATGTTGACGAGATAGGAGCGATGGGGGCGCCAGAAGGATTCGGAGTCGAGAGCGGCGAGAAGCTCGTCGAGGGTGCGGTAGTTGGAGGTGCCTTCGACATCTTTGGCGGTGACGGAGATGAGGCCACCTTCGATGGAAGCGAAGATGAGGTCGGCGGAATCGACGAGGAGCATGCGCTGCTGGGAGCGGATGAGAACTTTGGAGGGTTGGGAGGAAGTAGGCTTGGGAGCGGCGAGTTGAGAGACGAGCTGTTCAAGGCGTTCGGTGGGATTGGCCTGGGCTTCGATTTCGCGTTTGACGCGCTGAATGGCTTTGGAGATGCGGGCCTTGTCGAAGGGTTTTAGGACGTAGTCGACGGCGTTGACGTCGAAGGCCTGAACGGCGTAGTGATCGAAGGCGGTGGCGAAGACGACGTGAGGGACTTTGAGTTTGCGCTCGACAAGTTTCTGGAGGACGCCGAAGCCGTCGAGGCCGGGCATCTGGACGTCAAGGAAGACGAGATCGGGATTGTGTTCCTTGATGAGGTTAACGGCGTCGAGGCCATTTTTGCCTTGAGCGAGGAGATTGATTTCCGGGAAGGTTTTAAGGAGGAAGGCGAGTTCGTCGCGGGCGGGCTTTTCGTCGTCGACGATGATGGTGTTGATGGGCATGAGAAGAACACGTTGAGTATAGCTTCAGAGGAAGAAAGTGGCGAGAGGCCCTTCGAGGCTCAGGGCAAGCCCTTCCAAGCTCAGGGCAGGCGAGTGGCGAGACGAACAGAGTGGAATGGTAGAACGGTAGAAGAGTGGAACAGTAAAGACGAACCCAAAACTCACGTTCAAGAAGCGAACGTGGGGCACCCACGAACCCAAGACCCACCCTAACAAACCATCCTTCGAGGCTCAGGGCAAGCAAGTGGGGCACCCGCAGAAGGCCTGGAAGAAAAACCGTATAAGGTGAAATGTATAAAGTGTAAGGTTCCAAGGCAGCAGCGAAATCCCGAAGCACAGGAGAGTCATGGCCAGGAAGAAGGGGAAAGTATTGAAGAGCGAGATGATTTATGAGGGGAAGGTGTTTGGGGTGCGGGCGGACGAGGTGGAAGAGCCGAACGGGGTGAAGGCGACGCGGGTGGTGATTACGCATCCCGGGTCGGTGGTGGTGCTACCGGTACTGAAGGGCGGGCGAATTTTGATGATCGAGCAGTACCGGCACGCGACGCGGCAGTATCTGTGGGAACTGGTGGCGGGGCGGATCGACGAAGGGGAAACCGTGATGGAGGCGGCGGCGCGGGAGTTGAAGGAGGAGACGGGGTATTCGGCAAAACGATTTAGTGAGTTTCTGGACGTATGGCCGACGCCGGGGTTCCTGGAAGAACGGATGCACATCTTGTTGGCAGAGGGGTTAACAGAGGGGGAGGCGACGCCGGAGGAGGATGAGAAAATAGTTTCCCATGCGTATACGGTGAAGGAACTGAAACAGATGATGAAGGGGGGGAAGTTGAGGGATGGGAAGTCGATCGCGGGGATCTTATACTACCTTACTTTTCTGAAGTAGGGATGGCGGGGAGGGGTTGAAACGATTTTCTGCATAAAACCGCACAATAGGATTTTCTTATAGCAGCAAAGTATTGACTCAAAAAAGAGTTTTGAATAGACTCCGCGCAATTCGTGCTCATGGCGGCGCTTGGTTTGCATTCCGCCCCCAAGAGTAAGAAGCACTTGTCACCAAGGAGACACGAAGTGCAAGGAACTGTGAAATGGTTCAATAATTCGAAGGGGTATGGATTCATCGGGAGGGAAGACGGGCCCGATGTGTTCGTACATTACTCGGCGATACTCGGGGATGGCTACCGAACGTTGCAGGAAGGAGACGCGGTCGAGTTCGAGATCGTGCAAGGACCGAAAGGCCCCCAAGCGGCGAATGTGACCAAACCGGCCTGAACGTTTAGAACGAGTTGAAATCATGGACCGGCGGAGAGTGAAGACTCTTCGCCGGTTTTGTTTCTGGGGGAGGGCGGGGTAAAAGAAAAAGAGATTCAGCCCACGAAAAACGTGCGATGGCGAAGGGTTCCTCATCGCGCGGACTCCATTCGGAATGACGGGATTGGTGCAGGCGCAAGATGGTCGATGGGAGATGTCACCTAGAAAGAGCGCGGGTCTAAAGACCCGCCACTACATAGGATGACAAGTATTTTGGTTGCGTGGTCGCCGTGGCAGCAAGGCTGCCAGTGAACAGTTGCGAGATGACGCTGAGGCTGAAGAAAGCGGAAGCTAGGCTCCCGCACTCCAAAGTATAATCACGGGCTATGGACAATAAGCAGATCGCGCGGATCCTGCGGGAGACCGCACAGTTGTTGGAGATTGATGGGGCGATCATCGGGCGCTACCGGAGCTATGAGAAGGCAGCAGAGTTGATCGAGAGCCTGACGCAGCCGGTGGCGAAAATGGTGGAGACTCCAGACCAGTTGCTGGAACTGCCCGGGATAGGGCAAGGGATGGTGGAGCACCTGACGGAGATCGTGAAGACAGGCGATTATGCATTGCGGAAAAAGCTGCTGAAGAAATATCCGGAGACGATTCTGGATTTGCTGAAGCTGCAATCGCTGGGACCGAAGAAAGTGGCGCTTCTGTTCAAGACGTTCAAAGCGAGCACGGTGGAAGCGGTGGCGAAGCTGGCACAGGAAGGAAAGCTGCGGGACCTGGCGGGCTTCGGCGAGAAGAGCGAGCAGAATATCTTGAAGGCGGTGGAGGCATTCAAGAAATCGACGGGAAGATTCCATATTGATGTGGCGGAATCGGCGGCGGCAGCGATCGGTGAGCACATCAAGGCGTTCGGGAAGGCGGTGGAGAGCGTGACGCCGGCGGGGTCGTTGCGGCGAGGAAAAGAAACGGTGGGGGACTTGGACCTGCTGGTGACGATGGCGGAGGGGCACACGAAGCAGAAGGATGTGGACGCCGCGGCGGAACACATTCTGAAATTCGAAGGGATTGATCAGACGCTGGCGCACGGCGAGAACAAGGTGAGTTTCACACTCGAAAACGGATTACAGGTGGATGTGCGGCTGCTGGAGAAGGAGAACTTCGGGGCGGCGTTGCTGTATTTCACGGGTTCGAAGGAACACAACGTGGTCCTGCGCGGGCGCGCGAACGAGATGGGGTACACGTTGAATGAATATGAATTGGCAATGTTGAAAGAAGAAGAAAAAGGCGCTGGCATAAAAGCCAGCGCTACACGAAAGAACGCAGAAAAGGACGACGAGAAGGGGGCGAAAGCTGGCAGGCGAGTGGCGGGGCGGACGGAGGAAGAGATTTACAGGAAGTTGAAGCTGGAGTTTATTCCGCCGGAACTGCGGGAAAACACAGGAGAGATCGAGGCGTCGGAAAAGCACAAGTTGCCGAAGCTGCTGGAGTTGAAGGATATGAAGGGCGACTTGCAGATGCACACGACGGCGAGCGACGGGAAGAACTCGATTGAGGAGATGGCGGAGGCGGCGCGGAAATTGGGGCACGAATACATTGCGATTACCGACCATTCGAAAGCGGTAACGGTGGCGAACGGGTTGAACGAAAAGCGGATGGAGGCGCACGCGAAGGCGCTGCGGGCGGCGGACGCCAAAGGGCTGGGGATCCGGGTGCTGGTGGGATCGGAAGTGGACATTTTAAAGGACGGGGCGCTGGATTATCCGGACGAGATTCTGGAGCAACTGGATGTGGTGGTGTGTTCGATCCATTCGTATTTCAACCTGGGGCGGGAGGAGATGACGGAGCGGATGCTGGGGGCGATCGAGAATCCGTACACGCAGATTATTGCGCACCCGACGGGGCGGCTGCTGTTGCGAAGGGACGCGCTCGATTACGACATGGAGAAGGTCCTGGATGCGTGCGCGAAACATGGCGTGGCCATGGAATGCAATTCGTATCCGGACCGGCTGGATTTGAAGGATGTGTATCTGCGGATGTGCAAGGAACGGGGAGTGAAGGTGGTGATTTCGACGGATTCGCATAACACGGGGAATTTGAGTTTCATCCGGTATGGTGTGACGACGGCTCGGAGAGGGTGGCTGGAGAAGAAGGATGTGATGAATACGCTGCCGGTGAAGGAGTTTTTGGGAGCGTTGCGTGCTAAGCCGGGGGAGAAGAAAAAGGCGGCGAAGAAGTAGGCCGAGCTGGAGTAGCGGTGGAGATCGAAGAGAGATTCCTCACTACGCAGACTCCGTTCGGAATGACGTGGTTGACGCATGATGGGGCAGCTTCAAGAATCACTAGCGAGAGATTGAACGGCGGAAGCACGGGTCTGAAGACCCGCCACTGCAATACGGGCGGTTAAGGGCGGCGTTAGAGCGGAAAGGCCTCAGGGCTGAAGCCCTGAGCTACAAGCCATGAGCTACAAGCCACAGGCCCTGAGCTACAGGCCGTAAGGAACATTTTGGGGGTGGGATGCGTTACTGGTAATAGGACGGAGATTGGTACCGAGGAGAATGCGATGAGGATGATGAAAGCGCATGGTTCCCTGCCCTGGAGAAAAATGGGGGCGGCCGTGGTGTTGGCTGGAGCGGTACTGCTGGCGGGCGCCGCGGGGGGTCGCGCAGACGAAGTGACGAAGACGTACCCGGTGAGCGGACACGTGAAGGTGCGGGTGGAGACCGATGATGGGGCGGTACGCGTGTCGACAGGCGACATTAAGCAGGTGGAGATCCGCGTGGTGTACAGCGGGTACAAGCTGGACCAGAATTTGCGGGTGAGCACGGAACAGAATGGCGACACGGTGGAAGTAACGGCGAAAACGTCGGGAAACTGGGGCTTCCACTGGGGCGTGAACCACACGAGTTTACGCGTGGAAGTGCACATGCCGAAAGACGCGGATTTGTACGCGCATACGGGAGATGGATCGGTGGAAGCGGACTCGCTCTACGGGAACGTGGACGTCAGCACCGGGGATGGAAGCATCACGGTGCAGGGTGCGAAAGGCAGCATTCGCTTCCACACCGGCGACGGGCACATTGAGGCGCGCGGATTGGATGGATCGGTGGACGCATCGAGCGGGGACGGGCACATCAACGTGGAAGGCCGGTTCGACAGCTTAAGGATCAAGACGGGGGACGGCAGCGTGTCGGCACGTGCGGGCGCGGGTTCCAAAATGGGAGCGCCATGGAATATCTATACGGGAGACGGCAGCGTGGACCTGGTGATTCCAGGTGACATGCAGGCAAACATCGACGCCAGTACACATGATGGGCGGATCAGTCTGGGATTGCCGGTGACGGTGGAAGGGTCGTTCAGTTCATCGAAGATTACCGGGAAATTGAACGGTGGCGGGCAGACGCTGACGATCCGAACGGGAGATGGGTCGATCCATCTGAACAAGGGGTGATTGCGGCGTAAGTTGCTGCAGCGCAAGGAGATTCCCGTCGGCAAAGACGGAAGAAAACTGCAGGGAAAGGAGGACAGTGTGTTCTCTTTTCCCTGCAGTTTTTTTGGTAGTAGCACAGGTAAGTTATTGAAAACATGGGTCGAGCCAAGTGGACCTCCCTTTGCATGACTACATCGACGTTGGGAGGGCCAGAACCGTGATTGTGGTAATTCTCGGGTTTTCTTTGTTGGCACTATTCGCGATCTCGTTGACGAGTTCGTTTTTGGAGAATCGACGCGAGCGGGGATAAACGAGAGATCGATGACCGGCAGCCGTCCAGCACTGCTCCCCTCAGTTTGAATCCACAGGCATTTGATCCCCCAGAGATTTTTGATTTCCGTACCGGCACATGCTGAACTGGCATGCGACGCGGGCAGGCCTCAGGCCTGGAAGGCCTGAGCTACAGCTCACGTGACCGATCATACCAGGTCAGGGCTTGGGGGAGTGGGCGTCGACGGAGTCGAGAGCGCGGAGGGAGTAGATGAGCGCGGCGCCGGCGTTCATGGCCATGGCGACGCCCAGGGCTTCGGCAATTTCCTGTTTGGAGGCGCCGGCTTTGAGAGCGGCATCGGTGTGGAAAGTGATGCAACCGTCGCAACGGGTGGTGACGGCGACGGCGAGAGAGATGAGTTGGCGGACCTTCTCGCCGAGGAGAGAATTTTTGGAATTGGCGGCGGAGAGGGTCTGATAGCCCTTGAGGGAATCGGGCGTAAGTTTGGCGAATTCGGGAATAGATTTGGTGAGCTCGGCTTGGTAATTATTCCAGTCGAAGAGCAAGGTGATCCTCCTGAAGATGAGTTGACGCGGAGAGAGAGTATAGCTGGCAAAGGAATTTTGGGGAATCGGGAGATTGTCAAAAAGGCGGCAGGAAAAAGCGACTTTTAGATGACAGACCGCGAGTATCCGAGCGGCGATCAGGCGCATCGGCGGGTGCAAAGGCATGGCGCATTTCGGTAGCAGTCCATCGTGTGGTAAAGTTTTTGGTTCGCTATCGCTCCGCGAATGTTCACGCACATGTTGGAGATGTGGTTTTGCGTTGGCGGCAGGGTGTGAAGGGCGGACCGTCTCAAAAGGCGGTCCCTACAGAAGACGGGCGGCGTGAAGCCATCACAACGAATGAAAAACACCGAAGAGCGCAGCCAGGAATGGCCGTGCCGCGAGGGAAACGATGAAGACGACGTACAACGGGAAGGCAGTGCCGGCGGAGGGGAGGGCGATTGGGTACGCAAATGGCGTGCTGCAGGTGCCGGAGAATCCGATTATTCCGTACATCGAGGGAGACGGGACGGGGCGAGACATTTGGAAGGCGTCGCGGCGGGTATTTGATGCGGCGGTGGAGAAGGCGTATGGCGGGAAGAGGAAAGTGGCGTGGTTCGAAGTATTTGCGGGGGAGAAAGCGTTTAATACGTTCAAGCAGTGGCTGCCGGACGACACGGTGGAAGCAGCGCGGGATTTTCGCGTGTCGATCAAGGGGCCGCTAACGACGCCGGTGGGTGGGGGAATCCGCTCGTTGAACGTGGCGCTGCGGCAGATTCTGGACTTGTACGCGTGCGTGCGGCCGGTGCGGTATTACCAGGGAGTTCCCTCCCCTGTCCGGGAGCCGGAGAAGATGGATGTGGTGATTTTCCGAGAGAACACCGAGGACGTGTACATCGGGATCGAGTGGAAGAGCGGCACGCCGGAAGCAAAAAAGCTGCTGGAATTTTTGAATAAAGAGATGCTGAAGGACGGGAAAAAGCAGATTCGTTGGGATTCGGGAGTGGGGATCAAGCCGATTTCGCCCACGGGAACGAAGAGATTGGTGAAGCGCGCCATCCAGTTTGCGCTGGAGAGTAAACGGCCGCTGGTGACGCTGGTGCACAAGGGGAACATTCAGAAGTTTACGGAAGGAGCGTTCCGCGATTGGGGATACGACCTGGCAAGGGAAGAATTTCGCGCTGAGACAGTGACGGAACGGGAGAGCTGGATTCTGGGGAATCTGGAGAAGAATCCGGGGCTAACGGTGGAACAGAATGCGGCGATGATCGAGCCAGGGCTGGAGTCCGCAACGGATGATTTCAAGAAAGCCGTGTATGCGGAAGTGAAAGGGGTGCTGGATTCGATTGGCGCGACGCACGGGAAGGGTCGGTGGAAGAAGAAGCTGATGATCAATGACCGGATCGCGGATTCGGTGTTTCAGCAAATGCTGCTACGGCCGAATGAGTACAGCGTGCTGGCTACACCGAATTTGAATGGCGATTATTTAAGTGATGCGTGCGCGGCGCAGGTGGGCGGATTGGGAATTGCGCCGGGGTCGAATATTGGGGATGGCTACGGCGTGTTTGAGGCGACGCACGGGACCGCGCCGAAGTATGCGGACAAGGATGTAATTAATCCGAGTTCGGTAATGCTGAGCGGGGCGATGATGTTTGAGTTTTTGGGATGGAATGAAGCCGGGAAACTGATCGAGAGCGGGATTGCGAAGACGATTCAGCAGAAGAAAGTGACATACGATCTGGAGAGGTTGATGACGGGGGGGACAAAATTGGGGACGAGCGCGTTTGCGGATGCGATTATTGGGAACATGTGAGAGGAAAACGGGCCACGGAGACACAGAGACCGCGGAGGGGAAGACAGTGAGGGGGAGGTTGGGTGAAGGAGTTTTGGGTTGAGATCCTTCGCTTCGCTCCCATCGCTGACGCTCAGGGCAAGCAGGATGACAGGCTTTTCGGTTTTTGGATGACGGGATCGGTGGTCGTTTGTGTTGCGAGTGTAAAAGCGGCGATGAATCGCCGCACTCCAAAGGAGAGCGAGATGAGCAGGAAAAAGGTAACGGTGGTGGGTGGGGGATTTGTGGGGTCGACGACGGCGCAGCGGATTGTGGATATGGAATTGGCCGATGTGGTGTTGACAGACATTCTGGATGGGCCGCCGGCAGGGAAGGCTTTGGATATGGTGGAAGCGACACCGATTACCGGGACGGATTCGTTTGCGACGGGAATATCGACGGCGAACGGGGATTACAGCGCGACGGCGGGCAGTGACGTTGTGGTGATTACCGCAGGATTTCCGCGGAAGCCGGGGATGAGCCGGGACGATTTGCTGAAGGCGAATTATGACGTGGTGAAGGCAGTCGTTGAGCAGATCGTGAAGCACTCGCCGAATTGCATTCTGGTGATCGTGACGAATCCGCTGGATGCCATGGCGCAGGCGGCGTTGAAACTTTCTCGCTTCCCGAAGCAGCGCGTGCTGGGAATGGCGGGCGTGCTGGACTCGGCGCGGATGAGCGCGTTTGTAGCGCTGGAGTGCAAGGTGAGCGTGGAGAATGTGCATTCGTTTGTGCTGGGCGGGCACGGGGACGATATGGTGCCGCTGCCGCGGTATTCGACAGTGGCGGGAATTCCGTTGCCGGATTTGTTGCCGGCGGAGAAAATTGCGGCGATTGTGGACCGGACGCGAAAGGGCGGAGCGGAAATTGTGAATTTGCTGAAGACCGGGTCGGCGTATTATGCGCCGTCGGCGGCAGCGGTGGAGATGGTGGAAGCGATTCTGAAGGATAAGAAGAAGATTTTGCCGTGCGCGGTGTATCTGGAAGGCGAGTATGGGATTAAGGGTTTGTTCGTGGGCGTGCCGGTGAAGTTGGGAGCGAAAGGCGCGGAGGAGATTATTCAGATTAAGTTGACGGCGGAAGAGAATGCGGCGCTGCAGAAGAGTGCGGCGAGCGTGAAGGAGTTGGTGGGGGTGCTGGGGTTATAACGGAAGCCGATGAGAGGAAGTATAAGAGTGGAACAGTTTAAAGTGGAAGAGTAAGAACTAGGGCGCGCTGCGAATAGCGCGCCCTAACCTTTTGACAATCGCCAATTCAGGATTAAGTGAGGTTAAGCCTGTTCCGGGGCTTTCTCAGGACGTCGGTCAGGCGAATGAAAAAAGGGTTGCGAACAAGTACTCGCAATTTTAAAGCGCCGAAACCGGCGAGAACGAGTTCCGCCCGGTCCGTATTGTCCCAGTAAGACTCGGCGAGTTAAATATCGCGAATGTAGAAACGATTTGAGTGACGCGCCTTCTGCTTCCGACCTGGCTTGGACATCGATTCCCACTTGAGCACTAGCACAGGACTAATTACCAAGCTTGACGCGATTTTTTCCAGAGCCCGGGACGGTTTGTAGCGTTCCCAGCGGTCACGTTGCAGGGGAATGCGAAGGAGATTTCCAGTTCGGTGTATTTTGCCAATTTCGAAGGCGGCGTCGTGAAGGTAAGAGCGCAGGAACACCATATCGTGAAGAAGGTTGGGTGCATCTCGACAGGCAAAATCGATCGGACTTCGACTGTTTGTGCGGAAGAACTTTCCAAAATCCGGGAGATTCGGTCGTTTGGTTATCACCCCATTGTGGCCGTAGAAAGAACACTGGCGACAATCAACAAGAGCTAGAAACCCAAGATGGAGGCATAAAGCCTCCGCTACAAGAGTTGCCTTTTGTTCCCGCGATTGCTTGTGGGTACCTCGTAACGGCGAGAAGACATGCGGCGAAAAGCGCCAGTGAAAACCGTGCGTGCAACCAATGTTGGATGATCGGGGACTTGGGGCGCAGCGATGCGACGCGCCCACTATTGACGCCCGCATAATATAGCGAACCTTTTTCCGGTATCCTGCGTCTAACTGGATATGGGAAACGCTGCTGGAGTACCTCGCGATTTTGAAGCCTTAGAGAAACGACGCTTTCAAGCCATTCAGA
>Ga0335077_10000774_pt1 | contig 36403 bp, 49 predicted proteins | sample Lox_Sample_31_FD_207151 | JGI IMG/M metagenome (GOLD analysis project Ga0335077, IMG submission 207151) | Soil microbial communities from Loxahatchee National Wildlife Refuge, Florida, United States - Lox_Sample_3.1 | ecosystem: Environmental > Terrestrial > Soil > Wetlands | place: USA... | reverse complement strand
GAGGTGTATGTACTGAGCAAGGACGAAGGCGGGCGGCACACGCCGTTTTTCAAAGGCTACCGGCCGCAATTCTATTTCCGGACGACGGACGTGACGGGAGTAGCGCAGTTGCCGGAAGGGATGGAGATGGTGATGCCGGGCGACAACGTGAGCCTGACGGTGGAGCTGATCACGCCGATTGCGATGGACAAAGGTTTGCGATTCGCGATTCGCGAGGGCGGCAGAACGGTCGGGGCCGGGACGGTGACGGAGATTATTGAATAGCCCCTTGCGGGGCGGCCAGTGCGCCTCACGGCGCAGAGGCTGTCGTGAGCACCGAATAAATTATGAGCAGCCTAAGAGAAAGAATTCGAATCCGGCTGAAGGCGTACGATCACCGGATCCTCGACCAGTCGACCACGGAAATCGTGGATACGGCCAAGCGCACGGGCGCGACGGTGGCGGGGCCGATTCCGCTGCCCACGGTGAAGAATCTGTACACGGTGCTGCGCTCGCCGCACGTGGACAAAAAGAGCCGGGAGCAGTTCGAGATCCGGACGCATAAGCGGCTGCTCGATATTCTGGAGCCGACTCAGGACACGGTCGACGCGCTGATGAAGCTGGATCTGCCGGCGGGCGTGGACGTGGAGATCAAGGCGTTCGGGAAGGGCAAGTAAAGTGGCCAGTGGCCAGTGGTCAGTGGCCAGCGGTCTTTGGAGTTTCTGATGAGTCCAGGAATTTTGGGAAAAAAGATCGGGATGACGCAGGTGTTCCGGCCGGACGGCCAGGTGGTGCCGGTGACGGTGCTCAAGGCCGGGCCATGCGTGGTGGTGCAGCGCAAAACGCCGGCCACCGACGGCTACGACGCGGTGCAGCTCGGGTTCATGGAGTACGCCAAGAAATCCGGCGTGACCAAGCCGGCCGCGGGGCATCTCAAGAAATCCGGGGTCGAGGGAGTGAAGTTCCTGCGCGAATTTCGCCTGGAAGAAGGCACCAACGGCGATTTGAAAGCCGGCGACCGCGTGCTGGTGGACGAGTTCAAGCCCAAAGAGAAGGTCGACGTGATCGGCGTAAGCAAGGGCCGCGGTTTTGGGAGCCTTGTAAAGCGGCATCATTTCCGCGGCGGCCCGAAATCGCACGGCTCGATGTTCCACCGAGCGCCGGGATCGATCGGCGCGTCGAGCTTCCCTTCGCGTGTATTCCCCGGAATGCGCATGGCGGGACAGTTGGGGACGGCACGCGTGACGGTGCGGAATCTGGAAATTGTCGACGTCGACGCCGAGGAGAACGTATTGCTGGTGAAGGGCGCGGTTCCCGGCCCGGCCGGCGGATACGTCGTGGTCAGGAGGGCGAAGCAGTAGCCATGCCCAGCGTAGACATCATCGATTTGAGCAACAACAAGGTCGGGACGCTCGACCTGGCGGATGCGGTGTTCGGCGCGCCGGTGAACGAAGCGCTGCTGTACGAAGCCGTCAGGCATCTGCAAGCCGGCGCCCGGCGCGGGACGGCCAAGACCAAGACGCGGCATGAAGTGGCCGGGTCGGGCAAGAAGCTGTGGAAGCAGAAAGGGACCGGACGGGCGCGCATGGGATCGATCCGCAGCCCGCTGTGGCGCCATGGCGGAACGGTACACGGTCCGCAGCCGCGCAGCTATGCGTATCATCTGCCCAAGAAGATGCAATTGGGCGCACTGCGCAGCGCGCTTTCGGCGAAATTGCGCGACGGCGAGCTACGCGTGGTGAATGAATTTTCGATCGCCGAGCCCAAGACCAGGCTGATGCGGGATGCGCTCGAAACGATGTTTTCCGAAGTGAAGGACGCGGTGCGGACGGTCTTGCTGGTCGACAGCGCGGAGAACCGCAATCTGGAGCTTTCCAGCCGGAATCTGGAAGGGGTGAAGCTGGTTTCGAGCCGCGACGTCAATGTTTACGATCTTCTGGCGCACGCGCACGTTCTGGTGAGCGAAGCCGCGGCGCGGAGACTTTCGGAGGCACTCGCATGATGGGCGTTTACGACGTGCTCAAGCGGCCGCTGGTGACCGAAAAGGGCGTCGCCAAGAAAGACGCGGAGCGCACGCTGTGTTTCGAGGTCGCGGCGGAGGCCAATAAGACGCAGATCCGGCACGCGGTGCAGACCATTTTTAAAGTTAAAGTCGAGGAGGTGCGGACCTCGACTACAGCGGGCAAGCTACGGCGCCGGGGGCGCTTCAGCGGATATCGCGCGGATTGGAAAAAAGCGTACGTGCGGTTGAAAGCCGGAGAGAAGATGCCGGAGTATGCGGAAATTTAATATGGCCGCGAATGCACGCGAATTAACGCGAATCCAGTTGAGTTATTTGCGTTCAACCGCGTTTATTCGCGGCTATTATGGAGAGTTTTCATGCCAGTAAAAAGCTATCGGCCGACCACCTCGACGCGGCGGTTTCAGACTGTCGTTTCGCGCGAGGATATCACCAAGGACCGGCCGGAAAAAAGCCTGGTGGTGGGGAAGCGCAAGACCGGCGGGCGGTCGAGCACGGGGCGGGTCTCGTCGCGCTTCATCGGCGGGGGGCACAAGCAGGCCTACCGCATCATCGATTTCAAGCGCGATAAAGTCGGCATCACGGCGAAGGTGGCGGCGATCGAATACGACCCCAACCGCAGCGCGCGCATTGCCCTGCTGCACTATATCGACGGTGAGAAGCGCTACATTCTGGCGCCGGTGGGGCTCGAGGTCGGGCGCACGGTGAGCTCGGGACCGGAGGCCGATATTCTGGTCGGCAACGCGCTGCCGCTCAAAAATATTCCCGCGGGAACGGTGGTCCACAATATCGAACTGCGGCCGGGCAAGGGCGGGCAGATGGCGCGGTCGGCCGGAGCACAGGCGCAGTTGATTTCGAAAGAAGGCGGCATCGCGCTGCTGAAGCTTCCCTCGGGCGAGGTGCGAAGAGTGCAGGACGATTGCACCGCCACGGTCGGGCAGGTGGGCAATGTCGAGCATGAGAACGTCAGCATCGGCAAGGCGGGGCGCAAGCGCTGGATGGGCAAGACGCCGCACAATCGCGGCGTCACTATGAACCCGGTGGACCATCCGCACGGCGGAGGCGAGGGAAAAACTTCGGGCGGGCGGCACCCGGTGACGCCGTGGGGCCAGCCGACGCGCGGCTTCAAGACGCGCAACAACAAGCGGACGGACAAGTGGATCGTCACGCGGAAGCAGAAGAAGAGGTAACGAATGGGACGTTCGTTAGCAAAAGGGCCGTTCGTGGACGATCACCTGATGAAAAAGGTGGGCGACATGAACGAGAAGAACGAGAAGAAAGTGGTGCGGACGTGGTCGCGCCGCTCGACCATCGTGCCGGAGTTTATCGGCCACACGCTCGCGGTGCATAACGGAAAGAAGTTTATTCCCGTATACGTGACCGAAAACATGGTGGGACACAAGCTGGGCGAATTTTCGCCGACCCGGGTGTTCAAGGGGCACTCGGCCAAAGCGGCGGCGGAAAAAACCGCCAAGCCGGCGGCGTAGAGGAACTTTAAACATGCAAGCCAAGGCTGAAGCACGCTACATTCGAACGTCGCCGCAGAAGGCGCGGCTGGTGGTGGACCTGATCCGCGGACAGAAGGCCGGCGACGCAATCAACATTTTACGGACCACCAATAAACGCATCGCGCCCAGCGTGGAAAAAGTGCTGCGCTCGGCGATCGCCAACGCGGAGAACCGGTCGAACGACATCGATGTCGACCACCTGTTCGTCACCGAGGCGTACGTGAATGAAGGGCCGCGGATGAAGCGCGTGCGTCCGGCGCCCATGGGGCGGGCGTACCGGTATCAGAGGCGCATGGCGCATATTGTGGTGAAAGTAGGAGACCGCGAGTGAGCGCACAGCGAATGTGTTGTGCGCGGTGTGAGGAATCGCGAGTGAGCGCACAGCGAATGCGTTGTGCGCGGTGTGAGGAATAGACATGGGTCAAAAAGTTCATCCCTACGGATTCCGGCTGGGCGTCACGAAAACCTGGCGCTCGCGCTGGTTCGCCCGGCAGGATTACGCCAAGCTCCTGCGCGAGGACCTGGAGCTCAAGGAATCGCTGCGCGACCGGCTGAAGAGCGCGGGCGTGAGCTCGATTGAAGTCGACCGGCCGGGCAACAAGCTGCGCATCACCATTCACACTTCGCGGCCCGGGATCATCATCGGGCGCAAGGGCGCGGAGATCGAGAAGCTCAAGGCCGACCTGGCCAAGAGAACCAAGCGCGAAGTTTTTATCGACATTCAAGAGGTTCATAAACCCGAGCTCGACGCGCAACTGGTCGCGGAAACCATCGCGCTGCAGCTTGAAAAGCGCGTGGCGTTCCGCAGAGCGATGCGCAAGAGCGTGGATTCGGCGCTGCGCTTCGGATGCAAGGGCATCAAGGTTCGCGTGTCGGGACGGCTCAACGGGGCCGAGATCGCGCGGACGGAGTGGTATTTGCAGGGCCAGCTTCCGCTGCACACCCTGCGCGCGGATATCGACTACGGGTTCGCCCAGGCCTACACCACGTACGGCGTGATCGGGATCAAGTGCTGGGTGTACAAGGGCGAGATTTTGCCGGGGGGCCAGCGCCGCGGGTTGCGCAACGAGCCGGAGCCGCGCCGCGCACCGGCTAGGGAACGCCGCGAGCGCGACCGGGATCGGGAGCGCGGTCCACGTCCGGTGCCGACTCCGGCGGCCATCGAGACGGCGCCGGGCGAAGCGCCGAAAATCTCGGCTCCCATTCTGCCGCCCATGTCGTCGCCGGTGCAGCCGGGATGGAAGAAAGATGAAGAACCCGGGTCGGGAGGCAAGACGGAGTAGTTATGTTGATGCCGAAAAAAGTCAAGTACCGCAAGCAGCAGCGCGGGCGGATGGCAGGCAAGGCGTGGCGCGGATCGTCGCTCGCCTTCGGCGATTACGGGCTCAAAGCCATGCGCTGCGGCTGGATCACGGACCGGCAGATTGAAGCGGCGCGCGTGGCCATGACGCGGTCGATCAAGCGCGGCGGAAAGGTGTGGATCCGGCTATTCCCGGACAAGCCCATCACCAAGAAGCCGGCGGAAACGCGCATGGGAAAAGGCAAGGGCGCGCCGGAGCAGTGGGTCGCGGTGATCCGGCCGGGCAAGATTTTGTTTGAGATGGAAGGGGTGGGGCGCGATGTCGCCGAAGAGGCGATGAAGCTGGCCGCGGCCAAGCTTCCGCTTCCGACCAAGCTCGTTTCGCGCGTCGACGGGGGTCATTCATGAAAGCGAACGCGGAGCGGGCGCGCGCGCTCGACACCAACGAGATTCAGAAACAAATCCGGGATTCGGCCGAGCAGATGTTCCGGCTGCGGTTTCAGTTGCAGATGGGACAGACGGATGGTTTAAAGAAGCTGCGCGCCTTGCGCAAAGAGCGGGCGCGGATGCTGACGGTGCTGCGCGAGCGCGAGCTGCATCCGGAAACCGCGGCTGCCGAGCAGGCCGAAGCGGCGGCGCACGAGAAAGCTCGCCAGAAGATGGGCAAGAAGAAGGCGGGTAAAAAGAGCGTGGCCAAGGCGGCCAAGAAAGTTGAAGCGAAAAAAGAGCCCGCGGCCGCGTCGAAGGTGAAGAAAGCGGCTCCCCGTCCGGCAGCCAAAAAGAGCGCGCCGAAAACGACCGCCGCACACAAGCCGGTCCGCACGCCGCGACCCGCGAGCAAGGGATAAACGATGGCCGAGAACAAGCAGGGCGTCAAGAACGAAAAGATCGGATCGGTGGTGGCCAACAAGATGGCCAAGACCATCGTAGTCGAGGTGACGCGGCGGGTGCCCCACCCGGTTTACAAGCGCATCGTCACCAAGCGCAAGAAATTTTACGCGCATGACGAAGAGGCGACGGCCCAGGTCGGCGACGTGGTGCGGATCATCGAGTGCCGGCCCATGAGCAAGCTCAAGCGCTGGCGGCTGGGCGAAGTGGTGCGGCGCGCGGTGCAGGTGACCACGGACCTGAGCTCGATCGGTATCGAGACCGGGCCGGAGAAGCGGGTTTCGAAGAAGAAGGGAAAAAGCTAGCGACCAGTGGCCAGTGGTCAGTGGCCAGTTAGGGAGAAGATTTTATGATCGGGATGCGGACCATTCTCGAAGTCGCCGACAATAGCGGCGCGCGGAAATTATCGTGCATTTTGCCGCGCGGCGGCGACCTGGGGCTGCGCGCCGGCCTCGGCGACGTGATCACGGCCGCGGTCAAGGAAGCGTCGCCGGAATCGGCCATCAAGAAGGGCAAGGTGGTCCGCTGCGTGATCGTGAGGATGCGCAAGGAAACGCGCCGCAAGGACGGAACCTACATCCGCTTCGATTCGAACGCCGCGGTTCTGATCAACGAAATCGGCGAGCCGGTGGGCACGCGCGTGTTCGGTCCCGTGGCCCGCGAGCTGCGCGACAAAAAGTTTATGAAAATCGTATCGCTCGCGCCGGAGGTGATTTAAATGTTCAAGATTCGACGCCGCGACCAGAACGCGCCGCGCAGGCTGCTGAAAGTCAAAATCAAGAAGGACGACGTGGTGAAGGTCATCGCCGGGCGCGACAAAGGCAAGACCGGACGCGTGCTGCACGTCGACCGGCGCACGGGCAAAGTGCTTATCGAAGGCGTGAGCATGGTGAAGCGGCACACGCGGCCCAATCCGTCGCGGCAGATCAAGGGCGGCATCGCGGAACGCGAGAGCCCCATTCCGGTTTCGAACGTGATGATCGTCACATCGGGCGGCATCGCCACGCGCATCGGCTACCGCACCGAGCAGACCGGCGGGGTCCAGCGGCGCGTGCGCATCGCCAAAAAGGGCGGCGAAATTCTGGACAAGAAGGCGTAAAAGTATGGGTGCACGGCTGAAAGAACATTATCAGAAGAAAGTGATTCCCGCGCTCACCAAGGAGTTCGGCTACAAGAACGTGATGGCCGTGCCCAAGGTGGAAAAGATCTCGCTCAACATCGGTATGGGCGAGGCCACCCAGAATCCCAAGCTGATGGACGGCGCGGTGAACGAGCTGGCGCAGATCGCCGGCCAGAAACCGGTGGTGACCAAGGCGCGCAAGTCCATCGCGGCGTTCAAGCTGAGGGAAGGCATGAGCATCGGGTCCTCGGTGACGCTGCGCGGCAACCGGATGTACGAATTTTTGGACCGGCTGGTGAATGTGGCGCTGCCGCGCGTGCGCGATTTTCGCGGAGTTTCTTCGAAATCGTTCGACGGGCGCGGGAATTATACGCTGGGCATCAAGGATCAACTGATTTTCCCGGAGATCGACTACAACAAGGTTGAAAAAATCAAAGGGATGAATATTTCGATTACGACCACCGCCAGGACCGACGCCGAGGGGCTGGCGCTGCTGAAGCATCTCGGCATGCCGTTCAGGGCTTAAAGGGTTTCGACAGAGATTCAGTAAAGGAATACATGGCTACTACCGCTAAGATCGCCAGGGATGAGAGACTCGCCGTCGCACGCGCAGCGAAAACACCGAAGCTGCGCTGCCGGCATCGCAACCGCTGCTTCCGCTGCGGGCGTCCGCGCGGATTTCTCCGCAAGTTCAAATTGTGCCGCATCTGTTTCCGGCAACTGGCGCTCGCCGGCGAAGTCCCCGGCGTGATCAAGGCATCCTGGTAGGAGGGTACGGAATGACGACCACCGATCCGATCGCCGACATGCTGACGCGCATCCGCAATGCGCTCGCGGCGCGCCATCCCAAGGTGGACGTGCCGGCGTCACGGCTGAAGACCGACATCGCGAAGATTTTGAAGGACGAGGGCTACATCGCCAACTACAAGCTGACCGAGGACGGGGCGAAAAAATCCATCCGCATTTATCTGAAATACACGCCGGGCAACGTTCCGGTGATCTCGCGGATCGAGCGGGTGTCGCGCCCGGGCTGCCGGGTGTATGTCGGATCGAAGACCGTTCCGCGCGTGCTGGGCGGATTAGGGATCAACATTCTGACCACGCCGCGCGGCGTGATGACAGGTTCGGCGGCGCGTAAGGAGAATATCGGCGGTGAAGTGCTTTGTCATGTCTGGTAAGTGGCCGGTGGCCAGTGGCCAGGTTCGAAGGTGAGAATTTGCTGGCCACTGGTCACTGACCACTGGCCACTAGCGAGTTGAGATTATGTCACGAGTTGGAAAAAAACCGATTCCGCTGCCCAAGGGCGTGAAGGTCACCATCGGCGAGGAGCTGCTGGTCGAAGGGCCGAAGGGGAAACAGAAGGTTCCGGTGCCGCCGGGCATCACGCTGCGGCAGCAGGATGGGACGCTCGAAATCCAGCGCGACGGCGATGAAAGGGCCGCGCTGCACGGGCTGACGCGCGCGCTCGCTGCCAATGCGGTGCAAGGTGTTTCGACGGGCTTCACGCGCGAGCTGGATATCGTGGGCATCGGATACCGCTGCGACGTGAAGGGGCGCATCGCCACGTTCACGCTGGGCTATTCGCACCCGATCGAATATTACCTGCCCGACGGAATCGACCTGAAGGTGGATAAGCAGACGCACCTGGTGCTCACCGGGGCCGACCGGCAGGTGCTCGGCCAGGTGGCGGCCAATATGCGCGCGCTGCGCCCGCCCGATCCGTACAAGAACAAAGGCGTGCGGTACACGGGTGAAGCGCTGCGCAAGAAGGTGGGCAAGACCGGCGCTTCCGGAGGAGGGACCAAGTAATGCCGCGCGAATCGAAAAATGACATCCGGCTGCGGATCCACACGCGCATCCGTCATCGCGTGAAAGGCACCACGGAGCGTCCGCGACTGGCGGTGTTTCGCAGCGTGAAGCATATCTACGCACAGGTGATCGACGATTCCAAGGGTCACACGCTGGTGGCCGCCGGTTCGAATGAAAAGAGCTCCGTCAACGGCGGTAACATCGCGGGCGCGAAAGGCGTCGGCAAAGCGCTCGCCGAGCGGGCGCAGCAAAAAGGGATCAAGAGCGTGGTCTTCGACCGCGGCGGGTATCTGTATCATGGCCGCGTGAAGGCGCTCGCCGAAGCGGCCCGCGCGGCCGGACTGGAGTTCTAATGTCACTGACAGCAGCCAAACGCATCGATTCGAACAGCCTAAACCTGAAGGAACAGGTGGTATCGATCAATCGCGTAACCAAAGTCGTTAAGGGGGGCAAAAACCTGAGCTTCTCGGCGCTGGTGGTGGTGGGCGATCCGGGCGCGAAGATCGTCGGATTCGGCACGGGGAAGGCCAAGGAAGTGCCGGCGGCGATCAAGAAAGGCATCGAGGCGGCGAAGAAGAATCTGCGCAAGATTCACGTGCTCGCGACCACCATCCAGCATCCGGTGCTGGGATGTTTCGGCAGCGGACGCGTGCTGCTGAAGCCCGCTCCTGAGGGTACCGGCGTGATCGCCGGCGGTCCGGTTCGCGCGGTGATCACCGCGGTGGGGATTCCCAACGTGCTCACCAAGTCGATCGGATCGCACAATCCGCATAACGTGGTCAAGGCGACCATCGACGCGCTCGAGCAGCTGCGCGATAAGAGCGAAGTGGCCGATCTGCGCGGCCTCGCCCAGGAGAAAGTAAGCTGAGATGACCGGAAAAACTATCAGGATCAAGCTGATCGGCAGCCCCATCTGCTGTCCGGAGAAGCACAAGGTGATCGTGCGCGCGCTGGGTTTGAAGAAAATGAATCGCGTGGTGGAGCGGCCCGACACGCCCGCGTTTCGCGGGATGGTGAAGAAGGTGCCGCATCTGCTCGCTATAGTGGAATAAAGGACTCCCCATGAATTTGAGCCAGCTCAAACCGCCCGCGGGGCAAAAGCAGAAGAAACAGCGTATCGGCCAGGGCATGGGGTCGGGACGCGGCAAATATTCGGGGCGCGGCGCCAAGGGCGCCAAGTCGGTTTCGGGCTATTCGCGCATGCGCGGGTTTGAGGGCGGACAGATGCCGCTGCACCGGCGCCTACCCAAGCGCGGATTCACCAATATTTTTAAGAAAGAATATGCGATCGTGAACCTGGGGCGCCTGGATGCGCTCGAAGGCTCGGCGTTCGACCCCGGCAAGCTCCTGGAGCTGGGCGTGATCAAGAAATTGAATCACGGGCTGAAGATTTTGGGCTCGGGCGAGTTGACGCGCGCCGTCACGGTGAAGGCGCACGTATTTTCGAAATCGGCGGCCGAAAAAATCAAGGCTGCCGGCGGAACGGCGGAGTTGATCAACGGCGAGTGACCCGGCGGGAAGGGCAAAGAGGCATCCATGAAGTTTCTAGAATCCGTCGCCAATATGTTTCGAATTCCGGACCTGCGCAAGCGGGTCCTGTTCATGCTGGCGTTGCTGGCGGTGTACCGGGTTGGCGGGCACATTCCCACGCCTGGTGTGGACACCAACCGGCTGGCGGACATTTTTTCGCGCAACCCGGGCAGCGTGTTCGGAATGATCGACCTGTTCAGCGGCGGTCAGCTCCGGCGTCTGACCATCTTTGCGCTGGGCATCATGCCCTACATCACCGCGTCGATCATCTTGCAGCTGCTCACCGTGGTGTGGCCGACGCTCGAAAAATTGCAGAAGGAAGGCGAGCTGGGACGGCGGAAAATCACGCAGTGGACGCGCTACATGACCGTCGGACTGGCGATCATGCAGTCGATCGGCATCGCGACGGCGCTGCAATCGCAGCCGGGTCTGGTGATCAATCCCGGAGTCGGGTTCACGCTGATGACGGTTTTGAGCCTGACCACGGGAACGGCATTCATCATGTGGCTGGGTGAGCAGATCACCGAGCGCGGCATCGGCAACGGGATGTCGCTGATCATCTTTGTAGGCATCATCGTGGGACTGCCCAACGCCATTCGCGAAATGGTCACCAAGGTTCAGACCGGCGACTGGCCGCTGATCCAAGTGGGCATCATCCTCATCATGATGATCGCGGTGGTCGCGTTTATCGTCCTGGTGGAGCGCGGCGAGCGGCGCATTCCGGTGCAGTACGCCAAGCGCGTGATCGGGCGCAAGATGCTGGGCGGGCAGTCTACGCACCTGCCGCTCAAGGTCAACGCCGGCGGCGTGATCCCGGTGATCTTCGCGGCTTCGCTGTTGACCTTCCCACTGACTCTGCTCAACGTCGATTTCGTCAAGAACAGCCCGGTGCTCAACGCGATGCTTTCGTCGATGCGCGGAGGCGAGCCGATGTATTACGTGCTGTACTGTGCGCTGATCATGTTCTTCTGCTTCTTCTACGTGTCGATCATATTCAACCCCAACGAGGCCGCGGACAACATGCGCAAGTACGGCGGATTCATTCCCGGAATCCGGCCCGGGAAGAACACGGCCGAGTACATGAACAAGATTCTGACGCGCATCACCGTGGTGGGCGGATTGTACCTGTCGGTGCTGTCGGTGATTCCCATGGTCATGATCATGGGAATCAAGCTGCAACATCTGTGGCTGGCGGGCAACTGGATCGACGCGCACTTTCCGCGCTGGCTTCTGGACGGGCTGGGCGTGAACTTCTATTTCGGCGGAACGTCGCTGCTGATCGTGGTGGGGGTGGCGATGGACACGGTGAACCAGGTCGAGGCGCAGTTGATCATGCGCCACTACGAAGGCTTCACACCGCGCGCGGGCCGCATCCGGGGACGGCGCAGCAGCATCTGAGGAATTCGGCATATTCTTAAAGACGGGGGAGCTTCATCCAAAAAACCTGAATGGACAGCCGGCCCTGCCTGATTTTATTTGGCCCTCCGGGTTCGGGGAAAGGGACGCAAGCCAAGCTGCTGCGGCAAACCGTCGGCATGGCCCACATCTCGACCGGAGATATGCTGCGCGAGCGGATCGCCTCAGGGGACGAGTTGGGCCAGGCGGTGAAGGACATCATGCAGTCGGGCGGCCTAGTTTCCGACGAGCTGGTGAACCGCCTGGTGGAGGAACGCATCGCGCAACCCGATGCCGAAAAGGGTTTTATCCTGGACGGCTATCCGCGGACGGTGGCGCAGGCGCGGCTGCTCGACTGCCTGCTGCGGACGCGCGCGATCCGCACAGTGGTGGTTCATCTGAAAGTTGACTATAATGTAATTATTGCCCGCCTGTCCGGCCGCCGGCAGTGCCCGAATTGCGGTGCGCTCTATAGCCTGTCGCCCAACTCACCGGCGGTATCGGAAGTTTGCGATTACGATGGGTCGCGGCTGATCGTGCGGGACGATGATCGTGAAGAAGTGGTAGTCGAAAGGTTGAAGGCGTACGATTCGCAAACCGCTCCGGTGCTGGAATTTCTGCGCCAGGCGAGCTACCCGTGTTTTGACGTGCAGGGCGAAGGCCGGGCGCCCCAGGCGATCGCGCGGGAGATTCAGAATCTGATGGAGCAGGAGTTGGCGACCGGCGGCGGACGGGCATGATCGTGCGGAAGAACATGGCGGAACTCGAAAAGATGCGTGCCGCCGGCCTGCTGGTGTGGAAGATCCTTGACAAGCTGAAAGGGATGGTTGGGGAGGGCGTCACCACGCTCGAACTGGAGCTCGAAGCAGAGAAGATGATGAGCGACGCGGGGGCGCGTCCGGCATTCAAGGGTTACCAGACGGCGGCGGCGGGCAACTCGAAATTTCCCTTCGTGCTGTGCGCCTCGGTGAACGACGAGATTGTGCACGGGATGCCGTCGCAGAAACGGGTGCTCAAACCGGGCGACATCGTGTCGCTCGATACGGGCGTGCAGTTGAACGGATATTACGGCGATTCGGCCGTCACGGTGCCGGTGGGTGAGATTTCGGAAGAGACGAAAAAGCTCCTGGAAGTCACCCGGGAGTCGCTCGAACTGGCCATCGACAAGGCGCGCGCGGGAAACCGGCTGTTTGATATCTGCGGGACGGTGGAGCGGCACGTTACGGCGAGCGGATTTTCGGTGGTGAGGGAATTTGTGGGGCACGGCATCGGAACACACATGCACGAAGAGCCGCAGATTCCTAATTACATCGACCGCAAGAACGAGAATCCGAGGTTGAAGGAAGGGATGGTGCTGGCGATCGAGCCGATGGTGAACGCGGGCGGCCCAGGCTCGCGCGTGCGGCCGGACCGCTGGACCGCGGTGACCGAAGACGGAAAATACTCGGCGCACTTCGAGCACACGGTGGCGATTACGTCGAACGGTCCATGGGTGCTGACAAGGCCGTAACGGCGACGGTGATGGAGTTGACGCCGAGCGCTGGCGTTCGGCTGAAGCTGGATAACGAGGAGATCGTGCTCGCGCACGCTGCGGGCGGCGGACAAGTGAATTTTATGCGGTTACGTCCGGGTGATCGGGTGCGAGTGGAGATTTCGCCGCACGACCGGACGCGCGGCAGGATCGTGGAGTTGTTGACGAAAGGTTGATCATGAAAGTACGGGCGTCAGTGAAAAAAATGTGCGACAAGTGCAAGATCGTGCATCGCCAGGGGGTGGTGCGGGTGATCTGCACGAATCCGAAACACAAGCAGAGGCAGGGATAACAGATTATGGCGCGTTTAGCAGGCGTGGATTTACCCGCCAAGAAACGGACCGAGATCGGTCTCACCTATATCTACGGCATCGGGCGCACGCGAGCCAATTCGCTGTGCTATCGCGCCGGAGTCAACCCGGACAAGAAGGTCGCCGATTTGAGCGAAGACGAGGTGAACCGCATCCGCCAGATCCTAGAGGCCGAGGGCGCGGTCGAAGGCGACCTGCGCAAGGAAGTCTCGATGAACATCAAGCGGCTCATTGAAATGGGTTCGTACCGCGGTCTGCGTCATCGCCGCGGGCTGCCAGTCCGCGGCCAGCGCACCCACACCAATGCGCGCACGCGCAAGGGTCCGCGGCGCGGAACCATCGCCAACAAGAAGAAAGCGTCGGCGAAAACATAAGGAAATCCGATGGCAAAAGCACCGGCAAAGACAGCCAAGAAGAAGACGTTCAAGAAAAAGGAAAAGCGCGTGGTGCCCACGGGCGTGGTGCACGTGCAGGCGTCGTTCAACAACACGATTGTCACCATCACGGATCCGATGGGCAACGTGCTCGCCTGGTCGAGCTCGGGTTCGCTGGGTTTCCGCGGATCGCGCAAGGGGACGCCGTTCGCCGCGCAGCAGGCATCGCTCACGGCGGCCAATAAAGCCAAGGAAAGCGGATTGAGGACGGTGGAAGTGAACGTCAGCGGTCCGGGAGCCGGGCGTGAATCGGCCGTGCGGGCGCTGGCGACGGCGGGCCTGGAAGTACGGACGATCAAAGACAAGACGCCGATCCCGCACAACGGGTGCCGGCCGCCGAAGAAGAGAAGAGTGTGATCTTTTGGAAGAAGTGACCAGTGGCCAGTGGCCAGTGGTCAATGGAAATAAGCAGGACGAAGGCTTCGGCTGTAAACTGCACCTTAAACGACTGGTCACTGGTCACTGACCACTGGCCACTGGAGGTTTGATTGGCACGATACATCGGTCCCGTTTGCCGGCAATGCCGGCGAGAGGGCATGAAATTATTCCTGAAAGGCGAGCGCTGCCACACTGAAAAATGCGCCATCGAAAAGCGCAATTTCGCGCCCGGGCAGCATGGGAAAGATCGCAAACCCAAGCTGGTGGGCTATGGTCTGCAGCTTCGCGAGAAGCAGAAGGCGCGGCACTATTATCAGCTTCTGGAGGGCCAGTTCCGCAATCTTTACGAGAAAGCGCTGGTCAAGAAGGGCGTCACCGGCGAGCACCTGCTGAACAGCCTGGAGCGGCGCCTGGACAACACCATCTATCGCATGGGATTCGGAACTTCGCGCGCGCAGGCGCGCCAGCTTGTCCGTCACGGCCACATCCACGTGAACGGCCGCCGCGTCGACATCCCGTCTTTTGAAGTGAAGCCCAACGACGTGATCGAAGTCGCCGAAAAAAGCAAAAACAACCCGACCATCCTGCACGCGCGCGATGCCACCGCGCACGCGCCCAGCCCCAACTGGCTGGAAGTGGATCGCGAAAATCTCAAGGCGCGCGTCCTGGGCCAGCCCAAGCGCGAGGATTTAGTGCAAATTCAGCTCAACGAGCAGCTTATTGTCGAGTTGTATTCGAAATAAGGAGCCATATGTTTAAAGGATTCCAGAAACCCAAACGGCTTGTCGCCAATACCGAGACTCTCAACGAACGCTACGGCATGTTCACGGCACAACCCTTCGAGCGCGGATTCGGCTCGACCATCGGCACGGGACTGCGCCGCGTGCTGCTGAGCTCGATCGAAGGCGCCGCGATCACCGCGGTGCGCATCGAGGGCGTGGCGCACGAATTCAGCCCCATTCCGGGCGTGGTCGAAGACGCGACCGACATCATCCTCAACCTGAAGCAGGTCCCCTTCAAGATGATCGGCGAGGGAACGCGCACGGTGCGCCTGCGCGCGGATTCCGCCGGCGAAGTGATGAGCGGGCAAATCGAGACCGACAACGACGTCGAAGTGCTCGACCGCAACATGCACATCGCCACGGTCAGCCCCGGCGGGAAGCTGTCGATCGAGATGCGGCTTAAATCCGGGCGCGGCTACGTCGCGGCGGATCGCAACAACGACGAAGATCTGCCGGTCGGCTACATTCCGATCGACTCGGTGCACTCCCCGGTGCGAAAAGTCAACTTCAGCGTGGAGGCCGCGCGTCTCGGCCAGATGACCGATTACGACAAGCTCACCATCGAAGTGTGGACCAACGGCGCGATTTCCCCGGCCGATGCGATCGGCCAGGCCGCCAAGCTCCTCAAAGACCACATGGCGATCTTCATCAACTTCGAAGAACTGCCGGAATCGGTGGAGGAACCGGGCGAGCGCGCGCTGAGCCAGATGAACGAGGTGCTCAACCGCAGCGTGGAAGAGCTCGAATTGAGCGTCCGTTCCTACAATTGCCTGAAGAACGCGAACATCCAGACCATCGGCGACCTGGTGCAGAAGACCGAAGCCGAGATGCTGCGCACCAAGAATTTCGGCCGCAAGTCGCTCAATGAGATCAAGGAGATTCTTTCCGGTCTGGGCCTGACATTCGGCATGAAGTTCGATTCGCAGGGCCGCCTGGTTTCGCCCGCGGGAACGCCGGCGGTGCTGGGCGCGGGTCCGGCAGGCGCCCTCGCTGGCCTGGGCGAACGCGATGAAGACGTGGACCTCGACGAAGAAGAAAACGACGAAGACGAAGAGGAGATCAGCCCGTCGGCCGAGTAAGCCGGCTTTTAAAGGAGCTCAACATGAGGCACAAGGTAGCGGGCTACAAACTCAAGCGCAACATCGGCGCGCGCCGGGCGCTGTTCAAGGGGCTGATCACCAGCGTCATTGAAAATGAGCGCATCGTGACCACGGTCGCCAAGGCGAAGGCCGTTCGGCCGCTGGTCGAAAAGATGATCACGCTCGCCAAGCGCGACACGCTGCACACGCGCCGGCAGGCCGCGGCGATGCTCGAAACGCCGGCGGCTGTCCAAAAGTTGTTCGACAAGCTCGGCACACGATTCGGCCAGCGCGAAGGCGGCTACGTCAGGCTGACGCGTCTGGGCAATCGCAAAGGCGACGGCGCGGAGCAGGCCATGCTGGAACTGGTCGGATCGGAACTGGTCAAGCGAGCCGCGGAACGAGCCAAGCGCAAAGAAGAGCGTTTACAAGCGATGCGCGAAGGCCAGCACGAACAAGGCGAAGCGCCGGAAGAATAGACCAAACTATGGCCGCGAATAGACGCGAATGAACGCCCATCAGAATTCGCGTTTATCTGTGTTCATTCGCGGCCATAAGATTGTCTGTGTCTTTCTTCTGAGCTCCTGCGTCACCCCCGCGCAATGGAAATTCGCAGTCTCCGGCGACTCCCGCAATTGCGGCGACATCGTCATGCCCGCCATCGTCCAGAGCGTCAAATCCTCCGGTGCGGAATTCTACTGGCACCTCGGCGATTTTCGCGCGATTTACAATTTCGACGAAGACATTGTCCCTCCGCGCGAGCTCAACCTCCCGTCCAAGCCGCTCACCATCCAAAATTATGAAAATCGCGCGTGGCCCGATTTTATCGAGCACCAGCTAGCCCCCTTCGGCGACCTTCCGGTTCAGCTCGCGCTCGGAAATCACGAAACCATCCTGCCCGCGACGCGCGAAAAAGCTCTCCTCCAGTTCGCCGACTGGTTCGATTCGCCCGCCATTCGCGAGCAGCGCCTCAAGGACGATCCGCGCGACCACATGCTCCGCGCTTATTATCACTGGGTCCAGCACAGCGTCGATTTCATCACGCTCGACAACGCCTCCACCGACCAGTTCGACCGCGCCCAACTCCGCTGGATCCACGCGCTGCTCGCGCGCGACGAAAAGTCGTCCGAAATCCGCACGATCATCGTGGGCATGCACGAAGCCCTGCCCGGCAGCATCGGCGAGAGCCACAGCATGAGCGAATCGCCGCAGGGCGCCGTCAGCGGCCGAGAGGTTTACGAAGCGCTGTGGCACGCGCGCGAGGCCGCGCACAAGAATGTGTACGTGATCGCCAGCCATTCGCATTTTTACATGCCGGACGTTTTCCAAACCGCGGCGTGGAAGGGCAAGGTGCTACCGGGCTGGATCGTCGGGACGGCGGGCGCGGTGCGCTACCGGCTGCCCAAAGACGCCCCGCCGGAGGCGAAAACCAACGTGTACGGATATCTCACCGGGACGGTCGCGCCCGACGGGACCATTCAGATGTCCTTCGTCCAGCTTGACCTGGGGCAGATCGAGCGCGCCGTCGGGGGGAAGTACGCTCCCGAGCTGGTGCGCTGGTGCTACGAACAAAACCGGCAGCAATAGACTTTTCGAGAAATCGTGTCGTGATTTCAGAACATTTTTTGCGGCGCGACGCCGTGTGAATTATTGGCGTGGCGTGCGCCAGAATGGCGCGCGCGCGGCTGACTGTTCTGAATCTGGAACAGGAGCTGCGCGAATAGAGGTTGAATTCGCAAGATAATCTCCGATTGGACTATTGCGCGACGGGGGAATACATGTTATGTTTCAGATGCCTCCGCTATGAACGAACGTGCGCTGGTGAAAATTCTGGATCCGCTCTCCACCGCGTGCGAGCGCTTCGAGGCGCGCGTGGTAACCTGGGCCGAACCCTACCTGACCCTACGCTTGCAGCAGCCGATCCTGGTACCGACCGTGGTCCAGGTCCGGTTTCATGGCCGCATCGCGCTAGGAGAGATTCAGGAATGCTTCGAGGCCGGCGGCGAGTTCGAGATCCGCGTCCAGTTTCAGGACGTCATGAGCATGCGCTAGCGCGATCGCCGTGCGGCCTACTTCCAGCCGGGTATTGCCCTTCTCCGCGCATTCGGGAGCAGGCGAGCATAATGCAGCACATCCGTCTCCAGGACATGAAGACAGCATACACGAGCGACGGCGCTTCGCAACCGGTGCCGCTAGCGCGCGCGCATTCTAGCGGCGATCGCCAGACACACGCCAGCCATGATTCCGATGATCCACAGGCGCCGCTGCCGGCTGCCTTGCGGCGCTCCGTTTACCCGCTTTGTGGTCTGCCACAGGTGGTCGAGCTCGTCGATGACGCGCTCACCCGCACGGAACATCTGCCGGCCCGAATCGATCACGTGATGCAACGTTTCGCTGGCCTGATCAACTTCGCCGTGGGTCAGTTCGCGGTTTGCTTCTTGTATTGCCATACACGATAAGACGCGTGACGGAGGGCGACCGAAACACCGTAACGTCACCGGCTGAGTTTGCGGACGGCGCTCTGGACCACCTGGTCGCGCGACATCTCGATCTGATCGCCCTTATCGACGCCGAATGCCAGATTGGTCAGCTCCTGTTTGAGGCGGCTTTGAATCCAGTCGCGATGACTGATCCAGTCGGCGGGTCCTGGCTGGATGCGATTCTCGGAAAGGAACAATTGCAACTGATCGAGCATGTCACCGGTGACTTCGAAATTTTCCGGGAGCGTGTGTTTTTCAAGATATTGGCCGGCGAACTTGGTGAGGATGCCGCTCGCGTCGAGGACCATGGTGAGCCGATCCATCGGGCCGCGGTCGACAACCTGGTCCGGCTCGATTCCGCCGCCGCCGTGAACTTCGCGGCCGGAGTCGGTGTGAAAGACGCCCTGCTCGTGGCTGGTGGCGGCGTCGAGCGTGCCCCCGTGCAGCGGTTTCTGGATCGAGCGGCCGCTGGGCGTATAGTAATACGCGACGGTCAGCGCCATTCCGTTGTTGCCCGACAAGGGGAACACGTTTTGGACCAGGCCCTTGCCGTAGCTGGGCTGGCCGAACACGCTGGCGCGGTCGTGATCCTGGAGCGCGCCGGTGACGATCTCCGAAGCGCTGGCGGTCTTTCCGTCGATCAGGACGGCGAGCAGAAATTTATAGGGCTCGGCGAGCTTCGGCACGCGGACCTGTTGGGTTTCCTGCGCGCGGCCCTTGATGGTGAACACGAGCTGATCGGGTTCGAGGAACAGCGACGCGACATCCAGCGCCGCTTGCGCGACACCGCCGGGATTGCCGCGCAGATCGATCACTAGACCTTTGAGGTTCGCGCCGCCGAGCTTGTCGATGGTCTCTTTCACCAGCGCACCGGTGCCCTGGTCGAAGCTGGCGATGCGGATATAGCCGATATTCGGCGTCAGCATGAACGCTCGATCGACGCTGGGCGAATCCATGAGCGCGGGTTCGAGCGTGACGTGGAACACGCGCGCGTTGCGCAGCACGTCGAGCTCAGCCTTCTGCTGCCGCGCCATGGTGAGCAACTGGACGAGTTGATCGAACTCCAGTCGCGCCAGGATGTAGCCGTTGATCGCCAGTATTTCATCGCCGGGCGCCAGGCCCGCTTTTTCCGACGGCGTTCCGGCCATGGCCTGGAGCACGATCACGCGGCCGGGCAGCACGCTGACGATGGTTCCGAAGCCCTTGTGCTCGCTGTTCTGCATCTCCTTCAACTGTTGGAACTGGCCGGCGTCGAAGAAAATGGAGTGCGGATCGAGCGTGCGCAGCATCCCCGGAATCGCGCCCTGGTACAGCAGGACGTTTGCGTCGGCGGGATCGGCGGCGTTTTGATCCACGGCAAGGAATACGTCGACCAGCTTCTTGAGCTCGCGCGCGAGCTGGTCTCCGGGGTCGTCATCGGCGGCGGCGGCGGGAAGGGCGGCGAGAAGAAGGAGAGCGAGAAACCGCATGATTACCTGTAATAACGGATCTTCTGTTTTTGGCGATGACGCTCGAGAGCGAGCTCGATCAGACGGTCGATCAATTTAGGATACGGAAGCCCGGTCGCTTCCCACATTTTCGGGTACATGCTGATGGAGGTGAACCCGGGAATGGTATTGATCTCATTGATGAAGAATTTTCCGCTGGCGGATTCCATCAGGAAATCGACTCTCGCCATGCCTTCGCACTCCACGGCCTGGTAGCATTCGACGGCGAGGCGGCGGATTTGTTCGGTTTGTTGCGCGCTCAAATCCGCGGGCACAACGGTGCGCGCCTGGTCGAGCAGATACTTGTCTTCGTAATCGTAAAAATCGCGCGACGGCAGAATTTCGCAAGGGAGCGATGCGACGGGGTCCTGATTGCCAAGCACGGAGCACTCGAATTCGCGGCCGACGATCCCGCGCTCGACAAGGATTTTGCGGTCGAATTCGAGCGCAAGGTTGACCGCGGGCCAGAACTCTTCGATCGTCTTAACCTTGGAAATGCCGACCGAGGAGCCGAGGTTCGCCGGCTTCACGAACACGGGAAATCCGCAGCCCTGCGCGAGAATTCTCGCGCCGGTGGTATCTGTGGGTTGAAGCTGGCAGCGGTGCATCACCTGATAATCGACTACCGGCAGCCCACGGTCGGCGATCAGGCGCTTCATGATCTCCTTATCCATCGAAACCGACGACGCGAGCACGCCTGCGCCGACATACGGCAGATCGGCGAGCTCCAACAATCCCTGCACGGTTCCGTCCTCGCCGAAGGTTCCGTGCAGTACCGGAAAAACCACGTCGATTCCCGCGTTGGCGCCGGGTTCGGGCAGGATCGGGCGCGGAGTCCACCGGCCTTCCTTGGTGATGAGAATGCGCTCGACTTCGTAGCGCGAAGGCTCCATCGCCGCCACTACCGATTCGGCGGAGCGCAGCGAGACCTCGTGCTCGCCTGTGCGTCCGCCATAGAGGACCGCCACGCGCAGCTTCATAGAATTCTTTTTCCCATGGCGGACATCATCAGTTCGACGGCCAGCAGCGCCGTCCGGTTCGCTTCATCGATCACCGGGTTGACCTCGACGAACTCGAAGGAAGCGATTTTTCCCGAATCGCACAGGATTTCCATGGCCAGGTGCGCTTCGCGATAGGTGATGCCGCCGCGCACCGGCGTGCCGACGCCGGGCGCTTCCTGCGGATCGACGGCGTCCATGTCGAAGGACAGGTGAAAGCCCGCGGTGCCGCGCGTGGCGTGTTCGATCGATTCCTGCATGACACTGCGCAGCCCGCGCTCGTCGATATCGCGCATGGTGAAAGGGTGCACGCCCGCGCCGCGAACGTTCTGACGCTCGATTTCATCCACGCTGCGCAAGCCGACGATGGCGACGTTCGACGGCTGCACCATGGGGCAGAAGCCGGAAAGGCCGGTAAGCTCGCGCGGGCCCAGGCCGACGATGCACGCGAGCGGCATTCCATGGACGTTGCCGCTGGGACTCGATTCCGGCGTGTTCATGTCGGCGTGCGCGTCGATCCAGATTACGCCGATCTTCTCACCGCGCTTATGAAAATGGCGCGACATTCCGGCGACGGTGCCCATGGCAACCGAATGATCGCCGCCCAGCACCAGGGGAACGCGCCCGTCGTCCGCTGTCTTTTCGACCATCCGCGCCAGACGCTCGCAGGTGTGCGCGATCTGCGGAAGATAGTGCGCATTTCCTAGACTTTTCGGCAGATTCTCCGGCTGGTCGACGACGATGTTGCCCAGGTCCTCGACTTCGTAGCCAAGCGATGAAATTTTTTCGTTCAGGCCGGCGACCCGCATGGCGGAGGGTCCCATATCGACGCCGCGCCGACCCGCGCCCAGGTCCATAGGAGCGCCGATCACGGCGATGTGAGACTGGCGCATGACAAACCTCAATTATCGCAAGCGGGACAGAACTTTTTTGGCCGCAGATGCACACAGATTCATTTGTAATCCGCGTGCATCGGCGTGTATCGGTAGTGCGCTAAATCTGTGTCCCCTCCTGGCGGACACACATTTGGCGCACCACCCGTGTATCAGTGGCATGTACCCGGGCGCGATAGAATGAAGATTCATCGATGCCCGCCACGGTTGCCTCCTCCGCACTCGCCGTCCCTTATTCGAGAATTCGGGAGCTTGCTGACATCGCCATGGGGATGGAAGGAGTCTACAAGCTGTATTTCGGCGAATCCAACCTTCCCACGCCGGAGTTCATCAAGCGCGCGGCGCAGAAGGCCATGGCGGACGGCTACACCTACTACACCGCGAACGCGGGGCTGCCGTCGCTACGCAACGCGCTGGCGCGCTACTACGCCGAACTGCACGAGGTGGAGCTCGACCCTTCGAGGGAAATCGCCGTCACCGCGTCAGGCGTTCAGGCGCTCAGCCTGGCGATCCGCTGCATGCTCGATCCCGGCGATGAGGGCATCGTGCTGACGCCGGCCTGGCCCAACGGCGCGGCGATCATGCAGATGTCCCACGCGACGCCGCGCGAGATTCCGCACATTCTCGAGGGCGGCCGCTACGCGATCGATTTCGACGCGCTTGAAAAAGCCGTGACCCCGCGCACGCGGATATTGCTGTACACTTCGCCGTCGAATCCGCTGGGATGGGTCGCCGGCTCCACGGATCAGGACCGGCTGCTTGATTTCGCCCGCCGGCATCACCTCTGGCTGGTCGCCGACGAGGTTTATGAGCGGCTGTTTTACCCGGCGCTCGCCGAACCGTTGAAAAAAGGCTCTCCCGCGGGTTCGGCGCCGTCGATCCTGCGCAAAGCGACGCGCGATGACGCCGTGGTGGTGATTCAGTCGTTTTCAAAGGCGTACTGCATGACCGGATGGCGTCTGGGCTGGTTGGTGGGGCGCAAGGACCTGGTGGCGCGCGCGTCCCAGCTCAACGAATTCATGGTGTCCTGCGCGTCGGGATTCTCGCAGCGCGCCGGTGAGACCGCGCTTTTGTGGGGCGAACAAATTCTCCGCGAAATGGTTTGCCGGCTGCGCGAGAATCGCGATTTCTGCCTGTCTGTGCTGGGGAAGATCCCCGGCGTGACCGTTCCTGTCCCCGACGGCGCGTTCTACCTGTTCGCGCGCATCGAAGGCGCGAACGATTCCTTCGATTTCTCGAAGCGTCTGCTGATGGAGAGCAAGGTCGGCCTCGCGCCGGGAGTCGCGTTCGGAGCCGGCGGCGAAGGCAGCGTCCGGATCTGCTATGCCTCGGACCGTCCGGTGCTCGAAGAGGCGATGGCTCGAATCAAGTTGTTTATGGAATCCAGATAGCCACGGATCCGCCGAATCACTGCGGCGCGGCTTTTTCCGTAGAATCCGGGCGTTTCGGGCCCAAACCCAGGGCGATCAGGGAAAGCGATCCCAGCTTGCCGTCATCGGTCAGATTTTGCTCGCGCTGGAAGCGCTTCAATGCGTCCACCGAATCCGGGCCCCACGTGCCGTTGACGTCGCCGTTGAAGTATCCGCGATCGGCCAGTGCCTGCTGGATTTCCTTGTAGCGCTCCGGCGTGGGCTGCTGCTGGGCCGACCGGTGGGCGACCTTGGCTCTTTTCGCCTTGGCGCTCTTCGCCCCCGCACTGGTCACTTTGGCGCTCGTCACCTTAGCGCCCTGATGCGCCGGATTCGTCCGGTGCTGCGCCGATGTCTTTGCGGGCGTGCCCTTGGCGGGGGCAGCGGCCGGCTTCGCGGTCGTCTTCCTTCGTTTATGCGAACTGTGCTTCGGCGACGGTTTTTTTGTGCTGGCGGTCGAGTCCTGCGCTGCCAGGAGTCCGGCGGCACACAGGGAGGTCAACGCAATGGTCGTGAAACGCAAGAAACAAGATACCAAAATTCAAGCGCCTTTACGCAGTGCTGGGTGGCCTTACCGCTCGGGCAGCGTCCCGCTCAGATAAATGGTCTGCGTGCGGTTTCCCTGCCCGCGAACCACGCGGAACGCAACCGCATCGCCAGGTTTGAGCGTAGACTGGACCCTTTTAATGTCGTCCACCGAACTGACCGGCTGCCGGTTGATGCCGATGATGATGTCGTGCTCTTGCATCCCGATCTCTTCGGCGAACGATCCCGGTTCGACGCGCGTAACCGTCACGCCGTGCTTGTCGGGGGTCAGGTCGCGCTCATCTTCACTCAACTGCCGCGGATAGATGCCGAACTTGACTTCGCCCGGCCCGGCCGTAGGCTTCGCCGCTGACTCATCGGAACCCGGCTTGGGCCCCGCGATCTCCGGACGGTCCGCGTACACCTTTACGCGATCCGCGATAGTGACCTTCACATCCATCTTCTTTCCGTCGCGGTCGACGTTCAGCACCACGCTGTTGCCTACCGGGGTATCCGCCACGTGCGCGATCAGGTCCTGGCTATCCTTCACCGGAGTGCCGTTGAGCGCGAGCACGATGTCATTCGGTTTCAAACCCGCCTTGTCCGAGGGTCCGTCCGTTTTCACGGTGTCGACGATCACGCCGTGGTCAAAGCCCATGGCTTTGAGGGTCAACTGCTCATTGCTCAGCAGCGTCGCCCCGATGGAGCCGCGCGTCACATGGCCGTCGCGGATGATGTCGTTGTAAACGCGCGCGACCGTGTTGATGGGCAGCGCGAATCCCACGCCCTGCGATCCGCCGTTCTGCGTGGCGATCATGGTATTCAATCCGATCACCTCGCCCTTGATATTCAACAGCGGTCCGCCGCTGTTACCCGGATTGATAGCTGCGTCGGTCTGAATGAACTGCTGGAAATTCTGGCCGTTGATGCTGCGTCCCTTGGCGCTGACGATGCCCAGCGTGACACTGTCTTCCAGACCGAACGGCGATCCGATGGCAACCGCCCAGTCGCCCACCTGCACACCGTCCGAGTTGCCGACCTTAACCGGCTGAAGATCGCCCTTGGGATCGATTTTCACCACGGCGAGATCGGTTTCAAGATCGGTGCCGATGACGCGCGCGCGATATTCAGTCTCGTCGCCGTGCACTTTCACGTAAATGTGGTCTACCAGATCGCCGGTGCTCTCCACCGTAACCACGTGGTTGTTCGTGAGGATGTATCCCTTCTTATCGACGATAAATCCAGTGCCGGACTGCTCGCGTTTGTAGTTCTGCCGCGGCATCAGTTCTCCGTTGCCTCCGCCGCCACGGCCAAAGAAGCGCCGGAACAGGTCGAGACCCTGATCGTCGCCGCCGCCGCCGTTGTCGCCGTCCTCATCGGGATCGACCTGCTGGCCGCGGCGCCCGTTGTTTCGCGTCGCCTGAACCTTGGGAGTATAATCCGCGCGGATGTACACCACGCTGGGATCGATCTGCTTGGCCAGCCGAGTGAAATCGTTGGCCATATCGGTGGCCTTGGGAATCACCAGCGGCGTCGCGTCGGGCGCGGCCTGTTGATCACGCGCCGCACGCACACCGGTGTTCAGCAGCGTGCCAATCAGGATACCCACCGAAAGAGTCGCCGCCATCAGCACAACGGACAGCAATTTCTGCTCGCGGACCTTGTTGTAAAGCTTCATGTTTTAAATGTCGCCCGAAATGCGGCAACCTCGTTCCTATTATATGTGTCCCTGCTCTAGGATGCCGGACGCGGCCGGCTGGTTTCCCTATCTTATGGCCACGGACGCAGACTGATCGCGCTCAGGAGCTTAACAGCAGGCACAGCGCCAGGAAAACCCTCCGCAAGCCCACTTCCCTGCCCTCCGGCGAAAACCATTCGGCAGCGGTATGCGCTCCTCCGCCCTGCCCGCCGGTCCCGATCGAAATCGCCGGAATGCCCAGCGACAGCGGAATGTTGGCGTCGGTCGAGGAGCAGTTCAACTGGCTGCGCAGGCCCAGGAACGCGTCCACGGCGCGCATCATTTCGAGCATCGGGGCGTTCTCGCTCAAACCGCCGCCGGGACGCGATCCGATCTCCTTCACCCGCGCGTTAACCTTCGTGCCGATCCGACCCGCGTTCTCGATCTCCGCCGCGCGTTCCACCTGCGCCGCAAGCAGCGCGGCCATTTCGTCGATCCGCTCCGCGCTTTCCGAGCGCAGGTCCACCTTCGCGCGCGCCTCGGCGGGAATCGAGTTGATGCTCGAGCCTCCCTCGATCAGCCCGAAATTGAAGGAGGAGCGCGGCCCGTTCCCGTTGGGCGCTGCGTCGATAAACAGCGTCACCGCGCGGCTCAGCGCGTGCACCGGATTGCCAATTCCGTAATCGCTCCAGCTATGCCCGCCGGAGCCGGTGAACGTCACATCGAAGCGGCGGCTGGCGAGCGCCTGGCAGGTGATGTGATCGGTATTGGGACCATCCAGCACCAGGAACGCCCGGAATCGCGAGCCGTTCGACGGCCGGCACAGATAGCGCATGCCACTCAAATTGCCTTCGCCCTCTTCGCCCACGTTGGCGACCAGCGCGGGCGCGGCATCCACCCGCCGGTGCTCGTTCCACACCGCGGCGAGCGCGATCAGCGCGGCTAATCCCGCGCCGTTGTCGGAGACTCCCGGCCCGAGCAGGCGGCCGTCCGGTGCGACCTTGATATCCTCGGGCGAGCGCGGCGCCAGAACCGTGTCCAGGTGCGCGGTGACGGCCAGTTGCGCATCGCCCGCGCCGGGGCGGGTCGCGATGACGTTGCCGGCGCGATCGATCTTCGCCTCCCAGCCGAGCGAGCGGAATTTTTCGGCCATCCACTCCGCGCGCTTCTGCTCGAAGAAGGTCGGCGCGGGAACGCGGCACAATTTCAAGTGCTGCTCGTTGATCCAGGCGCGCTCCTTGCGGAACCAATCCGAGCAGGCCCGCACCCCGGCGGAGTCGGCGATTTCGGCAATGGACCGGGACAAGGACATCGAAATCCCAGTCTAACGTGACTCGTCCCTGGCGGCTTGTCGCCGTGGAATGATTTCTGCGCCTCGAAAAAGGGGGTCAGCAGGCTGACCCGGGCTATAGTGATCAACGACGGGAACAGCGGCAATCAACCTGAACACAATCGTTACTGGTGGCGCGGCGGCGCCAGATCGCCCGGCTTCGGCTCAGCGCTAAGACCTGCTCTGCCGCCCGCCGGCCTTGCGCCAGCGCTCCGGTCGCGTTCTGGTGACCGTTCAACTCGGAGTGCGCGATGGCGATCCGAAACCCCTTTCCGATCACCTCGCGTGGCGATGGCTTGCCGTCGCGGCCGTAATAGAATCCGGGCGGCTGGATCACGCGCGCGTGTCCCCATCGGTTCAGCACAATTCCGGCAATATCGCGCGACGCGTTGAATCCAGCGCTCTCGAACAGCGTGGTCATCTGCCGTCGAATCAGGCGTTCGTATGCCGGATAGCTCGTCGAGAGCAGTTTTTGCCTGGTGCGGGCATTTTGAGCAAGGCCGCGCCGGCTTCGAGCAGAGTGTAATTCAGGAAATCACGCCGAAACATTCCGTCCTCGCGCATTGATCTTCACCACAATGTCACTGGGGGTGCCCTTTAGACAAGCCCGAGGTAAGTGTCACGCCGAGCGCGGGCCGGCACGGGAACCATTCGCCCAAAGACCGGAGATCTTCGCGCCGTCATGATTCAAACCAGCGCTATGTCTCAGATTTGCAGCGTTCGAATGAGGGTTTCGCGATCCCACGCCTGGTCGTACCGGACGCCATTCATAAACAAGCCAGGAGTGCCGTAGACGCCATTCTGGACTCCGGCGATGAAGTCGCCCCGCACACGATCGCTGCAAATGTGCTTCTTCAACTCTTGGCGAAACCGTTGGACGTCGAGGTTTAACTCGCCGGCATAGCGGATCATGTCGTGCGTGTCCAGCGCATTCTGGTGTTCGAAAAGAAGCGCGTGCATTTCCCAGAACTTCCCTTGAGCCGCGGCTGCCTCCGCCGCCTCCGCGGCTTGTTGGGCGTGGGGATGAATGCCGGAAAGAGGATAATGCCGGTACACGATTCTCAATCGATCGCCAAAGTCTTTTTGCAAGTCACGAAGAATCAGGTAAAGGCGTCCACAATTGGGACATTCGTAATCACCGTACTCGACTAATGTATATTTCGCATTCTCGGGACCAATGACATGGTCCGTCGGGCGAATCGGAAGCAAGAGCGTGGAATTGGCGGGGTCGATCGGGAGAGGCACCATATCTCATTGGATCTGATGCATCGAAGCGTGCGACGGCTTCAGCCAGGCTTGTCTCGCGGTGCAACTGGTCGGTCGCGTTGTGGCTGATTGATCTGCGCCCAAAGCGAATAGCGCAATCGGCGACACGTGCCAGATCGCGGATGCTCTGCACGAATCCTCCGGGTCAAAGAGGGAAACAAATGATGCAGACGAGGCATCAACCCCTCGTGAAGTTTCGGCGCGAAATCCGAAAACGAAAAGGCCTATTGTGCGATTGAGATTCATTCCGCGCCGAAGAAGGAGTATGCTCATGCAAGTGCAAGAAATCATGACAAAAGATGTGTCCTATTGTTCTCCGGCGACGAACGCGGCGGCGGCCGCCTAGCAAACAGGAGGACCACAGCGGCTTCGCGCTCGACTACACGAATGTGTTGCTGCTGGTGTCGAATCCGAGTCCGCGGCAGCGGGCGGTAATGGCGTGAATCGGGACGATGCGGGCTGCGTGACACTTTACACATGACCTCCCTGGATTGCGCCGGGGAGAATGCCCGGCTGTGGTCATCGCGCCAAATATGCCAATCCTCATCGTTTAGGGATACATCGGAAACGTCTCCCAATCGGGTGCAATGTCACGCAGGGCTTGGAAACATTTGAACTCCACCGTTCATCCCCAAGATGGAAGCACTGGCGAACAATCGTATCGTCAGCGTGTGAGGCGCTCATAGCAACTGCCGGAGATGAGGTCTTCCCAGATAGCTGCGCGGAAGCCTGAGCGCCTCACAGCCGGAATTTATCCAGTTCCGTGCAATACTCACCCGAGCGGCGGTGTGCCATTCGATTTCCTATTGAACAGGAAATACGCTGCCGAACGCTGAGCAAGCGGCGCAGTAACGTTACAGCAAACGGAAGGACGCTCAACATTTCCAGTTCCGGTGTCCTGTTCACATCAGACCGGGAATTCCGGCGGGGAGAACGGCTGGAACTTTCTATCAGCTGGCCTGCGCGACTCGAAAATAAGCACGCTTTAGAGCTGGTCGCGCGCGGGCGGGTTGTCCGCCTGCAGCCTGGTTGCGTGGCGATGCGGATCGAAAAATACGAGTTCCACTTGACCGGCGCATCCACTGCGCGGCTTTCTAAAATGCTCGAACCCCGCTGAGGTCCGGATACGTCAATCTGAAATTCAGAAAGAATTCGACTGCGCTTGGCCGATAAGGGCATGGGGTACGCATGCTTCCCATGCACCAGAGCGATTGGAATGTACCGGCCGGGGCGCGGATCGACGCGGAACTGCTCAAGGCTCTGCTCGATTACGTGGAAGACGGGGTGTGCCTGCTCGACCGGACCAATCATGTTCTGTACTGGAATTACGGCGCGGAACAGATCACGGGGCACCTGGCGCAGGAAGTAACCGGACGCCACTGCCGGGACGGGCTGGAACTGTGCTACGACTGCGAAGGCGTCGCGTTGATCGACGGGGAATGTCCACTATCGAAAGTAAAGCACGACCGAAAGCCGCGCGAATCCCTGATTTACATGCGCCACAAGCAGGGGCACCGTCTGCCGGTGCGAATGCGCGCGCATGCGATTCTGGATTCGAATGGCATGGTGACGGCGGTCGCGGAAATTTTCACGCGGGCGAGCGCGCAAGGGCGCACGGAGCTGGCTGAAGCCGCGCGGCATCTGGGCCACGATGCGCTGACCGGCGCGCAGAATCGTGCATACGGGGAGATGCGGCTGCGCCACGAGCTCGAAGCGAAGAGGGCCTTTGGGCTGGAGCTCGCCTGGATGCGCGTGGATATCGACGGGACCGAGGGGATGCGGTACAACTTTGGGCCGGCCCTGATCGAAGCGACGATGCGCCTGATGGCGCACACCATCGACGCAAACCTGCGGTCGTTCGACGGCCTGATGCGCTGGGACGAGACCAGTTTCCGGGTGATGGTGCGCCACGCGGTGGACCAGAGAGTGCGGGAGTTGGCGCGCAGGCTCGAACTGATGGCCGAAAGCTCGGAAATCCAATGGTGGGGCGATGGGCGGAAAGTGAGAGTTTCGATCGCCAGCGTGATGGCGGTGGAAGACGACACCGTGGAATCGCTTGAGGAACGCGTGCAGCGTGCGATGGAGGCATCGCGCGCACTCAAAATTTTACAAAGTTGACAAGACATGTTCGGAATCGCGGGAATCATCGTGGTGTTCGGGGCCGTCATCGGCGGCTATCTGGTGGAGCACGGAAATCTCAAAGTTCTGATCCAGCCGGCGGAGCTGCTGATCATCGGCGGCGCGGCCGCCGGCACCGTGCTGATCGCGAACCCGGTGACCGTGCTCAAAGGCATTGCCGACGGAATGGGAGCGGTTTTCGCGGGTTCGAAGTTCGACAAGCCGGCGTACTTGAAAATCCTGACGCAGCTCAACGCGGTGATGCAGAAGGCGCGCAAAGAAGGCCTGGCGGGCATCGAGACTGATGTCGAAAAGGCGGAAACGAGCGAGCTGTTCAAGGCGTGGGACCATCACATCCGCGATTTCGTGTGCGACACCCTGCGCGTGGCTATGGCGGGCGGGCCAACGCCGCACGATCTCGATCAGTTGATGGAGCTCGACATGGAGGTGCATCACCTGGAGGCGCATCAGCCCGTGAACGCGTTGACGACGGTCGCGGACGCGCTTCCGGGGCTGGGGATCGTCGCGGCGGTGCTGGGCGTGGTGATCACCATGCAGGCGCTGGGAGGTCCGCCGGAGGAAATCGGGCACAAGGTGGCGGCCGCACTGGTCGGAACATTTTTGGGCATTTTGTTGTGCTATGGATTGCTGGGGCCCATCGCGTCCAAGATGGGGAAAGCGGCGGATGAAGAGGGCCATTATTATCACACCGTGCGCGTGGGGGTGATTTCCTTTCTCAAGGGATGTTCGCCGCTGATCGCTCTCGAGTTCGCACGCAGGGTTGCGCCGGGGTATGCGCGCCCGACGTTCGCGGAGCTCGAAGCGGCGTTGCGCAATAAAGGATAGCCGCCATGGAAAACGAAGCGCCGCCGGTCATTATCGTCAAGAAAAAGGTCGCGCACGGCGGGCATCACGGCGGCGCCTGGAAAGTGGCTTACGCGGATTTCGTTACGGCGATGATGGCGCTGTTCATCGTGCTGTGGCTGATGAACACGAGCGAACAGGTGAAGAAAGCCATCGCCGGATATTTCAGCGATCCTTCGGGACGAAAAACCGAACAAGGCACTGGCCAGGCCGGTGTGGGTGAAACGATTTCACTCGACAAGCCGGATATGTCGCATCTCAAGGAGAAGCTGGAAGACGCGATGAAGCGCATGCCGGAGCTGGCAGCCCTGAAGGACCACGTACAGATGACGGTGACGGCGGAGGGTCTGCGCATCGAGCTGATGGAAGGCGAGAAGGCGACATTTTTCGAATCGGGCAATGCGGAGCCCACCGCGCAGGGGCGCGAGATGCTGGAGATGCTCGCGGGTCAGACCGGGAAGTTGAAGTACTCGTTGCTCGTCGAAGGGCACACCGACTCACGGCCGTTTATGGGCCGGGCGAATTATTCGAACTGGGAGTTGTCGGCGGATCGCGCGAACGCGGCGCGCCGCATCATGCAGACGAATGGGGTTCGAGACGGTCAGATCGTCGAGATTCGTGGATTTGCGGACCGCAGACTGCGGAACCCGGAGGACCCGACGAACGCGTCGAACCGGCGCATTTCAGTCATCGTGAAATCGGAAGCTCCGCAATAGTTGAGCTTTTCACTTCCATTCCTCGATCTTTTCACGCAATTTCGCCGCCTCCGGCCAATCCGGATGATACTTTAAGAAATCTGCGAGATCCGCGGCCGCGGCTTTTCGATCCCCGCGCCGCGCGTGGATTTCCGCCATCACCAATTGCGGATGCGAGAAATGCGCCGGGTCGATTCTCCGCGCCGCCTCCAGATACTGGAGCGCCTTCCCCTCATCGCCCGCCTGAAAATACGCCTGCCCGAGCTGCGAATTCGCCAGCGCATCGTTCGGCCGTGCCAGCACCGCGTAGCGATTGTAATCCAGCGCCTCCTTGGTCCGCCCCAGCGTCACCAGCACCCCCGCCAGGTTCACCAGCGGCGGGTACGACTGCGGATCGGCCGCGAGCGCCTTCCGAAAACACTCCTCTGCGCGCTGGTATTTCTGCCCCTGGTACGAAATTGTGCCGAGCTGGTTCCACGCCGCTGAAAACTGCGGCGCAATCTTCACCGCCTGTTCCAGCTTCTCGACAGCCGTGTCCGCATCCCGATGCGTGAGCGCCTTGAGCGCATCTTCATATCGCTCACGCGCTTTATCCGGGATCGAAAGCTCCCGCACCGAGATTTTTTCGCGCTGCATCGCCGCCGCACGATCGAAATCCGCGGGCGTGAATTCGAGCTCGATCGAGACACGCTGCTTGCGGGCCGTCCCGGGCCCCACTTCGATCGTCCGCCGCACCTCGCCATATTCCGGATTGAAAACCGAGATGGTGTAAGTCCCGGCGACAAGGTTTTTAAACGTAAACCGCCCGTCTTCGCCCGAAAGCGACGATGCGTGGAACGGCGAAGTCGCCCCAAAGACCGTGATCGCCGAAGCCCCCGCAGGCCTCACGCGTCCCGAAAGCACATACCCGCGTTCCGCAGCCAGGGCCAGGCAAAAGCCCGCAACCGCCATAATTCCCCGCCCTGCCAATCGCATCCTATCCAGATTCTACGCTGGAAGCGCCGGGCCGATCACGCTGTGCGGCCCAGGAAGTTACAAATGGATGTATACTGGACGCCGGACCGGGAAGCTCAAAATGGAAGTCCCGGTTAGGAGGCATATGTCCCCGTTCAATCGCAGAGCTTTCCTGAGAAACGTCCCGCTTTCCGCTCTCGCGGGTGCTGCCGGAGTTGGATTCTCCCGCCCGGCGGAAGCCGACGAACCATCAACCACCGCCAACGGCAAGTTCGATTTCGACACCCCCTACAACCGGGTCGGTACGGATTCGATCAAATGGGACTACGAAATTCGCAGGTATGGTCTGAAGCGCATCGTAGCCGGAATGGGTGTCGCCGATATCGATTTCCCCTGCGCTCCCGCCATCACCAAGGCGCTGCAAGAGCGCATTCATCACGAGGTTTGGGGCTATCTGGACATGCCCAAATCGTTCACCGAGGGCGTCGTCAAATGGAACAAGCGGCGCTATAACCTCGACATCGATCCGGAGACGGTTGGGATCGCGACCGGTGTGCATCCCGGCATCAACGCCACCTTGAAAGCTTTCTGTCCGCCGGGTTCCAAGGTGCTGCTGACCACGCCGACCTACAACGGCTTCTATTCCGATATTTCGTTCAATCACCTGGTGCCCAATGAGAGCCTGATGAAGGTCGAAAACGGGCGCTACACGATCGATTTCGAGGATTTCGAACGGCGCATCGACCGGGAAACCAACGCGTTCATTCTCTGCAACCCTCAGAACCCGACCGGCAACACCTGGAGCCGCGAGGAACTCACCAGGGTGGGCGAGATCTGCCTGCGACGGCGCGTTCTGGTGCTCGCAGACGAAATCCACTGCGATTTCGTAAACGGGGGCGGGAAGTACACGCCCTTTGCAAGCCTGGAGAACCGCGACATTGTCAACAACAGCATTACGTTCAAAGCCGCCAGCAAGTCGTTTGGCCTGGCAGCGATGAAGTGCGGCTGGTTTTTCAGCACCAATCCCGAAATCCTGAAAGCCGTGAAGGCCAACAACCGGGCGGACCTGAGCACGTTAGGCATGATCGCGAACAAAGCCGCCTACGCCGAAGGGGAGGAATGGTTGAATCAATGCGTGGCCTACATTGACGGCAACCATGACTTTGTCCAATCGTACTTCCGCACGAATAATATGTCGGGGCTGATCAAACCGCTGGCCAAGGCCCATGGCACCTATTTGATGTGGCTTGACGTGACCGGCCTGTCGAACAAGATCGGGGCGCAGGAGATGGCCAGAACGGGGCCGAAGGAGAAGGACTTTTTCGGCGAGCTGGTGCAGCCTTCGACCGAAGACGTGATCGCGAGCTGGCTCGCGCACAAGTCGGGATGCACGCTGAACTCCGGCACGACATATGGCAAAGGCGGCGAAAATCACCTGCGCATGAACATCGGGACCTCGCGCAAGACGCTCAAAGCCGCGCTCGATTCCATTTCGCAGGCTTGCAAGAAAGCTTAGATCCTCGAAAATGGTCAGAGGCAAACGCTCTGATCTGCGCGGTGTCATACCGCGAACGCGTTGAAAAGCCTCGGCGAATGAAGGCCAGGACCGCTCAAGTTGCGCGGTGCCAGGGAATATTAGCATCTTGTGCGGGGCACTCTGCATCAGGTATGATGCAATCCGAAACTCAATCAGTCTAAAAGGAGCCACCCGATGCTCAACGCGTTCACTTGTCCGGCCGGTTCGGTCTATCGGCGTCTTGCGGCGGTGCTGCCGATCGTCGCCTTCATCGCTCTGCCCAGCGCCGGCGTAGCGCAGAACGTGCTCACGCCGGAATCCGCGGCAGCGGTCAAAGCGGCCTATCTCGCCGACCTCGACAACATGCGCGGCAAATTCGTCGGGCTCGCCCAAGCCTTCCCCCAGGACAAGTACACGTGGCGGCCGATGGAGGGAGTCCGGTCCGTCTCAGAAGTTCTGATGCTGATCGCGAGCGAAGGCTACGGCTTCGCGCCGACCATCCTTGGCGGCAAAGCGGCCATGCCTCGCGCGGAAATGGGCAAGCTTTCCTCGATCACCGATAAGGAGCAGGTCATCGAGCAGTTGAACAAAGCCTTCGACTACGCCAAGAAAGAGATCACGGCGATCGATCCCTCCACCCTGCTAGGCACTCGCCGCGCCATGGGCCGGGAAATGGCCCTGCCGGGTCTCGTCCTGTTCGTGGACGGCGACATGCACGAGCACCTCGGGCAGCTCATCGCCTATGCGCGCATGAATCACATCGTCCCGCCCTGGAGCAAGTAGCGCGTCGCGGGCTGCCTTCCGGCTCCAAGGAGAAAATCGTTCACATGCCCCTATCGACCAGCGTTGTTACACCGGCTCGATTCGCGCAAGGGCTCAGCTACGCCGAATTTCTGGCACAGTCCCCCATCAATCACGACAAATTCGAGCACTACTATCAACACCCGGTGCTCACGGAAGCCGATATCGCGTTCTTCCGCAAAGCTTCCGCGCTGCCCCACGGTCCGCGCAAGCTGCTGGTGATTGCCGAGGCCTGGTGCGGCGATGTGTATCGCGAAGTGCCCACCGCCGTTCGAATCGCCGAAGCCGCTGGTCTCGAGTTGCGTATTTTCCTGCGCGACCAGAATCCCGACATCATGGATGAATTCCTCAGCAATGAAGGGAAGTCCCGCGCCATTCCGATCTTCGCTTTTTACACCGGCGATATGCAGTACATCACGCATTTCACCGAGCGTTCCGCCACCGCGCATGTTGAGCTGTCGGCGGCCATCGCCGATGCAAAAACTCAATTGGGACTGCCGCAATCTGCCGGCTTCGACACTCTCGCAGGCCCGCAGCGGCAGGCGCTGCTGTCGATCCTGGTCCCGCGCCTGCAACCTCTCACCGACAATTGGCGCCGGGAAGCCGTCATGGAGATCCGCCGGTCCCTTTCAACGGCTCTCCATTGCTCGAATACCGGTGATGCGGACCGCGCCTGATGGACGTGCCGGTCGTGTACACCATTCGAGGCTGCCACGCGTGCGTGAAGCTTCTCGAGAAGTGGGACGCGGATGGCATCCAGTACGAGGAACGGCGCGCGGATCTCAGCCAATCCGTCCTCGATGAGGCCCGCCGTCATGGAAGTCTGGTGCCGATCGTAGTATGGCCCGACGGCCGCGTCGAACAGGGCTTCGGCGACACCCTCGGCTGCTTCATCTAGCCGCGCCTTAACGCTCGAGTCTGAGTAAAAACGCGACCTTTGCATACCCCCCGCCGTGACCGGCGCGGCTTGGTGATGCATTGCAAAATCATGAATGAGCAAGTCCCGCCGGTGACGGCGCGGTGGAGAGGCGAGTTTCCACGCTTTAACCTCTGCCGTCACGTCGCCCGGTTCATGCGAATGTAGCTGTGACTTCCTTTGCCGAACGGCCTCCGCGCATCTACTCCCTTATTCCTTGCAACAGACAGGATAAGCGAACTCCTGAAAAACGCATCATCATCCGAATCACGCCGATAACTGTTTAGCGGTTACGTTTCAAACAAATTCTGTTGCGTTTCAAACGGATTGGGAATATACTGTTCAAACCATTTTTTGAAGCTGTCGGATTTTCAAAGACAGGAGAACCCCATGATGATCAGCCTCCTCC
>Ga0335077_10000773_pt1 | contig 36426 bp, 28 predicted proteins | sample Lox_Sample_31_FD_207151 | JGI IMG/M metagenome (GOLD analysis project Ga0335077, IMG submission 207151) | Soil microbial communities from Loxahatchee National Wildlife Refuge, Florida, United States - Lox_Sample_3.1 | ecosystem: Environmental > Terrestrial > Soil > Wetlands | place: USA... | reverse complement strand
CCAGCAAGCCGGGTGCGAGCGCTGCGGCGGTCGGACCGGCCTGCTGCCCGCAGTCGGCGGCCAGCGCCTGCCCCAGCGCATCGACCGCGCGGAGCGCGCGGTCCCGCAGGCCGCCGGTCAGCAGCGGTTGCCAGGGCTGGACGGCGACGGTCGCGGCCGCGGTCGGCCTGGCGGCGGTCGTGACCCCAGTTCGATGCCGGATCGTCCGGGCAGCGGAATGGCGCGCGCTATGCATCCATCTCGCCTGCTGCCATCATCAATAGAATAAATCCTCACTTGCCGGTTCCGGCTGCCCTATATGCGCGAAGTCCGGTATTCACTCCGCTGGTCAGCGTCCCTCTTGCCGCCGGAAAGCATAACGCCGCAGCGCGCATTAAACGCGCACTTGACGAAATGCCTGCCTTGGAATGAGCTGGATAATTAACGGGGATGCGCAATATTGCGTGGTCCTTCGGGCCGGCCTGCCGTGCGGCCGTGCGACCGGCCGAGCGCGTCGCGCGGTCAGGCCGGGAACGGGGCGTGCGCGTCGGCCGCGGAGCGCTCGGCGAACTGCTCGCGCAGCCGGTGCTTGGCCTGCGGGTCAGCCCCGGCCTCGTCGAGCCCGATCAGCGACGCGCCGCCTACCGGCGCGTGCATGAGCACCCGGATGTCGGCAGCGGGGAACTCCGCGGTGATCAGGCGCTCCGCCTCGCCGATCAGTAGCGCGTTGCCCGATGCCACGACACCGCCGCCGAGCACCACGGGAACGGGCATCCCGGCGAGGTCGAGCCGCACGATCGCGCTCTTGGCCAACAAGAAGAGCTCCTGGCCGAGCCGCAGCACCAGGTCGCGCGCGACCGCGTCGCCGGCGTCCGCGGTGGCCAGCACCATCGGGGCAAGGCCGGCGATCCGGTCCCAGGAGATCGTGCCGAAGTGCAGCCCCTCGGCCACGTCAAGCGGCTCGACCACGCCGAAGAACGCGGGCACCGCCTGGCGCAGCGCGGTCTGCGGGCCCCGCCCGTCGGCGGCGCGGACGGCGGCCCACTGGGCCTCCATCCCCAGGCTGAACCCGCCGCCCCAGTCGCCGGTGGTCATGCCAAGTGCCATGAACCTGGCCGTGCGCCCGTCGGGCGCGACACCCACGCAGTTGATCCCCGTGCCGCAGGTGATGCCGACGCCCCAGTGCCGTGCCGCGCCCGCGGCCGGCACGTCGTCCAGGCCGGCCCTGAGCACGGCGTAGGTGTCGTTGGCGACGAACGTCGTGGCCGCCCAGCCCTGCTCGGCCAGCATGGCCTCGAGCTGGCGCTCCTCGGCGGGCAGGTCCACGTTGGCGACGCAGGCGACGAGGTGCTCGGCGACCTCGCCCCCGGTCGCCTGGCCGTCGGCCGCCGGGAGGCCGGCCAGCTCGGCCGCCGAGCTGACCAGCCCGGCGATCACGGAGACGGTCTGGTCGCCAAGACGGGTCGGCATGCCGGGACCGCGCGCCACCGCGAGCAGGGTCCCTTCGGCGGTGACGAGGGCGACGTCGGTCTTGCTGTTCCCGCCGTCGATGGCCAGGACAGCAGGGAGCGGCTGCCTCACGAGCCGCTCGCCTCGCCGCCCGCCCAGGGCAGGAACGCGGCGTTCTCGGCAAGCAGCAGGTCGGTGAGCCGCTCGGCTTGGTCGTACTGGCCGACCAGCGGGTGCGCGAGCAGCGTGGCGAGCACCCGGTCCCTGCCGCCCAGCCTGGCCGCCTGCACGGCGAGCTCCTCGTAGGCGGAAACGTGCGCGGTCAGGCCGCGCATCAGCGGGCCGAGCGGGTCGACGGCCGCCGGGGCGGCGCCGCCCTTGCCGATCACCGACGGGACCTCGATGACGGCCTCGTCGGGCAGGAACGGCAGCGTGCCCTCGTTGCGCACGTTCACCACCTGCGTGTCGCCGGCGTCCCTGACCAGGGAGGCAAGCAGGTCCACCGCTGCCTCGGAGTAGAACGCGCCGCCGCGCTGGCCGAGCAGGTCGGGCTTGCGGTCGAGCTTCGGGTCCGCGTACATGGCAAGCAGCTCGCGCTCGATCTCGGCAACCCGGTGGGCCCGGGTCTCCGCGGTCCGCTGCTCGGCCACCACCTGATCATGAGCGTAGAAGTACCGCAGGTAGTACGACGGGATCGACTCGGTCAGCGTGATCACCTCAAGCGGCAACTCGATCAAGCTGGCGAGGTCCTTGCCGTGCTCGGCGATCAGGCGGGGCAGCACGTCGGCGCCGTCCAGCCGGACCGCGCGCTCCCATGACAGGTGGTTGAGCCCGACGTGGTCCAGGCTGATCCGCTCGGGGCCGACGCCGAGCATCCCGGCGAAGATCCGCTGGAACCCGATCGCGACGTTGCACAGGCCGATCGCGCGGTGCCCGGCGTCGAGCAGCGCCCTGGTCACGATGCCGACCGGGTTGGTGAAGTCGATGATCCACGCGTCTGCCGCGGCCCGGGACCGCACCCGCTCGGCGATGCCGAGCACTACCGGCACGGTGCGCAGCGCCTTGGCCAGCCCGCCCGCGCCGGTCGTCTCCTGGCCCACGCAGCCGCAGGTCAGCGGCCAGGTCTCGTCGCGGTTCCTGGCGGCCTGGCCGCCGACGCGCAGCTGGAGCAGCACCGCGCCAGCCCCGTCCACGCCGTCGTCGAGGTCGGCGGTCCAGCGGACCGTCGCCGGGTGGCCGTACGCCCGCATGATCCGCTGCGAGAACGGTCCCACCACGGCGAGCCTGGCGGCGTCCGGGTCGACGAGCACGATCTCGGTGATCGACACCTGCCCGGTCAGCCGGGCGAAACCGTCGATGAGCTCGGGAGTGTAGGTAGAGCCGCCGCCGACCACCGCTACCTTCATTCAGAACGCCTTCACTTCCGCGCCGGACTGGGCCACGTGGCACGCGACATCGCGGCCGACGCCGATGGGCTTGAGCACCGGGGTCACGGTGTGGCAGGTCTCCATCGCCAGCGGGCATCGCCAGCGGAACCGGCAGCCCGGCGTCGGGTCGATCACCTTCGGCGGCTCGCCCCTGTCGGTCTCGGCGCCGACCCCAAGGGGCGCGCGCGGGTCTGGCGCGGCCGACAGCAGCAGCTGGGTATACGGATGCCTGGGGCTGGACATGACCTCTTCGATCGGCCCGGCCTCCGCGATCTGCGCCGCGTACATGACGATCAGCCGGTCGGCGACGTACCGCGCGCTGGCAAGGTCGTGGGTGATGTAGAGGATCGACACCCCTTCCTCGTCACGCAGCTTGACCATCAGGTTGAGCAGGCCGATCCGGATCGATACGTCGAGCATGGAGACCGGCTCGTCCGCCAGGATCAGCTTCGGCCGCATGGCCAGGGCCTGGGCGAAGCCGACCCGCTGCCGCTGCCCGCCACTGAGCTCGTGCGGGTACCGCAGCAGCACGTCCGCTGGCGGGGTCAGCCCGACCACGTCGAACACGCGCTCGGCCTCGGCCAGCTGATCCTGCTTCGACAGCTCCGGCCGGTGCAGCTTCAGGCTGCGCAGCATGCCGTGGGACACCCGGAACACCGGGTTGATGGACGCGAACGGGTCCTGGAACACCATGGGGGCCAGGCCGCTGTACCAGAGCCGGTCCTTGCGGCTGCGGAACGACGAGATCGGCCTGCCCTCGAAGTAGACCTCCCCGCTTGTCGGCTTGTAGATCTTGGCCAGCAGCCTGGCGATGGTCGACTTGCCGCTGCCGCTCTCGCCGGCCAGCGCCACGATCTGCCGGCTGCCCACCGACAGGTCCACCTCGTCCACGGCATGCAGGGTCTTCTGCGAGAGCGCGCTGCCGATCTTGAAGTGCCTGGTCAGCTTCTCGGTGCGGAGCAGCGGCTCGGTGCCGTCGGCCAGCACCTGCTCCGGCGGTGCCCAGGGCTCGGTCATGCCGCGCTCCCTGCCGTGTCCCGGCCCGGCAGGCCGGGCGCGGCGCCGCCTTCGAACAGCAGGCAGCGGACCAGCGTGCCGTCGACCTGGTAGAGCTCTGGCGGCTCGGTCCTGCACCGGTCGAAGACCTTGGGGCAGCGCGGCGCGAACCGGCAGCCCGGCGGCGGGCTGGCGAGATTGGGCGGGTTGCCGGGGATCCCGCTCAGCGCCACCTTGGGTCCGCGGATCGACGGGAACGCCTCCATCAGGCCTGCCGTGTAGGGATGCAGCGGCGTGTCGAACAGCTGCTGGGTGGCGCCCACCTCCGACACCTGCCCGGCGTACATGACCATGAGCCGGTCGGAGAAGTGGCTGACCAGCGACATGTCATGGGTCACGAAGATGACCGCGAAGCCGATATCGCGCTGCAGCTCCTTGATCTGGACCATGAGCGAGCGCTGGGCGACGACGTCGAGCGCCGACGTCGGCTCGTCCATGATGACCAGGTCGGGCGTGAACAGCAGCGCCATCGCGATCATCGAGCGCTGCCGCATGCCGCCGGAGAGCTGGTGCGGATAGCTCTTGAGGTGGATCGGGTCGATGCCGACCATCTGAAGCACCTGAGCGGACCTGGCGGCGATCTCATGTTCCGACGTGACACCGTGCGCCCGCATCGCGTCCTTGAACTGCGCGCCGATGGACTTGACCGGATTGAGCGCGTTCATCGCGCTCTGCATCACGACCGACAGGTCCCTCCAGCGGATCGCGGTGAGATGGGAATCGGTCAGGCCGACGAGGTTGCGCCCTTTGAAATTGACGCTGCCCGCCACGATCTCCGCTGGTGGGAAGAGCAGTTGCGCGATACCGAACAGCAGGGTGGACTTGCCGCAGCCTGACTCACCGACGATCGCCAGGAACTCGCCGGGCGCGAGGTCGAAGCTGACCTTCTCCACCGCGAGGACGACGTCGTTTTCCAGTATGTACTCGACCGTCAGGTCCCGGACCTCCAGGATGGGTCCGCCGTCCCAGCTGGATCGGGCCGCGGCGGGCTGGTCGTCAGCCAGCGTTCGTGACACGCGTGGCACCGCTCGCACGCCTCCTCCGCATCGGCCGAAGTGCTGGATTGCCTATCTCGTCGAAGGCGTAGTTGAGCAGCGCGAATGCCGCGCCGAGGGCGACGATGCACAGGCCAGGAACCACGATCCACAGGACCTGGCCGCTCTGGAATGCCTCGGCGTTCTCGGCCCAGTAGAGCATGGTGCCCCAGCTGACCGTGCTCGGATCGCCGAGGCCGATGAACTGCAAGCTGGACGAGAACAGCACGGCGTACAGCGCGTTGGTCAGGAAGCTGGCGACCAGCAGTGAGGTCATCGTCGGGATGATCTCCACGAGGATGATGTAGAGCGAGCGTTCACCGCGAACCCTGGCCGCCTCCAGGAATTCCCTGCGGCGCAGCGACAGGGCCTGCGAGCGGAGCTGGCGCGCGGTATAGGACCAGGAGACGAACGTGATGACCGCGATCATCACGCCGGTGGTCGCGCCGTGCAGGTAGCTGCCGATCACGATCAGCAGCGGGAACGCCGGGATCACCAGCAGCACGTCGGTGACCAGGTTGAGCACGCCGTCCCACACGCCGCCCAGGTAGGCCGCGGCAACCCCGATCAGCATGGCGATAAAGGTGGCCCCGATCCCGACACCGAAGGCGATCAGCAGCACCGGCCGGGCGCCGTAGATCACTTGCGCGAAGATGTCCTGTTCGAAGGCGGTGGTGCCGAGCAGGTGCTGCGCGGACGGGCCGAGACTGCGGCCGTAGATCTCCGCGGTCGGGCTGTCGTGGGCGAGGAGCCCAGGAAAGAGTGCCACGAAGCAGAACACGACCAGCAGCATCATGCCGACCGTGGCCTTCCTGTTGGCGGTGATGGCGCGCGCCATCCGCCGCAGGGAGCGTGCGCCGGAAATTCCGCCGCGCGGCGCCGGCAGCCCGCCGACCGGAACGAGCGCGGGCCCGCCCACCTGGCCGGGAGCTCCCGGGCCGCCCGGGGCTTCGATCGTCGCCATGGCTAGCTCTCACTCCTGGTGCGCGGGTCGAGTATGGCCGTGGCCACGTCGGACAGCAGGATCGCCACCAGCACGGCCACGGTGATCAGCAAGAACAGCGTCTGCATGAGCGGGTAGTCGTCATTGAAGACGGCCTGGAGCAGCATGTAGCCGACGCCCGGATAGTTGAAGACCTCCTCGATCAGGATGGCGCCGCCCACCACGAATCCCAGCGACATCGCGAACCCGGTGAGGTTCGGGAGGATCGCGTTCCTGGCCGCGTAGTCGAACATGATCCGCCACGCCGGCAGGCCCTTCGCCTTGGCCATTCGCACGTAGTCCTCGGCCAGCGTGGTGATCATGGTGTTGCGCATGGTCAGGATCCACGTGCCGATGGTCGTGATCAGCAGCGTGAAGCTCGGCAGGATGGCGTGCTCGAGCACGTTGCTGATGAAGGTCCAGGTAAAGCCTGGTGTCAGCGTGAAGTCGTAGCCGAAGAAGTACGGCAGCCAGTGCAGCGTGACGCCGAACACGAGGATCAGGACAAGCCCGAGCCAGAAGTAGGGGATCACCGTCATGATCACGAAGACCGGCGGCATGATGCTGTCGAGCCGACCGCCCCTGCGCCACGCGGCGACGATGCCGATCAGAGTGCCGAGTATGAAGGCGAGCACGGTGGTCACGCCGACCAGCCCGAGCGTCCACGGAATCGCGTCGAGCACGATCCTGGCCACCGATGCGCCTGGATAGGTGGTGAGCGAGACCCCGAAGTGGCCGGTCGAGACGTCGCGGAGGTACTGGGCGTACTGGGAGGCCATGCTCTGGTGGCGGTTGAGGCCGAACTCGGCATCGAGCGCCTTGAGCGCCTGCGGGCTTACGCCGCCCTTGTGGCTTGCGATGATCGCCAGCGCCGGGTTGCCGGGCATCATCCGCGGCAGCAGGAAGTTCAGCGTGAGCGCCACCCACAGGGTGAGCGCGAAGAAGCCGAGGCGGCGCAGCACGAACCTCATGCCGTTCCCCTAATGCTCATCGACCAGTGCTCCTACGCTCACCTATCGGGCGGCCGCACGCAAGGGATGTTCCGCCTTGAACGGTGCCCGGATGGTCAGACCGGATCCGGCCTGACCATCCGGGCAGCCCGTGCCGTTACTTGACCGGCGACAGATGCAGCAGCGTCTGGCCCCAGTCGGGGTAGTTGTAGGCGGCGGGCTGAGCGTAAGGATCGCCCGGGGTTTCCCATCCGCTGAAGGAGGCAGTGCTGTACTGGTACCAGTCCACTTCCTCGGTGACCGGGATCACCGGTACGTCGGAGAGCATGACCTGCTCCAGCTGGTCCACGATCGAGTGCTGCTCGGACGCGCTGGTGGTGGCGCCGTACTCGTTGATCAGCGCGTCGGTGGCCGGGTTGCTGTACCGCTCGAAGTTCGAGCCTGCCGCCTTGCCGATCGGTGCCGAGTTGGCCGAGTAGAGCCACTGCCTCAGCTCGAAGTACGGCGTCGGTCCGCCGGTCTCCGCGTAGTAGCCGAGGTCGAACTTGCCGGTGTAGATGTCCGCGTCGAAGGTGCCCGCGGACAGGTCCTCGGGCGTGAGCTGGATGCCGACGGCCTTGAAGTCCGCCACGATCGTCTGCACCGCGGCGACCCAGTCGGAGAAGCCGCCGTTGTTGACGATGTTGAAGGAGAGCGGGGTGCCGGACGGCGTCTGGAAGATGCCGTTGGGGCCTCGCTTGAAGCCGGCCGCCTCGAGGATCGAAATGGCCTTCTTGGGGTTGTAAGCGTAGTTGTTGCCATACTTGGCCGCGAGCGAGCTATCGAGCCAGCTCGAGAACGTAGGCGTGACGATCCCGGTCTGGTTCGACGGCGGCTCGTAGCCGTACTCGCCGATGGTCGAGGCCTTCGGCCGGTTGATCGCGTACGCCATGGCCTGGCGCACCGCGACGTTCTTCAGGATCGGGTTGGTCAGATTGATGAACATCGTGACGTTCACCACCGGCGGGAACCAGTAGTGGTTATCCGGGCTCTTGGCCAGGTAGAACGACTTGATGCTGGGGATGAACTGGCTGCCCCACTGAGCCTGGCCGTCGGCCAGGTAGGTGTTGGCCGTGTCGTTCGTCAGGAACGACGGGTAGTTGACGACCTTGACCTTGGGCTCGCCCGGCTGCCAGTAGTGCGGGTTCGCCACGTACTTGATGTTCTCTGGCGTGCAGTCCGTGGCGCCGGTCGTGAAGGCCCCGGTGCCGACCGGGTTCTTGTCGGGGTACAGCACAGGGTTCTTGATCTTCGACCAGATGGACTGGTCGACGATCGCGACCTGGTCGGCCACGTAGTAGAAGTAGGGCACGGCCTCGGTCTTGAAGGTCATCACGACCTGGTTCGATCCCTTCTGCGCGACGCTGGACAGCACCGACCAGACCGCGTTGACGTCAAGCGTCGGGTTCTTCTTCAGCATCTCGAAGGTGAAGACCACGTCGGCCGGCGTGAGCGGGTCTCCGTTGGAGAACTTCACGCCACTGCGGATCGTGAAGGTGAGCACCTTGTTGCCGTCACTCCAGGTCCAGCTCGTCGCTAGCCACGGCGAGGTCTTGCCGCTCTCCAGCGTGTTGACGAACGCCAGCGGCTCGTAAACCGGCCCGAGAGAATAGCCGATGTAGCTCAGGTTGAAGGGGTTGAAGTCGCACGGCCAGGTCTCGCCGCTCTCGTTGTCGATGGTCAGCACTTTGCTCGCGCTCGACGGCGGGGCGCTCGAGGTGCTCGTGCTGCAGGCGGCGGCCAGCAGGCTCACGACGACGACGGCCCCGAGTATGGTAAGGCGTCTCATTGCTTGGGCCCTTCCTGAATGCGCTGGGTAGCTGCGGGTTGCCCGGCACGGCTCGCACGTCCGTCACGGGCAGGTGCTGGCCGGCGGGGGAGGCCGGTCAGCGTGGGCCGGCGGTGCCACCGTCGGCGATGATGCCAGTAACCATCATGTATGTCGCCTATTCGGCAAATCTGGGGACCTTCGTCCTGAAATCCGCGTGACGTTGGTAGTGACCTCCGCCTCCTTGAGGTCGAGATGTCCCGCCATGACCCTGCCGATTCCGTTACGACGCCGGAAGCGCTATCGTGTGAATTGTTAGGACAGTATCCTAACTAAGCCCGGCGTAACAGAGGCCGTGGCCGAAACGTGATAGAGCGCGGCAACCCTGGAGCAGTGGAGGCCGGATCAGCCCGGCAGACCGTCCGCCGCCGGGCATCGCGACGGGGAGGCGCTGGCGTGGACATGATCTCGTTCGGGTCGGTCTTCCTCGAGCTGGTCTTCGGGCGGCTCGACCGGCTGCCGAGGCCCGGCGAGGAGGTCTTCTCCGACGAGTTCGCGATCTCCTGCGGCGGCGCCGTCACCAGCGCCACCGCTGCGGCCGCCGGCGGCGTCAGCGCGGGACTCTGCACGCTGCTGGGCGACGACATGGGCTCGCAGGTCGTCGCCGACCACTGCGCGGCGGCCGGGGTCGACATCTCGCCGTCGGCGCGGGTCGGCGAGCCGACCGCCGGGATCACCGTCGTGCTCAACTTCGACCGCGACCGCGGCTTCGTCACCCACCTGCCGTCGCGCGCGTTCCGGGCGCCGCAAGAGGCCGATCGCTGGCGGCAGGTGCTGCGCGAGTACCGCCCCGCCTGGTGCTACCTGCACGCCGGCCGGGGCAGGCTGGCGTTCCTTCGCGAGGCGCGCGAGCTTGGCTGCAAGATCATGCTGGACACCTCGTTCGGCGACGCACGGAACCGCGCCTCGGTGCTTGAGTGCGTGCGGATGGCCGACATCTTCGTGCCCAACGCCGACGAGCTAGTCAGCCTGACCGGCGCCGGTGACATCGGGCGGGCCATCGCCGCGGCGCGCGGCATGGGCACCCAGCTCGTGGTGACCTGCGGGGAGGCGGGCGCGGTCCTGGCCGGCCCGGACGGCGAGGTCACCGAGATCGGCGACGGCGTGGCGCAGGTGCCGGTCAGGGACCTGACCGGCGCGGGCGATAGCTTCGCCGGGGCGATGATCGCCGCGCTGGTGCGCGGCGCCTCCGTGGCCCAGGCCGCGGCGGCCGGGAACGCGGCAGGCTCGCAGGCGGTTGCGCGGCTGGGCGCCGTGGGCGAGGTAGCTGGTGCCGGGAGCCTGGCGGGCTGGCCGTTGCGCCCGAATGTTGTGCAGACGGCCGCCGCAAGGGCGATGAACGCGATGGGACAGGGCCGATGAAGCTGACGGTTCTTGGCGGCGGCGGCGTGCGGATGCCGGCCTTCGTGCGCGCGGTCCTGGCGGGCAGGCCGGGCGCGTTCGGCGAGATCTGCCTGCTCGAGCCCGACCCGATCAGGCGCGCGACGACGGCGCGGCTCGCCGTCGAGGTCGCCGCGGTGCTCGGCCAGCCCGGGGTGGTGACCGTGACCGCCGACGCCGCGCAGGCCTTCACCGGCGCGGACTACGTCTTCTCGGCGATCAGGGTGGGCGGGGACCGCGGCCGCGTGATCGACGAGCAGGTGGCGCTCGAGCGCGGCATCGTGGGCCAGGAGACCACCGGCCCCGGCGGCTGCGCGATGGCGCTGCGCACGATCCCCGTGGTGCTGTCCTACTGCGAACTCCTCAGCCGGTGCTCGCCGGGCGCGGTCCTGATCAACTTCACCAACCCGGCGGGCCTGATCACCCAGGCGATCAGCGACCAGGGCAAGGTCACCGCGGTGGGCGTGTGCGACACCCCGTCGGGCACGATCGCGAACCTGGCCAGGTTCCTGCGGGTGGCGCCCGGCCAGGTCAGCGCGGGGTACGGCGGCCTGAACCACCTCGGCTGGGTCGGCTCGCTGCGGGTGGACGGCACCGAGATGATGCCCGAGCTGCTGGCCAGGTTCGACGAGCTGCAGCGCACCGACCGGCACCTGGCCGCGTTCGACCCGGGCATGGTCCGGCGGGTCGGCGCGATCCCGACCGAGTACGTCTACTACTTCTACGACTCCAGGCGCTACGTCGACGACGTCGCGAAGGCCGGGTCGAGCCGCGGCCAGGACGTGCTGGCTCTCAACACCGAGCTGCTCGCCGCGATCGGCCGCGCGTTCGCCGACGGCGACGTGCACGCCGCCTGGTCCGCCTACTCCAGCCTGCTCGGGGTCAGGCGGGACACCTACATGCGGACCGATACCCAGGGCGCCAGCGGGCAGGCGGAGGCCAGGGCCAGACGCGCCGCCGCGGGCACCGTGCCGATCGAGGCCACCGAGATCGGCGGCTACGAGGGCCTGGCGCTGCGAGTCATCGACGGCCTGGCCGGCCGGGGTGCCAGCGAGGTGATCGTGAACGTGCCGAACGAGGCCACCCTGGGCTTCCTCGACCCGGCCGATGTCGCCGAGGTGCCGGCCAGGGTGGACGCGGGCGGCCTGACCAGGCTCGGCCCGGTCAGCCTGCCCCGCTCGGCGCGGGCGCTCGTGATGGCCGTGAAAGAGTACGAGCGAGGCATCGTGGAGGCAGCCATGTCCGGTGACGCGGATCTGGCCGCGGTCGCGCTGGCCCAGCATCCGCTGGTGCCGGGCATCACTGCGGCCAGGGAACTGATCGAGGAGTACATCGAGCTGCACGGCGAGCATCTCGCCTACCTGCGTTAGATGACGCAGAGCCAGCAGGACGCGGCCGTCGCGGCCCTGACCGGCCAGGCGGCGCAGGGCGCGCCCGGGCCGCCGGCCGGGCTGCAGGCCGCCAGGCCGCAGCTGATCAGGACCATGAACGAGCAGCTGCTGCTCAGCCAGATCCGCCAGCTCGGCCTCTGCTCGCGTGCCGACCTGGCCAGGCTGTCCGGGCTCTCCAAGCCGACGGTATCTCTGGCGCTGGCGAACGTGGAACGGTCCGGCCTGGTCAGGACGGCCGGCCAGCGCACCGGGGTGCCCGGACGCTCGGCTGTGCTGTACGAGATCAGCCCGGACGCCGGCTACGTGCTCGGGCTCGACATCGGCCACGAGTACCTGCGCGGCGCGCTCGCCGACCTGACCGGCGAGGTCAGGGCCAAGGCCGAGGCCCGCTGCCCGACCGCCGGGGTGAGCAAGCAGGTCAGCGAGCTGATCAGGCTGGCCGACGGGATCTGCGCGGCCGCCGGGGTGGACCGGGCCAGGGTCACCCAGACCGTACTTGGCAGCCCGGGAGTGTACGACCCGAAGCGGGACGCGATCACGCTGACCGGCGGCCTGGCCGGCTGGGACCGGCCGGCCGTGCTCGCCGGCCTGCGCCGCGCGTTCGGCGAGACCCTGGTGGTGGAGAACGACACCGACGCGGCGGCGCTCGCCGAGCGGGACCACGGGCACGGCCGCGAGTTCGCCAGCTTCGCGTTCGTCTCGATCGGGTCAGGCATCGGGATGGGGCTCGTGCTCGGCGGCCAGCTGCACCGGGGCGCGCACGGGGTGGCCGGCGAGATCGCGTACCTGCCGATCGCCGAGGGCCCGGGCGCTGCGGCACTGGCTGGCGGGCCGGGGCGCGGAGCCGACGAGGTGCGCAGGCGCGGCACGCTCGAGGCGGCAGGCTCGGCCGACGCGATCGTGCGGGCGGCCCGCGAGGCCGGCCTGCGGGCGCGGTCGGCACGTGAGGTGTTCGCGGCCGCGGCGGGCGGTGACGAGCGGGCAGGCGCGATCGTGGCCGCCGAGGCGCGCCTGGTGGCCAAGGCGATCTGCTCGATCGTGACCGTGGTCGACCCAGGGCTTGTGGTGCTGGGCGGCGGCATCGGCCAGGCGCCCGGGTTCGCCGCGGCGGTGGCCACCGAGCTCGGTCAGATCGCGCCCGTGCTGCCGGACATCCGGGTCAGCGCGCTCGGCACCGGCTCGGTCGTGGACGGCTGCCTGGCCTCAGGAGCTGAACTAGCCTGGCGGCGGCTGACCGCGCAGCTCGCAGCGGCCCAGGACCAGCCGCAGGCTCAGCCCGACGTGGACGGCGGCCTGGGCTTGGTGGGGGCTGCCTTCGGAGCTGGGGCCTTGGGGGCTGGGGGGACCGGGGCTTTCGGCGTCCGCGGGGCGGCCGGGGCCGCGAAGTAGGCGCTCGACTCCCGCTGCCAGAGGTACCAGACGGCGCCGGCCCCGACCAGCCAGGTCAGTCCCGAGAACGCGGCGAGCGTGACCGCGCCGCCGTGCAGGACCGTGGTCACGACCAGGATCGTGTTGATGCCGAGCAGCACGCTCGCGGCGATCCGCGCCCAGGGAAGGCCTGCCCTGTTGGCCCTGGCCATGAACAGCCAGAGCACGGTCTCGATCACGCCGGAGAACAGCACGCTGGTGATCAGCACGCCGAGCGAGGCGTGCAGCTGGGCCGCGGTGGCGTGCTGATGGCCGGCCCGCAGCGCCTTGGTCCCGCCGGCGACGACCACGATCACGTCGGCCAAAGTGCCGATCGCGGTCAGCGCGGCGCCCGCGTACATCAGGCGGACGGCCAGGCTCAGCGACCTCGGCGGCTCGATCCGCTCGGGCGCGGCCTGGACGGCCTGCCCCTTCGGGGCGCCGGGCCGGGCCGCGGCGGGTGCGCCTCTGCTGTTCGCCGCCCGCTGCGCTTGCTGTCGCCCTGGCTGCTTCGGCTGTTCCTTGGTGGCCACAAGCGGAGCCTACCTGTTCCTGCCCGCCTGGCCTGGCTCGTACCGGTACAGCCAGATCGCGTCCGCGCTCGGGCAGGTCTGGCCGGGCCTGATGCTGATCAGGCAGGTGCCCGCGGTGTGCCGGAAGCCGGTCGCGACCAGGTACTTGTCCACGTGGGCCCACCGCAGCAGCGGGTGGTACACGGTCCACATGTTCCGCCACATCACGACCCAGCCCACGTTCATGGTCCGCAGATCGGCCCTGGCCAGTGCGATCTGGTGCGGGGTCGGGTTCTTGCTCTTCTCCGCGATGTACAGGTAACGGAAGAACGCGTGCCTGGCGACGGCCGTGATCGCGGCCTGCGAGACCCAGGCGGTGTAGGAGATCGCGCGCGGGTGTCCGTCGTTGGTGGCAAGCAGCAGGGCCTGCGGCGAGATCTGGTCGCCGGTCACGTCGACGCCACCGCGCAGCCCGTAGGGCACGTCGACCACGATCGAGTTGGTGTGATCGGCGGCCAGGTAGCGGTCGAGCTTGGGCAGCGTGGTCGGCATCACGCCGTGGTAGCCGAGCGAGTTGATCGAGGCGCCTGACCAGCCCGCCTCGAGCACGCCGAGCGCGACCACGACCGCGATCAGAGGCATAGTGATCTTGCGCCTGCTCAGCCACTGCACCACAAGCCCGGCGAGCATGGCGGCACCGATCAGCCCGACCAGCGTGAACCGATCCGCCTCCCGCAGGCCGGACAGCCCGGGGATGCGGACCAGCCAGGTATACGGCATCAGGTTCGACACCACCACGTGCTGCCACACCCCGGCCAGGGGCGCGCCCGGCGGGAACGTCTTCGTTCTCGGCATGGTGCTCATCAGGGGCAGGTACTGATGGCAGGACCGGCCGTAGATCCGGCCCGGCTGGTGGAAGGTGCCGGTGCTGATCACGCAGCCGCTGCCGATGGTCACGCTGGTGCCGAGCGCCAGCGCAGCGCAGATCAGCCACAGCCCGGCGAAGGCCCAGGTGCTGCGCCTGCGCCAGCCCACCGCAAGGCCAGCCACCGCGAGCGCGCTGAGCACCACGCCGAACGTGGGCAGCCCTTCGAGCACCTGCTCGCCGTTGTTGTAGCTGTACGCCGCCGCCAGGTGGCCCAGGCCGAACGTGCCGAGCCGCGGCGAGGGGGCGAACAGGGTCTGCAGCGGCACGCCGAACTGCGCGTAGTTGGACGCAAGCTGGCCGATCGGCGGGTGGGCCGCGCCGGCCGCGATCTGCTGCGCCATGGCGATCAGCTGCGGGCTCGCGACAAGCAGGCAGACGCCGAGGCCGATCGCGAGCGGCACGGCGGCCTTGCGCAGCAGGTCGCGTCTGCGCGCCAGCGCCCAGATCAGCCACGGGACGATCAGCACGATCGTGATGATCGCGCCCACCACCGTGGTTTCCTGGTTGATCAGGATCGACGCTCCGAGTGCCACGCCGAGCACAACCGCGGGCCCGATCGCCGGCCTGCGCCTGAAGCGGACCGCCGCCTCGATCATCACGGGCAGGAAGATGCTGCCGATCGCGATGTTGACGTGGTACCAGTCCTGCCAGAGCATCGTCGACGAGAGGCCGAAGAAGGCGCCGGCGATGATCGATCCTGCCTCGTTCAGCCAGAGCCTGGCCATGTGGTACATGGCGTAGCACAGCAGGCCAGGCGCGATGATGGTGAGCAGCGTGAAGGCGGCCGACGGGCCGTACAGCACGGTCACCGGCGACATCAGCCAGCCGGCCAGCGGCATCAGCGTGCTGAAGGCCATGTGGGTGCCGACCGGCGCGGCCATGTACGTGGTGAAGAACGGGTTGCCAGGGTGCACGAGCCGGTTCGCGGCCCACCAGAGGTTCCACACGAAGCCGGACACATCTGAGGTGGCCGGCAGGGTCCCGTCGGCCAGCCAGGTGGCCCTCGGCCAGGTGGCGGCGATCCCGGCGCCCTCGAACAGCAGCAGCAGGGCCAGGTGCCGCACCCAGGCGTGGCTGGCGGCGCGGCGCAGGCGGCCGCGCCTGGATGACGAGGCCCCGCCGGCACCGACGGCGCCGGCGGCTTGGGCGGCGCCGACACCGGATGCGGTGCTGGCGGATGCGGTGCTGGCGGAGGTGTCGGTGGGGGCGGAGGTGTCGGTGGGGGCGGATGCGTCGGTGGTGGCGGATGCGTCGGTGGTGGCGGCGGCTTCAGCGGAGGCAGGCCTAGTGGAGGCAGGGTCGGCCGACGCGGGGGCGTCACCGCGGCCTGCACGGATCATCGGACCATCCTGCCTACGCTTGTTCGGACCCGATCATGTGTGCCGTCGGCCCGGAGACCAGCCCCGTGATCGGCCAGACCGGTACCCCTGTCGGCCCATAGCTAACTGGCCTATCGCAAACTGGCCCATCGCAAACTGGCACAGCGCCAACCAGAGTGCCCGCTCAGGTAGCGGTTCCCGCCGGGACCGAACCGGGGCAGTGGCACCAGCTAGAGTCCTTCGGGTGGCACTCAGGGAGACCAGCCTACGCCCGCCGCCGCCCTGGCTAATTCGTTGGGAGATTCTCGCCGTATTCGCCGTGTCGCTCGGTGCGAGCGCACTGAACGCGATACTGCACCTGATCGGCTCGCTGCTCGCACCCCAGCCGCTGGCCGGCCAGCAAGCGCTCCTTGTCGGCTCGCTGGCCGTCAACAACTGGCTTGACCTGACGCTGCAGATCGCCTCGATCGCCGAGACCCTTGCGCCGGTCTTCCTCGTGCTCTACCTGATGGCACGCTCCGGAGAGCCGCCGTCCGTAATCGGCCTGGACGGCACGGAGCCGGTCAGGGACGGCGTCCGCGGCTCGGTCCTGGCGGCCGTGATCGGCGGCGCGGGCCTCGGGCTTTATCTTGTCGCGTTCCACCTCGGGGTCAGCCTGAACGTGGTGCCGGAGAGCCTGCCCAACGTCTGGTGGCGCGATCCCATCCTGCTGCTTAACGCGATCCAGAACGGCCTGCTCGAGGAGACGCTGGTCATTGGCTACCTGCTGCTCAGGCTTGACCAGCTGGGCTGGCGCCCGGGCACGGCGATCGTGGTGGCCGCCCTGCTGCGCGGTTCCTACCACCTGTACCAGGGCCTGGGCGGGTTCACCGGGAACTTCGTGATGGGCCTGATCTTCGGCGTGCTTTACCGCCGGTGGGGCCGCATCATGCCGATGGTGATCGCGCACTCGCTGATCGACGCGGTCACCTTCATCGGCTACGCCTACCTGCACGGAAAGGTGTCCTGGCTGCCGTGACCCGCTGCCGGCTAGCGCCTGTCCCGTAGATCTCTGCTGGCACCGACGGCTCTTCCGCGCGGCATCACCGGCCATGACAACCCGGAGCAGCGCGGCTGACCTCCGCGCCGCGCCGCCGCGCGGCCGCGGCCGCCTGGGCGAGTACGGCTGCCCTGAGCGAGCACGGCCGCCCGGATCGCCGCATACCCGCCGAAACCGTACATGATCATCTCGGTGGCACTGGAATGGATGCCACATCCACTGCGTATTCTGGGACATCCGCCACATCCATCAAGATCATCTCCGGGCGGCGCAGGGCGCGGCGGCCGGCGGCGGCCTCGGGGACGGCCCGCGGCAGACCACAAGCCTAGCCATCAGGACCTGCTCCGCGACCCAGCCCCACGATCGACGGGACAGGCCCCAGCGGGCCTTTGTGCTCAACCCCGTTTTTGTGATGCGATCCGGCGAGCTATCACGCGCCGATCCTTCACAAACGGCCCAGGCCTTCGATGACCGTGGCGCCAGGTACGTCGGCGAGCGCCTTTCCGGCGAGCGCGAGCTTAGACCGGCGGACGCCGCTGCCGATCACCACGGACTCGGTGGCGGCCACCGCGGCGTCGATGAGGATCGGCCAGCTTGCCGGCAGCCCGATCGGGGTGATCCCGCCGTACTCCATCGCGGTCTCGGCCACCGCGACGTCGGTGGCGGCAAACGATGCTTTGCGCACGTCGAGCGCGCGGCGCGCGATTCCATTGACGTCGGCCCTGGTCGTGGCCAGGATCACGCACGCGGCGTAGCGCAGCTCGCCGTCGCGGCGGCCCGAGATGACGACGCAGTTGGCCGACTGCGTCGGCAGCACGCCGTAGCGCTCGCAGAACGCCGCGGTGTCGGCGAGCTCAGGGTCGATCTCGGCGACACCGACTTCCGCGGCCAACGGGGCGCACGACGGCCCGGCCAGCGCGGCGGCGACCGGCGCGGCGAGCAGATCGGGTCGGGTGGCGGTGGAAACGAACTCGAGGGATCCCAGGGTGATGAAGGTCACCATGGCAGTGTAGGCAGCCACCGCCAGGCGCGGCTGTCGGCCTGGCCGCGTGGCCAGCCCGGTGTGCCTGGCGTGTGCGGCGCGGCTGGCGTGACTGGCGTGACCGGTGTGACCGGCCTGGAGTGCCTGGCGTGACCGGCGTGACCGGCCTGGCCTGGCGTGACCGCGTGACCGGCCTGGCGTGACCGGCGTGACCGGCGTGGACCGGCGTGACCGGCCTGGCCTGAACGGCTGACCGGCTGACCGCAGGTCAGCCGGTCAGGCTGTCCAGCGTGGCGGTGAACTGCCTCGGGCTGCCGTCGCGCAGCACCTCGACCTTGACCTGCTGCCCAGGCCGGTAGTCGAGCAGCGCGTCCTCGAGCTCGTTCAGCGTGGGCGTCGCCCGTCCGCCGAGGCCGACGATGATGTCGCCCGCTCTGATCCCGGCTCGCGCCCCGGCCCCGCCCCGAGTCGCGGCGTCGACGCTCACCCCGTCGGGCTTGTCCTCATCGCCGCTGACGTGCGTCTGCCCGGTGATATCGAGACTCGCCCGGCCCGATCTGGTCACCTTGCCCCGGCTGATCAGCTGGGCGGCGATGTCGCGCACCGTGTCGGACGGGATGGCGAACCCGATGCCCTCGGCCGGGGTGCCGAGCTGCGGGTCCTGCGCCGACAGCGTCGGGATGCCGACCACCCTGCCGCTGAGCAGGACGAGCGCTCCGCCGCTGTTGCCCGGGTTGATCGCCGCGCTGGTCTGGATCGCGTCGGAGATGGCGGTGGGCGGCTGGCCCTTGATCCGCTCGCCGGTCACGGCCCGGCCGGTAGCAGACACGATCCCCTGGGTGACGCTGTCTACCAGGCCGTAAGGGTTGCCCATCGCGAGGACGATGTCACCGACCTGGACTCGTGCCGAGTTGGCCCAGTGAACCGGCCGCAGGCTTGCCTGGTCGCGGTCGACCCTGATGACCGCGAGGTCGTCCGGCGCGAACAGGCCGATCAGGTGAGCCTTGACCGGCTCGCTGAGCACCGAGGTCAGCACCGTGAAGTCCTTGCGGTTCCCGATCACGTGCGCGTTGGTGACGATGTCGCCGCGCGAGTCGTACACCACGCCCGAGCCCGTGGTGCCGCCCGCGCTGATCTCCACCACCGAAGGAAGCACCTTGCGTACGGCGGCCTCGTACGCCTCCTGGACCGGGCTCCGGCCGCTGGCGCCGCCGCTGCCGTGCCCGCTGGCGCCGCGGCCGGCACCGGCGCCGGAGGCGCACCCGGCGACCACGACCAGCGCCGCGGCGGCCGCGACCGCGAACGTCGCGGTGCGCTTCGCAACCGCGCTGGCACGGCCGCGCGGCCGGACCGACGCCATGTCCAATACCCCCCGAAGCCGGAGACACCGGCTCTCTTTAGTCTTCCACCATGGCGTCTCCCGAATCCCCCGCCGAAACGATCGGCCGGACCCGCCTGCGCGCGGTCGGCGCCACGGTCGCCGCGCTCAGCCGGGCCATGAGCGCGGGCGAGCTCAGCTCCGCCGAGCTCGTTACGTTCTACGCCGATCGGATCGAGCGGCTGAACGGCGAACTCGGCGCGGTCATCTCGGTCAGCGCCGACGCGCAGGCGCAGGCGGCCGCGGCCGACCGGGCGCGTGCCGACGGCGCGGCGGCTGGCCCGCTGGCCGGGATCCCGGTGCTGATCAAGGACAACATCGCCGCAGCCGGGTCTCCGGCGACGGCGGGCTCGCCGGCGCTGGCGGCGGCCGAGGCCGCCGACGCCTTTCTGGTAGGCAGGCTCCGTGCCGCTGGGGCCGTCATCCTCGGCAAGGCCAACCTGTCGGAGTGGGCCAACTTCCGCTCGACCGAATCCACCAGCGGCTGGTCCACGCTCGGCGGGCAGACGGTGAACCCGCACGGCACTGGCCGCAACCCGTCGGGGTCAAGCTCGGGATCGGCGGTGGCCGTCGCCGCCGGACTTGCTCCGCTCGCGGTGGGCACCGAGACCGACGGCTCGATCCTAAGCCCCGCGCACGCCTGCGGGATCGTAGGCATCAAGCCGACCGTCGGCCTGGTCAGCCGGGCCGGCATCGTCCCGATCTCCGCCGACCAGGACACCGCAGGGCCTATGACCGCCTGCGTTGCCGACGCCGCCGTGCTGCTCGGCGTCCTGGCCGGGGCCGACCCCGCCGACCCGGCGGCAGCGAACGCGCCCGGCGAGTCGCCGGACTACACCGCGCACCTGGACCCGGCCGCGCTCGACGGCGCCAGGATCGGGATCTGGCGTGACGGCTCGGCCCAGGCGACGGCTGCGGCCGCAGCCGTGCTCGACCAGGTCGTCAGCCTGCTCCGGGCAAACGGCGCCGTGATCGTCGATCCGGTCGAGTTGGCTGGCGCCGGGCAGATCAACGAGCCGGAGTTCGTCGCCCTGCGGCATGAGTTCAAGCACGACATCAACGCCTACCTGGCCGGGCTCGGCGGCGAGCACCCGGCCACGCTCGCCGAGCTGATCAGTTACAACCTCGCTCACGCCGACCGGGTCCTCACGCGCTTCGGCCAGCAGATCTTCGAGCAGTCCGAGGCGACGAGCGGCCGGTCAGGCGAGGATTACGAGGCGGCCAGGGCGCAGGCCAGCAAGCTGGCCACGTCGGGGCTGGACGGCGCACTTACCGAGCACCGGATCGACGCGGTGCTCGCGCTCAGCGGCAACCCTGCCTGGCTGACCGACTACGTCCTCGGCGATCATTACAGCGTCGGCACCTCGTCGCCCGCCGCGGTGGCCGGCTACCCGGCGATCACCGTGCCGGCCGGCGCGGTCAGCGGGCTCCCGGTCGGTGTCACGCTGGTCGGGCCGGCCTGGAGCGAGCCGCGCCTGATTGCGCTGGCCTTCGCTCTCGAGCAGGCGAGGGCGGAGCGCGACAGGCCCGGCTGATCGCGGGCAAACGCAGCGATTAACCTTGCGGCCATGGACTCATGGCCCTCCGCGCGCGTCCCCAGCCTTCCAGGCCAGGCACCCGAGGCCGTGATCTGGGACACTCCGACCGGCGGTTACGCGCAGGCGGCGCAGGGCCGCGAGGCGACGATCTACGCGTGTGGCATCACGCCCTACGACGCGACGCACATCGGGCATGCGGCGACGTACATCGCATGGGACCTGCTGATCCGTGCGTGGCGGGATGCAGGGCATGCTGTCCGTTATATACAAAATGTGACCGACGTGGACGACCCTCTGCTGGAACGGGCGGCGCGCGACGCGGAGGACTGGCGGCTGCTGGCCGACCGCGAGATCGACCGCTATCGCGCCGACATGGCCGCGCTTCGGGTCCTGCCGCCGGACGCGCTGGTCGGGGCGGTGGAGGCGCTCGGCGTGATTGACGAGTTCAGCGGCACGCTCGCCGACCGCGGCTCGCTGTACGACATCGACGGCGACGTGTATTTCCTCCGGTCGGCCGATCCGGAGTTCGGGTCGGTCTCCGGGTACGACGCGGCGACCATGCTCAGCCTGGCGGCCGAGCGCGGCGGGGATCCTGGCCGGCCGGGCAAGAAGGACCCCCTGGACCCGCTGGTGTGGCTGGCCAGGCGGCCGGGCGAGCCAAGCTGGGGATCCAGGTTCGGCCCGGGACGGCCCGGCTGGCACGTGGAATGCGCGGCGATCGCGACCAGGTACCTCGGCCAGGCGTTCGACGTGCAGGCGGGCGGCTCTGACCTGATCTTCCCGCATCATGAGATGAGCGCCTCGCACGCCAGGGTGGCGTACGGGACGGGCGGGGGCGGGGCGTTCGCCAGGAGGTATGCGCACGCGGGGATGGTGCGACTGGACGGCGAGAAGATGTCTAAGTCGCTGGGCAACCTGGTCTTCGTCTCGGCGCTGCGCGAGGCGGGCATCGATCCGATGGCGGTCCGGCTGGCGATCCTGGCGCACCACTACCGGCAGGATTGGGACTGGACCGACGATTGCCTCAGCGACGCGGCCGAGCGGCTCGGCCGGTGGCGCGCGGCGGTGACTGCCGCGTCGTCCGGCGGGCGAGATGGGGCCTGGTGGGCTGCGGCCGGGTCGGGTGCGGCCGGGCGGGCGTCGGCCGGGCTGGGTGCGGCCGGGCGTGTGCCGGCCGGGGAGTACGTGCTTGATGGCGTGCGGGCTGAGATGGCGGACGACCTGAATGCCCCTGGGGCGCTCGCGGTGGTGGACTCGTGGGCGCACGCGGTGCTCGGCACCTCGGCGGGAAGACAGCCCTGGGCCGCTGAGGGGGCGGGCGACGCCGGCGACCTGGGCCTGGTGCGGGATGCCGCGGAGGGCAGGGCCGGTTCGGCCGCCCTGGTCAGGGACACCGTGGACGCGTTGCTCGGCGTGCAGTTGTAGGCCTGGGTCAGCGGCCGAGTCTGCTCGGCTGGCGGCTTGGCGCAGCGGCATGCCCGCGGCCGCACACCGTAGCCGGGCGTGCCGCAGGAGCCTGGCAAACCCGAATTGCCCGGCCTGTGGACAAGTTCCGCGCAACCGGCATGCCGGTGGACGTCGGTCTCCCCGCGCGTGTCGCGGCAATCCCTCGGGCATGACCGAATCACATCAGCAAGACCCGCGCCCCCGCCTCTCTCAGCCCGCCGGCCCCGAGCGCCCACGCTGCCGGGTCAGGGTCGGATCGGCCGAGGGCATCCTCGCCATCGTGCCGAACCTGCTCGGCTTCCGCCCGCTCGACAGCCTGGTTGTTCTCGGCATCGGCGGCCCGCACGCCAGGATCAGGCTGGCCTTCCGCTACGACCTGCCCGACCCGCCCGAGGACGGGCTGGCCGCCGACATCGCCCAGCACGCGTGCACGGTGCTCACTCGCCAGCACCTCACGATGGCGGTAGTCATCGGGTACGGCACCGGCCAGCTGGTCACGCCCGTGGCTGACCTGGTGATCCCGGCGCTCCGGTCGGTCGGCATCGCTGTCCAGGATGTGCTCAGGGTGCTGGACGGCCGGTACTGGTCCTACCTCTGCCAGGATCCGTGCTGCTGCCCGCCGGACGGCGTGCCGTTCGACCCGGCCGGGCACCCGGCCGCCGCGATGCTCGCCGAGGCGGGCCTGGTCGTCCGCGGCGACCGGGCCGACCTAGCGGAGACGATCGCCCCGGCGGCCGAGTTCGCCGCGTCGATGAGCCAGGCCACCGAGCGCGCGAGGCAGCGGGCCATGCGGCTGATCGGCGAGGCACTCGCCAGGCCCGCGCTCCCGGGAGGGTCTGACCTGCCGGGAGGGTCTGACCTGCCGGGAGAGTCCGACCTGCCGGGAGGGTCTGACCTGCCGGGAGGGTCTGACCTGCCGGGAGGGTCTGACCTGCCGGGAGAGTCCGACCTGTTGGAAGAGTCCGAGATGGCCGACGTGTTCCAGCCGATCGCCGACGCTGGGCGCCGGTCGGTCAGGCTCGCCGTGGCCAGGTACCGTCGCGGCGGCAGGCTCACCGACCAGGACGAGATCGCCTGGCTGGGCGTCGCGCTGACGGATCTGCGGGTCAGGGATGACGCATGGGCAAGGATGGATCCTACGTTCAACGGCGCCCACCTGCGGCTGTGGACGGACCTGGTGCGGATGCTGCCCGAGGGACTCGTGCCGGCGCCTGCCGCGCTGCTCGCGTTCACCGCGTGGCAGGTCGGCGAGGGCGCGCTGGCCAGCATCGCCATCGAGCGGGCGCTGGGCGCGGATCCCGATTACTCGATGGCTCTGCTGATCTCCGAGGCGCTGCAGGCCGGCCTGCCGCCGTCCGCAGCGCGCCTGCCGATGACGCCTAAGCAGGTCGCCGCCAGCTACGCCGCGCGCCGACGGGCTGGCGGCCAGGCACCGCGACGGCGGCGCGACCCTCGGCGACGCTAGACAGCGACTTCGGGCGCCGGATCGCAGCCGGCAGCGAGTAGCGCGAGCTCGCGGCCCTGCCGGTACTGCAGGGCCGCGGGTGGCAGGGCGGACGGTCGTCCGCTGAGCAACACGCTCAGCGTGCCGGGTTCGGCGTCCCCGGCCGAACTAACGGCCGCTCCGGACTTGACCGCGCGGCGCATCGCCTGGGCGGCCACCGCTGCCGCGGAGCCGAACAGGGCGGCGCCCGGTACCGCCACGCCGATCTGGTCGGCGGCCAGTTCGTATTCGGTGCAACCCATCACGACAGCGCCGCAGCCGTCCGGTGTCCGCTCGGCGGCGTCTGCGATGGCCGCGATTATCGCCTTCTCGTCGCCGGCGTCGATCGCGGTCGCGAGGCCAGGGCAGGCCACCGGCGTGACCGTCGCCGTCCCGCCGAACTCATCGATCAGCCTGCGCTGGTACTCGCTCGCGGTGGTGGCGACCGTGGCCCAGATCGCTACCGAACTGGCAACCGCCGCGGCCGGCTTGATCGCCGGAACCGTGCCGACAACGGGGATCCGCGGCTCGAATTCCGAGCGCAGCGCCTGCAGCGCGTGCACGCTGCCGGTGTTGCAGGCCATCACGATCACGTCAGGCTGGTAGTCGGCCGCCGCGCGGGTGATCAGCAGCGAGCGCTCGGCGATCTCCTCCGGGGTGCGCGGACCCCACGGCATCCCGTCCGGGTCCATGGCGATCACCAGGTCGGCGTCCGGACGCAGCTTGTGCAACTCGCTGGCAGCGGCCAGCAGCCCGAGGCCGGAGTTGATCAGCGCGAATCGCATGCCGCCAACTCTACGAGACGACCGCCCCGCGCCCCGCCAGCCCGCGTCGGTCCGCCTGGCGGCAGCGCGCCCGCGCGCCTGTGTTGGTCCGCACGGCGGCGGCACGCTCAGGCAGCCTGGCGGGCAGCGGATGGCAGAACGCGGTGGGCGTGTCCACCTGACCGACGCCGAGTGGCCGCTGCTGCTGCCGCCGCTCATGCCGCTGCTGGAGCGGATGCTGGGCGGGGGCGCCGGGGTGGGGCGCGGCGGCCGGCCGGCGCCGGCGCGACATCAGGGGCGATACCGGGCGCTCGGCTCGGCCTGGCCGCCGGGCGCGCGCCGTCTCCCCGGAAATGATCTTGATGGATGTGGCGGATGTCCCAGAATACGCAGTGGATGTGGCATCCATTCCAAGGACACCGGGGTGATCCCATACGGTTTGACTGGTTTGCGGGATCCGGCGGCCGGATCTGGCCTGGCGTCCGGCCCTGGGCGGGTCTCGCGGAGACTGGGGATGCTGGCCGTGTCCCGCGCGGGCCTCGGCAGGCGGGGAGGGGCTGGCAGCGGCGCCATCTTCGGCGACGACTACGCTGCCGGGCCGGCGACGTGCCGGTCCGCGCCGGCGGAGATCTGGTGCCGGTCCGCGCCGCCGGAGAGCTGCGGGGATTGGCCCTAGGCGAGGGCGGGCAGGCCGTCGATGCTGACCTTGTTGTGCTCGTCGCGGTAAGCGGCGAGCGTCTCGGGGCCCTTGAGCTCGTCCATCGTGGTGAGCAGGTCGCGCTCGCCGACCAGCTTCATGACCGGGACAGCGTAGCCGCAGGAATCCGAGATCCGGTCGGCGGTCACCACGATGATGGCCCGCCGGTTCCCGATGTCGGTGCCTGTCTCGCTGTCGTAATCGCCGCGGAAGTGCGCGGCGAGCCCGGGCCAGTCGGGGTCGCCCGGGAGCACCACCCGTCCTGTGCCGTAGATCCGAAGGATCTTGGGCGCCTGGCGGAACGAGCAGAACATGATCGTAATCCGGCCGTTCTGGCGCAGGTGGGCGATGGTCTCGGCGCCGCTGCCGGTGAGATCGAGGTAGGCGACAGTGCGCCGGTCGAGCACGGCGAAGGTGTCGCGGTAACCCTTGGGCGACACGTTGACATGCCCACCGTTGCCGTCGGCGTCCACGGACGGCGCCGTCGCCACGAAGAACGTCGCCTGCTTGCCGATGAACGTGATGAGCCGGTCGCTGAGCTCGGGATAGACCGTGGCCATGGTTCCCCTCCCGCACCCATTGTCCCGACCGCGCCCGAGCCGCCCGACGCCACCATCGGCTCGCGGCCTCCGGCAGTACCCCCGGCGCGGCGCTGACCGACCGGATGACCGGGGACAGGGGGCTCGGAATGGGCTGCTACCGGACGGTAAGATTGTTTCCTAACTGTCCTTCTGGCCGTCGCGTGCCGATTGGCGCCAGCTGGTGGGGCATGGCTGGGCCCGTCAGGGTTCCGGCCGCGGCATGGGGTCCCGGAGGGCTGCGTGACTGAGGTCGCTGATCACGGCCAGTTGGCGGACCGGCATCCTGGCAGCAGGCACGCGGCATCGGCGCAGCTGCGGCGCGCCTACGCGGCGATACCGCCCGGCACCCCGGTGCGGCTGGCCAAGTCGACGTCCAACCTGTTCAGATTTCGCGATAACGGCCCGCCCGGGCTGGTGACCCTCGACGTGTCGGCGTTCTCGCGGGTCGCATGCGTGGACCCGGCCGCCAGGACCGCCGTGGTCGGCGGGATGACGACCTACGAGGATCTCGTTGACGCGACGCTGCCGCACGGCCTTATGCCGCTGGTGGTGCCCCAGCTGAAGACCATCACGCTCGGCGGCGCGGTGTCCGGCCTTGGCATCGAGTCGACCTCGCTGCGCAACGGCCTCCCGCATGAGTCGGTGCTCGAGATGGACATCCTGACCGGCGACGGCCGGGTCGTGACGGCCGCGCCGGGATCGGCGCACGATGACCTGTACCGCGGCTTCCCGAACTCCTACGGCACGCTCGGCTACGCCCTGTGGCTCACCATCGAGCTCGAGCCCGTGCAGCCCTACGTGCACCTGCGCCACTTCAGGTTCCCCGACCCCGGGCAGGCCATGGAGGCGGTCGCGCAGATCGCCAGCGACGGCAGCTACCTGGGCCACCGGGCGGACTTCGTGGACGGCACCGCGTTCAGCCGCGGCGAGATCTACCTCAGCGTGGGAGCGTTCAGCGAGGTCGCGCCCTGGCGCAGCGACTACACCGGCCAGAACATCTACTACCAGTCCATCCGCGGGCCGCAGGAGGACTTCCTCACGATCAGGGACTACCTGTGGCGCTGGGACACCGACTGGTTCTGGTGCTCGCGCGCCTTCGGGGTGCAAAGGCCGCTGGTCCGCATGCTCTGGCCGAGCAGGTACCGCCGCTCTGACGTGTTCCGCAAGCTGGTGGCGCTGGACCGCAGGCACGGATTCAGCCGGCGGCTCGATGCCAGGCTCGGCAAGCCGGAGAACGAGGCCGTGGTGCAGGACGTGGAGATCCCGGTCGAGCGCAGCGCCGAGTTCTACGACTTCTTCGCGCGCAGCGTCGGCATGACGCCGGTCTGGCTGTGCCCGCTGCGGCTGCGCAGCGACCAGCAGTGGCCGCTGTATCCGCTCCGCCCTGGCCTGACCTACGTGAACTTCGGCTTCTGGGGCAACGTCGCGCTGCCGCCGGGCGCGGGGGACGGCTACTACAACCGGCAGGTCGAGGAGAAGGTGACCGAACTCGGCGGCCACAAGGGCCTGTACTCCACCTCGTTCTACGAGCCGGACGACTTCTGGCGGCTGTACAACGGCCCGGCCTACGCGGACCTGAAACGCGCCTACGACCCCGACGGTCGCCTGGCCGACCTGTACGACAAGTGCGTCGGCGGGAAGTAAGGGCGGAAGTGACTAAGGCGGAGTGAGTAAGACGGGAGTGAGTGAGGAGGCGACCGATGTCGCTAGCTGAGGTATTCGAGCGGGTCGCCGGGCCCGACGCCGACGTGGAATTCCGCGCGTACGACGGCAGCCGTGCAGGCCGGCCTGGGTCCCCCGAGGTCAGTGTGACCGTGCGGGACCAGACCGCGGTCCGCTACCTCGCCCAGGCGCCCGGCGGGCTCGGCCTGGCCAGGGCCTACGTGGCTGGCCATCTCGACGTGGACGGCGAGATGTACACGGCGCTGTCCAGGCTGGTCACCGCGCAGCGGATCGACCTGTCCCTGGCCGAGCGGCTCGGCGTGCTCGCTCAGCTAGGCGGGCCGGGCCTGCTGCTGCGCAGGGTCGCGCCGCCGCCGCAGGAGGTGCGAGTCAACCGGAGCTGGCTGGCCGGCCGGCGGCACTCGATGCGCCGCGACGCGAACGCGATCTCGCACCACTACGACGTCTCGAACACGTTCTACGAGTGGGTGCTCGGCCGGTCGATGGCCTACACCTGCGCCTGCTATCCGCGCGAGGACGCGACGCTCGAGCAGGCACAGGCGCACAAGTTCGAGCTGGTGGCCAGGAAGATCGCGCTGAAGCCCGGGATGCGGCTGCTCGACGTCGGCTGCGGCTGGGGCGGCATGGTGATGCACGCTGCCCGTGAGCACGGCGTGCGCGCGCTTGGCGTGACCCTGTCCGAGCAGCAGGCCCTGTGGGCGCAGCGCGCGATCAAGGAAGCCGGGCTTGAGGACCTGGCCGAGGTGCGCCACCTGGACTACCGGGAGGTCACCGAGACCGATTTCGACGCGATCAGCTCGATCGGCCTCACCGAGCACATCGGCAAGGCGAACCTGCCGCGCTACTTCGGCTTCCTGCACGGCAAGCTGAAGCCGGGCGGCCGGCTGCTCAACCACTGCATCACCAGGCCGGACAACACCGGCCCGGCCTCGGTCACCGACGGGTTCATCTTCCGGTACGTGTTCCCCGACGGCGAGCTCGAAGGCCCCGGCCACCTCGTCTCCCAGATGCACGACGCGGGATTCGAGGTCAGGCACGAGGAGAACCTGCGCGAGCACTACGCCAAGACGCTGGCCGCCTGGTGCGCCAACCTGGACGCGCACTGGGACGAGGCGGTGGCCGAGGTGGGCGAGGGAACCGCTCGGGTATGGCGGCTGTACATGGCCGGTTCCCGGCTAGGTTTCGAACGCAACCAGATCCAGCTGCACCAGGTGCTCGGCGTCAAGCTCGGCAAGGACGGCTCGTCGGGGATGCCGCTCCGCCCCGACTGGGAGCCGCCCACGGGCTCTTAGCGCCCGGCAGGTCACGGCCGCGGCGCTCACGCACTGCCGCGCTCCGTCCGGTAGCTCTCGGCGACGGTGAAGGCCAGGTCGAGTGACTGGCTGCGGTTCAGCCGGGGGTCGCATGCGGTCTCGTAGCGCTGGTGCAGGTCGTCGGCGACGATCTCGTGGCTGCCGCCGACGCACTCGGTGACGTTGTCACCGGTGAACTCGATGTGGATGCCGCCAGGGTGGGTCCCGGCCGCCCTGTGCACCTCGAAGAAGCCGTGCAGCTCGTCGAGTACGTCGTCGAACCGCCGGGTCTTGTGACCGCTCGGCGCCTCGAACGTGTTGCCGTGCATCGGGTCGCAGACCCAGGCGACGGGCGTGCCCTCGGCGGCCAGGGCCTGCACCAGGCCGGGCAGCACCGTCCTGACCTGACGGGCTCCCATCCGGGTGATCAGCGTCAGCCTGCCTGGCTGGCGGTCCGGGTTGAGCGTCCCCGTCAGAGCGAGCAGCTCGGCCGGGGTGGTGCCGGGCCCCAGCTTGACGCCGATCGGGTTGGCGATGGACCTGGCGAACTCCACGTGGGCCCCGTCCGGCGCCCTGGTGCGCTCGCCGACCCACAGGAAGTGCGCCGAGGTGTCGTAGATCCGGCCGGTGCGCGAGTCGGTCCTGGCCAGCGCGTGCTCGTAGTCGAGCAGCAGCGCCTCGTGACTGGAGTACAGCTCCACCGTGCGCAGCTCCCGCGGGTCGGCACCGCAGGCCCGCATGAAGCCGAGCGCCCGGTCGATCTCGCCGGCCAGCCGCTCGTAGCGCTGGCCGGCCGGGCTGTCGGCCACGAAGTCCTGGTTCCACGCGTGCGCCTGGTGCAGGTCCGCGTAACCGCCGGTGGTGAACGCGCGGCACAGGTTCAGCGTGACCGCCGAGCAGTGGTAGGCGCGCAGCAGCCTGGCCGGGTCAGGCACCCTCGCCTGCGCGGAGAAGTCAAAGCCGTTGACCGCATCGCCGCGGTAGGCGGGCAGCTCAACGCCGTCCCGCAGCTCGGTGGCGCGCGACCTCGGCTTGGCGAACTGCCCGGCCATGCGGCCGATCTTGACGACGGGCACGCTCGCACCGTAGGTGAGCACGACGGCCATCTGGAGCAGTGTCTGCAGCTTGGCCCTGATCGCGGCGGCAGTCGAGCCGGCGAAGGTCTCGGCGCAGTCGCCGCCCTGCAGCAGGAACGCCTCGCCGCGTGCCACGGCGGCCAGCCGGTCGGTCAGCTGGTCGCACTCGCCGGAGAAGACCAGCGGCGGCAGCTGCGCAAGCTCGGCGGTGACGGCCGCGAGCCTGGCGGGATCGGGCCACTCGGGCTGCTGCGCGGCCGGGTGCTCGCGCCAGGAGGCAAGCTCCGACGTGCCGGCGAAGCCGCGTGGCCCGGCGGGCTCGGGGGCCAGGTCCAGCCACCGTCCGGACGATGTCGCCGCCGTCATCGCGGCAGGCCAGGCTGATTGGCTCGGTCATGGATCACGCAGTCAAGGCTAAGCGCAGCGCTACCGTCGATCCCGCAACAGGGTCCTGGTGCGACAATGGCGCCATGGATCACGCGCCGTCCGCCCGCCAGCGCAGCGTCGTCCTGCTCGGCTCGACCGGGTCGATCGGAACCCAGGCCGCGGACATCGTTCGGCGCAACCCCGGCCGGTTCAGGCTGGTCGCGCTCGCGGCCGGGGGCGGCAGCCCTGGCCTGCTCGCCGCTCAGGCGGTGGAGTTCGGCGCCGAGGTCATCGCGGTGGCCAGCGAGGCCGCCGCTCCCGCGGTACACGCGGCGCTGCGGGAGCGTCAGGGGCGCGGGCCGGCGCCGGCGGTGCTGGCCGGGCCGTCGGCGGTGGCTGAGGTAGCCGCCCGCCCGGCCGACGTCGTGCTGAACGCGGTCACCGGCGCCGTCGGGCTCGCGGCGACGCTGTCGGCGCTTGACGCCGGCAACGCGCTCGCCCTGGCCAACAAGGAATCGCTGATCATGGGCGGCCGCCTGGTCACCAGCCGGGCGGCGCCGGGCCAGATCATCCCGGTGGACTCCGAGCACTCGGCGATCGCGCAGTGCCTGCGCAGCGGCGGCGCCGACGAGGTGCGCAAGCTGGTGCTGACCGCGAGCGGCGGCCCGTTCCTGCACGTCAAGCGCGACGACCTGGCCGACGTCACGCCCGCTCAGGCGCTAGCGCACCCGACGTGGAACATGGGGCCGGTGGTCACGATCAACTCGGCCACCCTGGTCAACAAGGGCCTCGAGGTGATCGAGGCGCACCTTTTGTTCGGCATCGGCATCGACGACATTGAGGTCGTCATCCACCGCCAGTCCGTGGTCCATTCGATGGTGGAGTTCACCGACGGCTCGACGGTCGCCCAGGCGAGCCCGCCGGACATGCGGATACCGATCGCGCTTGCGCTCGGCTGGCCGGACCGGGTGCCAGGCGCGGCCAGCCCGGTCGACTGGACCAGGCAGCACTCATGGACATTCGAGCCGCTCGACAACGAGGCCTTCCCCGCGGTCGACCTGGCCAGGGCGGCCGGGAAGGCCGCAGGCACCGTCCCTGCGGTCTACAACGCGGCGAACGAGGAGTGCGTGGCTGCCTTCGTGGCCGGCCGCGTCCCGTTCGCCGGGATCGTCGACACCATCGCACGGGTAGTCTCAGAACATGACGGCTCCGGGCCCGGATTCGGGCTCGATGACGTGCTCGCCGCCGATAGCTGGGCGCGGCAGCGGGCCCGCGAGCTGACAACGGCGGCAGCAAGCGCCCGGTAGGCCGGGCCCCGGTGCGGGTTCCGCGCGTGGGGGTGCGCGGGAAGGGAGATCCAGCTCGGTGAGCTACCTCATCGGCGTTCTCGTCTTCGTCGTAGCGATCCTGGTCTCGATCATGCTGCACGAGTTCGGCCATTTCGCCACGGCGAAGGCCTTCCGCATGAAGGCCACGCAGTTCTTCGTGGGCTTCGGCAACACCATCTGGTCGGTTCGGCGCGGCGAGACCGAGTATGGCGTGAAGTCGCTGCCGCTCGGCGGCTTCGTGAAGATACTCGGCATGACGAGCATGGACGAGGTCGACCCGGCTGACGAGCCGCGGTCGTTCCGCAGCAAGCCTGGCTGGCAGCGGGTGATCGTGCTGTCGGCGGGCTCGTTCATGCACTTCACGATCGCGTTCGTGCTGCTGTGGGTCCTCGCGGTGGGCATCGGCGCGCCCAACCCGAACTCCACCGTGGTCACGGTGTCGGCCTGCGTGCCCGCCAGCCCGGTCGCCGCGTGCGCGTCCGGCCAGCCGAAGTCCCCGGCGAGCAAGGCGGGGATCAGGACCGGCGACGAGATCGTCGCCGTGGCAGGCACGCCGGTGCACAGCTACCTCGGGCTGGTCAGCGCGATCAGGAGGCAGCCGCCAGACGTCCCGCTCACGGTCACCGTGGTACGCGCCGGCCGGCGCATCAACCTGCCCGTCGAACTGGCCAGGCCGAGCTGGGATGCGAAGAATGGCTACTCCTTCCTCGGTGTCTCGCAGGCCCCGGTGTACACAAGCTCGGGGCCGATTGCGGCGTTCGGCGCGGCCGGCGACGGCTTTGCCAACATCGTCTCTGAGTCCTTCGCCGGCCTGGCGAAGATCCCGTGCGCGATCCCTGTGCTGTTCGCCAAGAGCCGTAGCAGCTCGGCCTGCGGCCAGATCAGCAGCGTGGTTGGCGCGGCGAACGTGACCGGCCAGGTGGTCGCGCAGGGCTATAACTGGCACGAGACGGTGGGCGCGATCCTCAGCATCGTGATCTCGGTCAACATCTTCATCGGGATCTTCAATCTGCTGCCGCTGCTGCCGCTGGACGGCGGGCACATCGCGATCGTGCTGTACGAGCGGGCCAGATCTGGAGTGGCCAGGCTGCGCCGCCGTCCTGACCCAGGGCTGGTCGACATCTCCAAGCTCATCCCGGTCAGCGTCGGCGTCTTCGCGCTGCTTGTCTGCCTGAGCCTGCTGCTGATCGCCGCCGACATCTTCAACCCGCTGCACCTGAGCCAGTGACGGCAGTGACGATTGATCACAGTGACCATCACGACGACTGCGAGGCGATAACCCGATGACCGTCAACCTAGGCATGCCGCAGGTTCCGCCAGCGCCGCTCGCGCCGCGCCGGGCGTCCCGGCAGATCGTCGTGGGCAAGGGCAAGCACGCCGTGCCGGTCGGCGGGGGCGCGCCGGTGTCGGTCCAGTCGATGACCACGACGCTCACCGCCGACGTCAACGCGACCCTGCAGCAGATCGCCGAGCTGACCGCCGCGGGCTGCCAGATCGTGCGGGTGGCGGTCCCGTCCCAGGACGATGCCGATGCGCTGCCGCAGATCGCCAGCAAGTCGCAGATTCCGGTGATCGCCGACATCCACTTCCAGCCCAAGTACGTGTTCGCGGCCATCGACGCAGGCTGCGCGGCGGTCCGGGTGAACCCCGGGAACATCAAGGCGTTCGACGACAAGGTCGGCGAGATCGCGCGGGCCGCGGCGGACGCGCAGGTGCCGATCAGGATCGGGGTGAACGCGGGCTCGCTGGACAAACGGCTGCTCGCCAAGTACGGCAAGGCCACCCCCGAGGCGCTGACCGAGTCCGCCCTGTGGGAGTGCTCGCTCTTCGAGGAGCACGGCTTCCGCGACATCAAGATCTCGGTCAAGCACCATGACCCGGTGGTGATGATCCAGGCCTACCGACTGCTCGCCGAGCAGTGCGACTATCCGCTGCACCTCGGCGTGACCGAGGCGGGGCCGACCTTCCAGGGCACGGTCAAGTCGGCGGTGGCGTTCGGGGCGCTGCTCGCCGAGGGAATCGGCGACACGATCAGGGTGTCGCTCTCGGCCGCGCCAGTCAAGGAGGTCAAGGTCGGCACGGCGATCCTCGAGTCGCTCGGATTGCGCGAACGCGGGCTTGAGATCGTGTCGTGCCCTTCCTGCGGCCGGGCCCAGGTGGACGTGTACAAGCTCGCCGACGAGGTGACGGCGGCGCTGCAGGGCATGGACGTTCCGCTGCGGGTGGCCGTGATGGGCTGCGTGGTCAACGGGCCAGGCGAGGCCAGGGAGGCGGACCTCGGCGTGGCCTCGGGCAACGGCAAGGGACAGATCTTCGTGCGCGGCGAGGTGATCGCGACCGTGCCCGAGTCCAGGATCGTCGAGACGCTGATCGACGAGGCGATGAAGCTCGCGGCCGCGATGCCGGAGCCGGAGGCCTGAGCATGCGGCCTGCCCTGCTCGCCGCCGCGGCGACCGCGCTGGTCGCCCTGGCGGGCTGCACGCAGGGGGGTGGCCATCCGGCGGCGTCGCCTGGCTCGGGTGGCGACAGCAGGGGCACATCGGGCGGCCAGCCGCTCGCGGTCGGCAGGCAGCGGCTCGACTGGCACGGATGCGGCACGGCTGGCTCGCGGCTGCGCTGCGCCGCGCTGCAGGTTCCGCTCGATTACGCCAGGCCAGGCGGGCGCACGATCACCATCGCGCTCTCTGAGGTGCCGGCCACGGCGCCGCCCAGCCGCCGGCTGGGCATCTTGCTTGTCAACCCCGGCGGGCCGGGTGGCAGCGGGCTCAGCCTGGCCAGCTTCGTTGCCCAGGGCCTCGATCCGGCCGTGGCCGCGCGGTACGACATCGTCGGCTTCGACACCAGGGGCGTGGGATCCTCGGTTCCTGCCCTGCACTGCGACCCCTCGTTCTTCGCCGATGAGCGCCCGAACTACATCCCGGCGAACGCCGCGGCCGAGCGGGTGCTGCAGGACCGGGCGAAGGCTTACGCGGCCGACTGCGAGAAGAAGTACGGCTGGCTGCTTCCGTACATGACGACCGAGAACATCGCCAGGGACATGGACCAGATCCGGGCGGCGCTCGGCCAGTCCAAGCTGAGCTACTTCGGGTACTCCTACGGCACCTATATCGGCCAGGTGTACGCCACGCTGTTCCCGCACCGGATCCGCCGGATGGTGCTTGACAGCACGGTGGACCCGACCGGGGTGTGGTGGGCCGACAACATCGCGCAGGACTACGCGTTCCAGGGCAGGATGAATGCCTTCTACGCATGGCTGGCGCGCTACGACCGTGTCTACCTGCTGGGGGCCACGCCCGCTGCCGCCCGCAGGTCCTGGTACGCGGCGGTCGCGCGGCTGGCCGCGCATCCGATCGCCAAGGCCTCCGGCCCGAGGATCGGGCCTGACGAGTTCACCGACACCTTCGAGGTGGGCGGCTACGACAACGCCTACTGGCCGGCCCTGGCCGCGGCGCTCGCCTCGTACCTGCACGGCCGCTCCGGGCAGCTGGTGACGCTGTTCGACCAGGTCGGCGAGCAGGACGAGAACGAGTTCGCCGTCTACAACGCGGTCGAGTGCGCCGACGCGGCGTGGCCGCGCAACTGGTCGGTATGGAACCGGGTCAACCGGCGGGTCTACCGGGCTGCGCCGTTCGAGACCTGGGACAACGTCTGGTTCAACGCCGCCTGCGCGTACTGGCCGGTGCACGGGCCAGCCAAGCCGCTGCACATCGGGGCGCCCGGGCTGCCCGGCATCCTGATGCTCCAGGGCACGCTCGACGCCGCCACGCCGTACGCGGGCGCGCAGAACGCGCACCGGCTGCTGCCGACGGCGCGCATGGTCGTCGTGGAGGGCGGCGGGAACCACGGCCAGTCCCTCGCTTACCCGCCGAGCACCTGCGTGAACGGCTACCTGAACCGCTACCTCGCGACCGGCGCGCTGCCGTCTCGTCCTGGCCTGGTCAACGCCACCTGCCCGGCGCTGCCCGCCCCGGTCCCGGCCGGCTGAGCGCCCCGTCCGCCTTCGGTCGGCCCGCGTTGCCGCGGGCCGTTACCCTTGAGTTGTGCTGCGCACCAGGGCGGCAAGCGCGTCCGCGCTGCGCCTGCTCTCCGACCACGATCGCGATGAGGCGCTTGCCCTGTGTGACCGCGATCCGGTCACGAACGTGTTCGTGAGCGCGCGGATCAGGGGCTGCGGCCTCGACCCCATGCGGCTCGGCGCGCAGATCTGGGGCTACCAGGAAGCCGGGCGGCTGGTCTCGCTCTGCTATTCCGGCGCCAACCTCGTTCCGGTCCAGGCCGTACCTGCCGCGGTCATGGCCTTCGCCGAGCGGGCCAGGCGGCAGGGCCGGCGGTGCTCCTCGATCGCGGGGCCCGCCGACGCCGTCGCCGACCTGTGGGGCAGACTCACTCCGCACTGGGACCGGCCCAGGGATGTCAGGGCCTGCCAGCCGCTGATGGCGATCGCCGGCGACCCGCAGGTGGAGCCCGACCCGCAGGTGCGGCGGGTGCGCCCGGACGAGGTCGCCATCCTCTTGCCCGCCAGCATCGCGATGTTCACCGAGGAGGTCGGCGTCTCGCCGATCGGCTTCGACGGGGGAGCCGCGTACCGGGCCAGGGTCAGCGAACTGGTCTGCGGCGGGCGGTCATTCGCCAGGATCGAGGACGGCTCGGTCACCTTCAAGGCCGAGGTGGGCGCGGTGACACCGCACGCCTGCCAGGTGCAGGGTGTGTGGGTGCCGCCCGACCGGCGCGGCCGCGGCCACGCCAGCCGCGGGATGGCCGCGGTGGTCGCGATCGCCCGGCGGACCATGGCGCCGGTCGTCAGCCTGTACGTGAACGACTTCAACGCCCCGGCCAGGGCGGCGTATCAGCGGGTCGGCTTCACCCAGGTCGGCACGTTCATGTCGGTCCTGTTCTGACCCTGCGCCTGCGTCCGCCCGAGCGGTCCCTGGCGACGCCGATAATCAATGTACGGCGGAGTAGGCCGGTGCTAAGCTCCTGTGCCCTTGTGCCGATGCAGATGTCTGTCAAGGAGTTGCGCCATGGCCGTCCCGATCGACGCGGATGCAGGCGCCGACGACGTGCTGGCCGCGGAGCGCGAGCACCTGGCAAG
>Ga0335077_10000770_pt1 | contig 36501 bp, 20 predicted proteins | sample Lox_Sample_31_FD_207151 | JGI IMG/M metagenome (GOLD analysis project Ga0335077, IMG submission 207151) | Soil microbial communities from Loxahatchee National Wildlife Refuge, Florida, United States - Lox_Sample_3.1 | ecosystem: Environmental > Terrestrial > Soil > Wetlands | place: USA... | reverse complement strand
CCTTGACGCTGAAATAGGCAAATTTATTTTCCCAGTAGAGCCGTGCTCCGGAAAGCGCCGTGTTCGTCAGCCAGGTGATCGTAATGTTATCGAGGACATCGTCTCGTGAGAGACCTTCGGTCTGCCCATCAAAGACGCGCGCGATCAGCGCATAACTCCACGCATCGTGGTCCAGAAAATAGGCGGCCAGGCCGACGGGGGAATCCGCGATTCCATATAAAGTCTGCGGTCGCAACCCCATCTGGTAGCCGTAGGCGACGCCTTTGCTGTACACGAATTGGAGCCTCTCGAATGCAGCCTTTTCGTCGTCTGAGAAACCGGACGGCATCGGCGCGCCGGACAAAACCGCTCGATAAATATCCGCAGGAACCGCGCCAGCCATGTTGGTGTGAATACCGAGAAGTTCGGGCGGCGCCTGCACGCCCATCAGATCAGTGATGACCGCGCCCCAGTCCCCGCCCTGTGCCACAAATTTTGAGTAGCCGAGTCGCTTCATCAACACGGTCCAGGCACTTGCGATCCGTTCAGGGCCCCAGCCGGTCGTCGTCGGCTTGCCTGAAAACCCGTAGCCGGGCATCGACGGAACCACGATATGGAACGCGTCGGACGCATTTCCGCCATGTGCCGTGGGATTGGTTAGCGGATCGATGATCTTCAACTGTTCGGTGATCGAGCCGGGCCATCCGTGCGTAACGATCAGCGGCAACGCATTTTCATGTTTCGAACGGACGTGAATGAAATGAATGTCCAGTCCGTCGATCTCGGTGAGGAAGTTCGGCAGCGACTGGAGTTTTGCCTCGCACTTGCGCCAGTCGTAATCGGTCGCCCAATAACGCGCCAGCGACTGCATCGTCGCAAGCTGTACTCCTTGGGTTGCATCTGTCACTGTTTCCCGTTCAGGCCACCTGGTCGCGTTGATGCGCTTGCGCAAATCTGTAAGCTCTGCTTCCGGAACACTCGCCACAGGAAACGGACGAATCGCATCTACCTGCTCGCTGCCTCGTTGTGTTGCACTGGCTTGGCTCATGATGTTCTCCTTGAATAGCTAACGTTCGAGAAATGATGGACTGTTTTTCTTGGAAGGGCATTGCCGTTTCGCCGCGAGGAAGTGGAGAGACGCCACGGAATCGACTACGCTCGCGGGTGGGCGGGTAGGAGTGTGAATTGCGGCCAAAACGTCTTTTGGCGGGACGCAGCATAACACCATGGACCGAGGCACTCAATCGAAGTCTTTGTGGGATCGATTTCGATGTGGTGTTGCCCGCTACCGTGAAGACTGTAGAGCCGAGCTTTCATCGGCCCTCTTTCCAGCGGCGCTTACCTGCAACGAAACTAACCGGGCCACAAGCACTGCCATGTAGAGCTGCCCCGTCAGCGCCTCTGCAGAGCCAAGACTATGTGCGAGCGGATGTACCGGCACGATTCCCGCGTAGCCGACTGTTGTTAGCATGCCAAAACTATAGTTGACCCAACTGGCTGCGGCAGAAAGATCGCTCCCTACGGAGCTGAATGCGCCAGGATTCATTAATGCGGCGATGTGGTAGGCGTGAGCCCAGCCAGCCCCAATGCACAGATAAGCCGCAATCGCTCCTTGGACGCGCATCCGAGTCACCGGCCCAGAGCGGAACACCTGCCAAAGCAGCACCACCGTGATCGTAAGAAGTGCGGCCAGCCCTGTAGATAGACTCCAGAACCTGAGCGTCCTTGTCGGGTCCCACCATGCCGCCCACCGCATCACAATCGCCAGAACAGACACCAGCGCTGTCAGCGCGAACAGTCTTTTTTCCCCAGGCGATCGCAGCTCCAGCAATCAATACAGTGCTAAATGGAACGTCTCCGTAAAGAGGTAAATCATGTTTCTCGAAGCCTAACGAAGGAAGCACGAACCCCGCTACGATGAGAAGGAACAAGAATAATGAGAGGTTGACCTGCGACTGCAAACCTCGAGCCAAAAGGTCGAGTGTTTTTGATTGCATGACCGACTCCTTTGAATCGTCGTTGTGGGCCGGAACCGGCGAACTCATCTTCCCCCATCCAGCAAAGCGAACTGTAAACCCATGACTTCGCGATGGAGGGATCTTGCTGTGGGCCCCCGCATGATCCCTTAATAGGTCGGTTGAAGGTAGAAAAATTTCCGGCTAAGACGTCGACTGTCAATACTGCCAGTTGTACGAGCCTTCCTGACTCGCTGAACGTTGCAGTTGAAGGTGAGTGTCACTGCTGAGGCTCGGTCAGGCCGGGTGCCCCGGCTTCGCTGCTCAGAACCTGAGTCTTGAGGTTCCCCCGACCGGAATTCTCTTGACTCATTGATTATCTAATGATCATATACACTATTGATTACGTGGTTGCCGGACGAGCCACGCGGGTCGCGTTCCACGCCCACAGCTCTTTGAAACTGAATCCGAATCAATTGACGCTAACGTCCTTTAGAGTCAACACATACGAGCCTGTGAAAAAATCGCCGAAAATAACCTTTTTAGAGTCAACACTTACAAAATGGCGCGCCTCTAACCCTCTTTTAAGTCAACACTTACATAAAACAGGGGGAGGAGGGGGGCCATGTTCGGCGATCACGCCGCGGACTCTTGGCTCCGCCCATTCTCCACCTTCGGTTTTCCATTTTCTAAGCTCATGGCCGTGTGTCCAGGGGATGCTGCGCCTTCTGGTAAAACTCGTTCTGCAGCTTCAGGCTTTCCTCATCGGCCTTGATCGCCTTGATCGCGCGGACCACGGTATTGATCCAGCTCTGCACATCCGCTTCACCCTGTTCCTTCGTCGCCGTCGTTCCGTCTCCCGAATAGTGATTCGGAAACCGCGCATACCACCAGATCCCGGCGTACACGCTGTCCGGAAGATTCACCCGCTTCTGATCCGCGCCCGATTCGCTCCCCGCGCGATCGATGTGTACCAGGCCCGGATGCGTCGCCAGCATGTTCGACGTTTCCGATTCGCCCGCGTGCCAGTCTGGTCCGGTCTTTTCCGCTCCCGCTTTTTTGCTCGCCTCATGGCCCCATTGCACGTACACCACATAGTCGTGCGGCTTTTCCAGTTGTGATTGCGCGAAGTAGGGAAGTAGATGCTCATTGCCGCCGTGGCCGTTGACGATCACTACTTTCTTGCAGCCATTCCGCGCCATCTCATCCGTCGTCTCCTGCAACAATTTCATTTGCAGTTCCGGACTGTAGGCGATCGTTCCAGGCTCGTGCCGCGCTTCAAAGATTTGGCCGGCAAAATATTCGGGGAAGATCACCACATATTCCTCTCGCGCTGCGTGTTCCACCACGTATCGCACGTTCAGCAGATCTGTCCCAAGCGGAAGATGCGGTCCATGCTTCTCGATAATTCCAAATGGCAGCACGCACGTGCCCTGCGCTTTCGCAATGGCCTCGCGAAAATCTCCCGCGGTTAGTTCTTCCCACTTGGTCGACAGCTTCGTCTGTCCGTTGGTCGCTCCCGGCCACGCCATCAGCAAAGCCAGTATTAAAACGATCCAATAACGCATGGTTCGCCTCCAAAAATCCTCAACCGCATTGTACTTCACCCCTGTCATGATGGCCGGAAAAACAATTCGGGCCTTCAGGATTCCTCCCGAAGGCCCGAGTCAAAGTGTGATGGGCGGATTACTTGATCTCTGCTCCCGGCATAACGTTCTTCAGCGGTTCAGAGAGTTGCTGCTCCAGTTCGGGGTGCGGAAACGCCTTCCGCGGCAGCATCTGGTCGCGCATCGCGGTGTTGTACACGAAGATTGCTTCTACGAACGCCGCTTGCGCCAGGTCGTTGGCCTGCAGTCGTTCAAATGTGTCCATGTTCGAGTGGTGCGTGCGAGTCTCGTAGGCCAAGGGATCCTGAATGAACTGGAATCCCGGGATTCCGACAGCGTCAAAACTTAAATGGTCGGTCCCTCCGGTGTTTTGCAGAGTGATGGTCGTGACGCCAACGTCCTTCAACGGTTCCATCCATTGCGCGAAGATCGGGCCGACGGCGCCGTTGCCCTGCAGATAGATTCCGCGGATCTTTCCGCTCCCGTTGTCCACGTTGAAATATCCGGAAACTTTCTCCTGCTCGGGTTTCACCTGCACCGGCCCGGAAATCTTCCGGAAGAACTCCGGCAGCTTCAGCTGGTCGGGCTCCGTTGAGCGGGGAATGGTGCCGAAGTGTTGTGACACATATCCGTGCGACCCGAACAGCCCTTGTTCCTCGCCGGTCCACAGGGCGATACGGATCGTGCGGCGCGGTTTCACGTGGAGTGTGTTCAGAATGCGCATCACTTCCATCGCTACTACCGAGCCTGCTCCATTATCGGTAGCTCCAGTAGCCGATGCCCACGAATCCAGGTGTCCGCCAACCATCACCACTTCATCCTTGAGTTTGGGATCCGTGCCGGGAATTTCCGCGACGGTATCGAAGCCATGCTCGTGATCGCCCGTGAACTTTGTATCGATATTCAATTCCAGCGTCACAGGAACATGGGCATTCAGCAGCCGGTACATTCGCCCGTAGTTTTCGATGGAAGTGACAGCGATGGGAAGGGGATTGGCGCTGTCGCGGTGGTAGACGAAGCTGCCGAGGGAAGCGCCGTTATCGTCAAAGATGGTGCCGCCGGATCCCCCGCTATTCTCCCCATCGCGGCTTGGAAGAATGACCGCGAGCGGTTGTTCGCTGGCTAGAAATTGCCCGATCTTTTCGCGCAATCGCATGCGCTGAAGATACCGCTGGATCATGGGCGGTTGCCGGTCAGCGCGGACCGGATACTCTTGAAGTTTCTTCAGTTCCGCGTCGTCGTACCGCGTGAAAAGTGGTTTGTCCACTGGCTTGACGTCACGCATTTCGCCCAGCAGCACGATCTTGCCGGCCAGCTTGCCTTTATATTTCTCGAAATCGCTGTCGTCTTTGATGTCCACCCAAACCGCCGAGCCGGTCACTGGGCCCTTTGTCGCCGGCGACCAGGGCGCTGCCTGCGCGATGAATACCGCTTTGTCCGGCGATGTCATGCGCAGCCACGTGTTCTCCTGCTCCCAACCCATTCCGAACTCGCCCCAGTCTTCCAGGTGAGCATTGACGCAGCCCATGGCCGTCAGTTGGTCGCGCGTCCATTCATTCGCCTTCTTCAGGTTTGGCGAGCCCGTCAGGCGCGGGCCGATGCCGTCCATCAGCGCCGAAGCATATTCCATGACTTTTGAGTGATTGAGCGCTTCGCTCCGAATGCTGCCATACATCTCGTAATCCAGCGCCTCTTTCTCCGGCTGTGGCAACTCGTAGGACGGCTTCGGCGGCTCTTTAGCGGCTTCTTTCTTGTCTTTTGGGCCGGCGAACATCGTAATCGACGCGGCCGCAATGGCGGCCAAACAAAACGCACTAAGCCTCGTGTGTTTCATCACTTCTCCCTTTCCTGGGTAAGTTCGTGCAGCAGAATATCAAAGGTAATGGGAAACACCAAAACGAGTCAGCGTTTCGTTGGAGGGATTCTCTTGCGCCAGTTCGCCGCCCGTCAGGCCGGCACTAAGTTAGCAGCGTTCTTCGCTTCTTTGACCGCGCGTGTTCCATCGGGAGTGATGTCCCGTTCGCCGAAGCCGATACCCACCTTCTTGAGGAACGCTGTTGGTGGCTCGCCACCGGCAAAGATCCAGACGTAATCGTTCGGCAGGATTTCCTGTTTGCCGTTCACATCCAGCACCACACTGTCGGATCGGAATTCCAGCGGAGTGGAGTTGAAGAGTGCCCTGACCTTGCCCTTCTTTATGCATTCCTCGATCCGCTGGGCGTTGCGGTCCTTGATGCGAGAAAAGGCTGACTGCCTGTACGAAAGCGTGACAGTATTGCCAACCTGGTGCGCCAGGCCCATCGCGGCTTCGACCGCCGAATCTCCTCCGCCCACCACAAGGATTTTCTTGTTCACATAGTGGTCGGCTTCGATCAGCCGGTACATGACCTTCGGCAATTCCTCACCCGGGACGCCGAGCTTGCGAGGGCTGCCCGTTTTACCAATCGCCAAAACAATGTAACGGGCGCGATGCTGACCTTTGGTGGTCTGAACGAGAAAAATCCCGTCCTCGCCTCTTGTAATGTTTTCTACTTTCTCGTTGGTGCGGCACTTGAAGTCTGCTCGCTTCATCACCTTGGTCCAAAACTCCAGCAGGTTTTCCTTTGGGAGTTCCATTTTCTTGAAGCGCCCGTACAACGGAAATTCCACCGGGCTGGTCATCACCAGCTTCTGACGGGGGTATTTGGCGACGGTTCCGCCAACCTCTGACTCCTCGATGGTGATGTAATTCAGGTTCTTTTCAATGGAGCGCAACGAGGCCGTCAATCCGGCCGGGCCAGCTCCCACAATCAACACGTCGGCGATGTCTGACGACGGCGCAGGTCGACTTGCTTCCAGCCGTGCTGCAATCGTGTCGATGCAATCTCTTCCCTGGTTCACGGCGTTCTTGATCAGGGCCAAGCCCCCAAGCTCGCCGACAATAAACATATTCTTCACGCTGGTTTCGTACTCGGAGGTCAGCCGAGGAAGGTTCGCGCCTACACTGGGGCTAGCTAACACCATTTCGATCGCGCCGACGGGGCACGAATCCGCACAAATGCCGTGGCCGATACATTTGTAGCCGTTAATGATCATGGCCTTACCGCCCACCATGCCCAAAACATCTCCCTCAGGACACACCATCGTGCAGGTTGCACAGCCAATACAGTAGGTGTTGTTGACGTGAGGGTGTTGCGATTGGGGGCCGTCGGACCGCAGCTTGCCTTTCTCGGCGGCAAAACGGGTCGCTTCTTCTCTCTTCTTCTCGCGCCGCAGATGGAAGAAGAGGAAACCGCTGATGATCGCGGCGGCGATCAGAAAAGAAATCAGATTATCCATGGCCACTCCACACTAAAGTCGGTAGTAGCCCATGGACAGGGCCAGAGCAATATGAACAATCGCCAGGATAGCAAAGGCGTAGCTGAACGGGCGATGGACCACGTGCCAGAGATTGAAGACCTGTTGCGTCCGCGTGAGGAACAGAATGCGTTTTGAGAGGGCCGCTTGCTTCCGGGCCACGACGATAGCCCGCTCCAGCTTCAGGTCATTGGTCCGCTTCAGGCCGAATAGCGAACCAACCCAGTGCAAGATTCCGGTCGACTGCAGGCGCAAAAGAGAAAGCTGGAATGGCCTCTTCAAGTCGATCAGGATCATGTAGACAAGGGCTACCAGCATAGGCATATGTTGGACATCGTCCGGCGTCGGAAGGTTGTACAAGCTCTCCATTCGCTTGCCGAAGGCCAGTTTCTGTTCGGCGAGTTCCTGACGCATCGATTCTTCGATCTCCAGCATCTCCTTCATGGTCAGTTCGGCGGCGTTCAGGTTTCTCGGGATCTGCGAATACAAGTACCTGCCCACGAATCCGGAGATGGTAACGGCCAGCATGCTCCAGAAAGCCATGCCGGCGATGTTGCCGAACTTAAATGTGGAATGGAAGGCGATCACCACGGGAGCCGTGGTTCCCAACACCACATGGAAATCCAGCCAATGCCGCGAATTCCCGATTCTCCCGAGCCATCCCCATTTCTTGCGGAGCGGGTAGAGGTAGATCAAAAAGAAGAGCAGGACGCCAAACATTCCAAGCTTGATCCCAATTGGACCGCTCGGACGGAGCAACTCATGCTTCGATGAAAGGGGCCGGTCGGCTGCACTCAGCGTGTAATAGTTCAAGCCGTAGCCGGCGATAACCAACACCAGCGCCAGCGCCAGCAACCAAGCCAGCAGCACCCGCAGTTTGTGCCCCCGCTCGGGGTCCTCGCGAACCAGAATGTTACTCCGAACACTCGCTGACGCGCTCATGGCTGGTGATCCCCCAAATCCACTTGAATCGTCGCTCTGAATCTTCGGTAATCCGTGAAGCGATGGACATTGCGCCAGTGTTGCTTCGGTGTTTCCACGTCGATCACAGCGGACGCCGGCATCCAATAAGCCTCTTCCGGCTGGTGGAACTGCACCACGGAATAGTGAATTTCACTGCGAATATCATGCAACCCCAAATCGTCGAGATTGCCGTCGAGGGAAGAAGTAAGCTTGACCACGGCGCCGGTTTCTTCATCGATCCAGATGTCGCCCTTGAGCTGGAGGGGATAGTTACGGCCGCGCAGCTGGATCGCCGCGGGTGAAGCAGCGGCAGGGACGGGCCTGAAGTGAATCTTTACAACGGTGCGGCCCTCGATGGTCTCTTCGTCGACCGGTTCGAAGATGTAGCTCGCTTCATAGTTAGGATGCAGGACCAGCAGCATGCTGGCGAATCCGTTGGTAATCATCAGGGTCTTGTTGGGATCGCGGAACGCGGCTTTGCGCGCCTCGCGGCTTTCCGCCAACTTCAACGAGCCGCTGCGGCTGCTCGATTGCAATTGGTACTCGAATGCCGACTCTTCCCGATACATGGGCTTGTTGTTCTTGCCCACGACCGTCTGCGACACATTCTCAGTGCAGACCACATTCGACGTCTGGTCGAAGAAGTTGTCGATCAATTTCCGCGCGTGCACGACGGTAGCATTCGCGCGTGCAACGAATGCAGGGTCAGCGCCTCCGGCCGGCGTATCGATCGATGCCTTATCGTGTACCGGCACGGCTTGGGCGCGCAGCAGCACAGTGCACGCAAGAATGGCGGCCAGAAACGTCAACAGTGCCAGCAGGTACTTTGGCCGCGATATTGCTCTCTTCATTTCCGCAGCCCTCCAAATCGATAACCAAACATGGTGGACCATTGGTTATAGGACAACGCCGAACCGCTATAAAACTCGTAGGTACCTTGAACAAAGTAACGGCGCGCGAAGGTGTAATCGAGTGTGGCGTTCAAGAACTTCGCGTTCGTATTTTGAGTAAACGTCGACGCGAATTTCTGATTTCCGCCGAGCAGTTGGAAGTGCAGCGTATCGGTCAAATTCTTGGAGATAGAAATCGATTCGTAATCCCCGCTCCCAAACGAACTGTCGAACTTCGAGTAGTGCAGGTCCAGGTAGATTCCCGTACGCAGCAGATTTCCGAATGAAAGACCCACCGCCTCGTTCCAGGAATTCCTGCTGTCGGTGGATGCATTGCTCTTGCCCAGCGCGCCGTAAATGCTGATGTGCTTTGGCAGATCAAACCTTATATCTCCGCTCAAACCTGTGAACAGATACTTGTCCAGCAGGCCCGGCCCGATCAGGCGGGGGTCGAAGGTTGGAAGCTGGCGGAAATAGTTGTAGTTGACGCCGAAGGTCACCAGGCGGATCGGCTGGAAATGTGCCGAGTTGTAGGTCTGCGAAATTCCCGTCGGATTGCTGCCTCCGCCGAGCAGAGGAGATGTTCTAGCAGCGTCGACTTCCAAGGAACTGTAAAACGAAAAATAACGCTTCCAATTCAGGTTATTTTCAAGGAACAGGAACTGCCGCGCCGGGTCCAGGCTAATCCAGGTTGCCGCCACGCCCGTCGTGCTGACGATGTGAAACGAGTCGAAGTCGCCCTTCTCGAAACTGATGAAACTGCCGGCGATCTGCTGATCCGGGTTATAACTCCACGATGTGGGATCCGGCGCCGAACCGGCGAAAGCACCTACCGTCGTATACCCCCCGATTCGCCTGCCGTAATAGGCGCCATCAATAGTGTTCAGACTCGGCGCCCACGGAAGAAAGAAGCGGCCAATGCCGAAGGTGTTTGGTGAATAAGGGTTCTGGTACGCGAAACCGATCGTGTAGGTACGGTTAATCAGGTTGGTCAGCGTCGTTGTTCCCGCACCCTGGGTGGTCGAGGAGTTGGTGTTCATGTAACCGCGCCAGTAGCCGGCAAAATTCCAATAGGTTCCGCCGATGTGCGTGATGTCGGCATCAATCATCATGCCGAGCTGCGTGGAATTCAGGCCGCCCTCGCGGATGCCGCCGTAGCTGAAGCCGATGCGCGCCCTGGCTACGCCCACAGGCGACTCCATGCCGATTCGAGAGCCTTCCACTTTGGTCGTCCGCAACTCTGAGTCGGCCGGGTCGCCGGACGTGAATCCCACCAGAACCGGATAGTCCTCGGTCTCCTTCGCCGATTCCGCCAAGTGCCGGTCCTCCACGCTACCCGGCGTGAGGAACGCAACCTGGCCGACCTGGAGCTCGCCGTTGGTAGAAATCACTTCGCACACAGCTGAGGTGTCCGCGACGGAAACAACATTCAACTCGGCCACGTGGGGATAGCCGCGAAAGCGCAATCCGTCGTTGATCACTCCATCGGGTGGTGGATTAACGATCGATAGCTTCATTCCTTCTTGGATGTCGGCGTTGCGTCCCGCGTCTATGTAAGCAGTTCCTTCCGAAACATATTTCACGCGAAAAACAGAAGGTTTCTGCGCGGGTGCGGTGGCAGCCGAAGCACTCTGAGGTGCGGCGTCCGTGGCTGGCGCATCGCTCGGCCCCGGATTTGGGGCTGGAAAGGTCGCTGGCGGGACCGGCTGTTCTTGACCAACTGCGGTTGAAACGCCAGCAAACAGGCAGATGAGACAAAAAGCTGCCCAGACGAAAACGGCGGTGGCGCGCATATCAGCCTCCACCGTTCTTGTGGCAGTTGTAGCAGGTCGTCGGTCCGTAGGTGTAGCCCTTTACTCCGCCGTGCTGGTTGTTTGTCTGAGTCTGCTGGTGCGCAGTTTTTGTGTGGCAATTGATACATGTGAACTGCGAATAATCAGTCGAAACCTGGTGGCAATCGGCGCACACCGAGCCGTTATGAGGAATCGGGAAGTATGTGTGATTGAAGGTCGCGCCCAGCCAGTTCGTTGTCGTGTGGCACGTATCGCAGGTGGTCGGATACCCGGCCGCGATGTGGTTCGGCACGCTTCCGCCCAACGTCTGCGTACTGTTCCATTCCGCCACATGGCATCCATAGCAAACCGTGTTCGCCGCCGTCAGCGAATAGTTGTTACTGACGTGGCAGTCTGTGCAAGACTGCACGCCGCCGGCGGTCGGCACCACGTGCCCACCGGTCAACGCCCAGCCTGTGGTGCTGTGATCAAACTTGCCGTCCGCCCAATTCACCGTATCGTGGCAAGTCGAGCACATCGACGTCGGGAAGTTGGCCGCCACATGATTCGGAACCGCTCCACCGAGCGTCTGCGTGCTGTTCCAGTCTGTGGTGTGGCAGCCCGCATTCCAGCAGTCGCCTGTTGTCAGGCCATAGTTATTGCCCACGTGACACTGATTGCAATTCGTAGCCGCGCCCGCGGGAGCCATCTGGTGATTCCCCGTAAGAGGCCAGTTCGTGGAATTGTGGCTCCAGGAAGTCGTTGTGAACGCCGCGGCCGTCGAATGGCAATTGGTGCAGTTGGCAGCGGCGAAGGTGGTGCCGGCGGCAGAGTGTACGGGATTGTTGGTGCCGTTGTAATCGGATTGGTGGCAATACTGGTCGGCACAACCGGTCGGAGCCTTCAGGTTGTAACCACCCGCGGCAGTTGTGTGGCACTGGGCGCACTGTAACGATACGTGGAGACCCGTTAGTGGAAAGCCAGTCGTGTTGTGGTTGAACGTCGAGTTTGCCCAACTGGTCGTATCGTGGCAGGTGTCGCACGTCTGAGGGAATCCCGCGGTAATGTGGTTCGGCACGTTGCCGCCAAGAGTCTGCGTGCTGTTCCAATCCGTCGTGTGGCAAGGGTAACAGGCGGTGTTCGCGGACGTGAAATTGTAATTGTTGTTGGTGTGGCAACTGGCGCACGGCGTCGTGGCATGGACGCCGGTTAGCGCCCATCCGGTGACGGAGTGATTGAACGTGTTGTCGGTCCAGGTAATCGTGTCGTGGCAAGTGGAGCAGTTCGCTGCCGCAAAAGCGGTGCCGGCCGACGAGTGCGTCGGATTATTGGTTTGCTGCCATGTCGTCAGATGGCAACCGGAGTTGCCGCAATCTGTGGGCTGAATCGTCAGATTGTAATTTCCGCCTACGTGACACTGCGAGCAGGCTGTGACCTTGCCAGCCGGAGCCATTTGATGCGAATTCGTCAGCGGGAAACCTGTGGAAGTGTGATCGAACTTTCCGTCGGCCCAGGTGGTAATCGGATGGCAGGTCGAGCAGGCGCTGGCCGTCGACGGGAAATTCGCGGTCACGTGGTTCGGTACGTTGCCACCTAAGGTCTGCGTGCTGTTCCAGGAAGAGAGGTGGCAGCCCATGCAGTCAGCTGAGGTCAGACTGTAATTGTTGTTCGTGTGGCACTGCGCGCAGGGCGTGGTGGCGTGTGTGCCGACAAGGGCGAAACCCGTGGAGCTATGGTCGAATGCCGCGGTGGTCCAGGCGATGGTGTTGTGGCAATTCGCACAATTGGCGGCGGCGAATGTCGGGCCAGCCGTGGAGTGAGTCGGATTATTCGTCTGCTGCCAGGTGGTGAGGTGGCAGCCCGCGTTGCCGCAATCGGTTGGCTGGATGGTCAGATTGTAGTTGTTGTTGATATGGCACTGCGCGCACGCCGTCACTTTGCCGGCAGGAGCCATCTGGTGCGAATTCGTGAGCGGGAAGCCGGTGGTGCTGTGATCGAAGGTTGCGCTGGACCAACTTGTCGTGTTGTGGCAAGTCGAGCACTGCGCAATCGGGAAGCCCGCGGTAATGTGGTTTGGTACGCTGCCGCCCATCGTTTGCGTGCTATTCCATTGCGTCAGGTGGCAGCCGGAGTTTCCGCAATCCGTAGGGGCAATCTGCAAAGTGTAGTTGTTGTTTACGTGGCACTGGGTGCAAGGCGTGGTCACGTGCGCACCGGTCAGCGTGAAACCAGTCACGGCGTGGTTAAACGTCGTCATATCGGTCCACGCGATTGTGTCGTGACACTGCGAGCAATTGGCCGACGCAAAAGCCGGTCCCGCGGTGGAATGCACCGGGTTATTCGTCTGCTGCCAGGTCGTCAGGTGGCAGCCGGAATTCCCGCAATTCGTGGGGGCAACCTGCAGATTGTAATTGTTGTTGACGTGGCATTGCGAACACTGCAGGTTTGCGTGCCCGTTCGTCAGCGGGAAGCCGGTCGTGCTGTGATCGAAGGTCACGTTGGTCCATGCCGTCGTGTTGTGGCAGTTCGAACAATTCGCCAGGGCGAAGGTCGGGCCGGCGCTCGGATGCGGCGGGTTATTGGTCTGCTGCCAGGTGGTGAGGTGGCAGCCCGCGTTGCCGCAATCCGTTGCCGCAATCTGTAAGTGATAATTGTTGCCGACGTGGCACTGCTCGCAGGGCACATTGGCGTGACCGGCCGTCAACGGGAAATTGATAGGCGGCGCAGCGTGGTTGCCTGTAAATGTCGCTCCCAGCCAGCTGTCTAACGATTTGTGGCATCCCTGACAATTGTTGGGATTGAAGTCCACCGGGTCTTGGGCGTGGGGAGGATTGGTGGTGGTCTGCCAATCCTTTAAGTGGCAGGACTGACATTGCGTCGAAAGTCCGTAAAAGATTCCGGCGGCTGCGCTTTTGTGGCAATCCTCGCACTGAACGGCGGAGTGCGCACCCATCAGAGGGAAGCGGTTTTGGTGGTCCTTCACTTGTTGCGTAGCGATCGACCATCCTTGAACGGTGTGGCATTGTTCGCAGTTCGATCCCATCTGCCCGCGGTGGACGTCTGTTTGCTTGTGGCAGTCCGCGCAATTCTTGCCAACATTCTTGAATACTGGTTTTACGTGGCAAGCGACGCACTGCACTTTTTCGTGCATTCCACGGAGAGGATAATTGGTTTTGTTATGATCGAATTCGGGTACCGCGCGGATGGGTCGCCAACCAGCTGCGGTGTGACAGTTCTCACAGGGGATTGTTAGCGGCCCGTGGGGATTTCTCGTCGTCTTGTCCTGCGGATCGCTCGGTTCACGCACTGCGTTTGCGCCAGTCACAACGAGCGGTCGGCTGGCGCTCGGGAAGACCAGCAAGGTCCAAAGAGCGAATTGGAGTAAGGTCGTCGTAAACTGGCCCTTTCCCGTAACCTTGCTAGAATCACGGGGCACAGGTGCTTAAATTATTTACAAAGTATCGGTTTAGCCTTCGGATTGAGGCAACTGTACTCTGGTCCAGTAAGCGGACAACTTTACAAGCCAGTACCTCGAATGACCGAACCAGGTCAGGAGCCGATAAGTCCTAAAGTGGGCACAATCCCCACGGACGGGGCCAGGTGCTATATAGGGGGCTGTGACCCGCGTACATCCTTTTGTTTGTCCGGCGCGCGGGGAGGGCCAGACGCGACAGGGCGCGCGAGTTTACACCTATTTTACGTTGAAGTCATGGGGTTGTTAGGAGTACCGGCAGGGCCGGTCAGCGGCCGGTGTGGCTCAATTCGAGGCACCTGGGGTCGGCAACCTATTCATGTCCTTGTCGCCGTGGCAATCGGCACACTTCAAAGGGGTGTTCTTGTAGGTCACGATCTCTTTATCCGCGACCTTCTTCGTCTGCTTGTGGCACTTATCGCAGGCCACATTGGCATGGCCACCGGTAAGCGGGAAGTGGGTCTTGGTGTCGTGGTCGAAGGTGGAAGGTTTCCACTTCGCGGCCGTGTGACAGTCTGCGCAATGGGTGGTGTTGTCCTTGGCGAGGAACTGCCCGTCGTGCACGTCCTTGTGACAGGCTTCGCACTTCTGCGACGTGCCCTTGAAGCGCGTCTCCGCAGGTGTCGACGGCTTATGACAGTCCGCACAAGCCACGGTGCGGTGCGCGCCGAGAAGAGGGAACTTCGTCTTCGAGTGATCAAATCCATTGATGTCGCCCCAGGACTTCGTGCTGTGGCAGGCTTCGCACCCAAACGGAGTGCCGTTGGCTCGCTTTCGCGACATCTCTTTGTCGAACTCGCCTTTATGCGGATCCTTGTGGCATGCGGTGCAACTGCGATCCTCGAACTTAAAGGGCAGCACTTTGTGCGTGCGACCCGCCAGGCCTGCCTTGTGGCAATCCGCGCAAGCCACTGCCGCGTGCGCGCCGGTAAGGGGGAAGCGCGTGTTACGGTGTTTCGCGATCGTGTACGTGGAGCGGTGCCAATCCACCACGGTGTGGCAGTCCTCACAGCGGTTCTTGTAGGGCGCCGCAGCAAACTGATTGTCGTGCGGATCCTTGTGACAGTCCGTGCAGGACTCAAACTTCACCTTGTAAATCGTATCCTTGCCCGCCGGTATGTGGCACTTGGCGCACTCGACTTTAGCGTGCTTGCCCTTCAGCGGATACTTTGACGTGTCGTGTTCCTTCACGCCGAATGAAGAAGGTTTCCAGCCGTCCACAGTGTGGCACTCGGCGCATTCGCCCTGCTTCGGACGCGCATCGAACTGGCCTTTGTGCGGGTCGGGCGTGTGGCAATCTCGGCACTTTGCGAACGGAATCTCCTTCCGGAAGTCACCCTTCAAGTGGCAAGCGGTGCAAGCGACGGTCTTGTGTTTTCCCTCAAGCGGGTACTTGGTTTTCGAGTGATCGAAATCGTACCCCGGCAGCATCGTTTTCCAGTTGCTTGTCGTGTGGCAGACCTCGCAAGCTTTCTTGAACTCGCCATGATGCGGATCCGCGTGGCAGTCCGAGCAGGTGCTGAATTTCATGTCCTTATATCGGGCGGGGCCCCCCGGGGTATCCGGTTTGTGGCACTTTTCGCACGCAACCTTAATATGTAAACCCGTCAATGGATACCGCGTTTTCGAATGGTCGAACTCTTTAGCCGCCTTCCAGCTTTCCACGGTGTGGCACTTGGTGCACTCATTGCCCAGCTGGCCTTTATGCGGATCGGTATGGCAAGGCGTACACGCGGTTGATTGCCCAAAGAATGATCGCGCCGGATTCTTGTACTTGATCAGCTCGCGCAGCGCCGGAACCATATGCGCCGGCGTGTGGCACTTCTCGCACGGGACACTAACGTGCTTTCCTTCGAGTTTATAGCCTGTCAGCCGGTGGTCGAATTTGTCCTTCGAAGGCTCCCAATGGATCAGGTTGAAGTTCTCGCCGTTATGCTCCAGATGGCAGCGCACGCAATCCTTCCCGTTCGGGTTATGCATCTGCATCTGCGCGTGATAACCATGCTTGTCTCTCAGCGCCTCGGCAATCTCTTTATGGCAGTCCAGGCATTTAAAGGTAGGGGTGCTGGTGCCGAATTCGTGGCAGGAATTACACTGTGTGGTTCCGCTAAGCGAATCGTGGGCCTTGGAGAGGGGGCCGGGGGAGATCTGAGCTTGTGCTGAGCACGCGAGAATGAGTAAGCAACCGGCCGCGAGCATCACCTGCAGGATGGTTCGCCCGAATCGCTTGCTCGATTTGCTCCTGCTCCACGCCCCCAGGTCAGGTCTGCCTTGGCGCAAGTATTCCTCCGACTTTTGTTCGAGAGAAGCCTACGTCGAAACGCGGAACGCCCTTCTAGTCTGTCTTACCTAGCCCTTACAACCAATAGCAGGCAGGGGCCGTGTGGCGAAAGCTGTACGGGAGTCCAGTGCCCGTAGGGGCCTACCGGGCTATTGCCAGGTCAATCCAGGGGTTTGTAACGGGATTGTAGCGCCATAAGCAACTCCTGCTCGAATACACCTTTAGAGTTTAGCGGCCAGACCGTTGTTAGCTGTTTCCAACTTGGGTCCGTTGACTTGCCCTCCGCTTGAATACGCACCGAGATCTGCAGACGGACAAAATCGCCGCCGATGTCTGTGGTCCTCACGGTGGCTGCGGCCTTTCCGCCGGTGAATTTCACGGGTTCAATGGTGACTTTGGTATCGGCATAGGTGTCCAATTCGTCCGGGTTGAAGTAGCGTACAAATGACCACATATCTTCGGACGCCTGGTTTTCGCCGATTCTCCAAGACTGCTCGCGCGCCAGATTCTGCAAGAACTCCTGAATGCCAAGGGCCTCACCCTTCACTTCGATACACGCGGGAGCAGGTTCTGGCGGTGGAGGATGCTTCAGCTTCTTTGCGTTTTTCTTGGATGGCGCATAGGCGAGCACCGGATTAGCGCTGCACGGCCGCGTAGCTGTTGCGCCGGTAGCTGCGGGCGGGGCCTGGGCCTGCGCAAGGCAAAGCTGTGCGTGGAAACATGCGGCTGCCAGCAGGAAACAGACTGTGGCAATCATTCTTGCTGATCGTCGTCCCGTCATTGACCGAGGCTAACTGAACTCCAAGGCCCGCATCATGGCACAACATTGCGTTGTGCACAATTCGGCAAGCGCTCCGCGCGCGCCCCATGCGCTGCGCAGCTTGTGCTACAGTAACTCGCCGCAGTTCCTTTGGAGGACCCATGAAGATTTTGGTTCTGATTTCCAGGCTGCTCCTGGGATTGGTCTTCTTTGTGTTTGGATTGAATGGCTTTCTCCAGTTTATTCCTGTGAAGGAGATGCCAACCGGTCTCGCGCTGCAATTCATAACCGCGCTGATGCAGTCGCATTACGTGCTGGTTGTTTCGGCGACGCAATTGATCGGCGGGGTTCTCTTACTGGTGAATCGCTATATACCTCTGTCGCTAGCTTTGCTTGGGCCGGTCATCGTCAACATTCTCTGTTACCACATATTCCTATGGTCTCAGGGATTGCCGATCGCCGCTGTGGTGGCAATTCTCTGGTTCATTTTGTTTTTTTATTATCGACAGTACTTCTCGGGACTTTTTGTCCAGAAGGCCGCCTGACCTACACCGGCAAACGCAAGTGCGCTCGGCAACCGCGACGATCCCTGCGATTCTCGAGGGTCAGCGAGCCGTCGTGGGCTTCCGCGATCTGGCGGCTCAGCACCAGTCCAATTCCCGTGCCGCTCTTCTTGGTCGTGAAGAATGGCACAAACAGGTTCGTGGGATTAGAAATTCCCGGCCCTTCGTCCAGAACGAAAACGTCCAGGTGCGCCTGGCCAGTGGCCCATTCGACGCTAACGCTGCCGCCGGTCTCTATGGCCGCATCGACCGCATTGCGTATCAGATTGATGAGCAACTGTTCGAGTTGGTCGCGGTCCGCCTGGATCAAGACTTGCGGCCCTTCCGACAACCCGACCGCTAGCCGCCGCTCAAGCGCCACCACTCTTCGCACCAAATCTCCAAACTCTACCGGAAGCAAGGTCGGCTTTGGCAACTTCGCAAGCTGTGTATACCCGCTCATAAAGCGACCCAGCGCCTCGGTGCGGGAACGGATAATGGCGAGTCCCTGGCGCATGTCATCGAGGGCGGAACTTCCATTTTCGGAGGCGGGCACGCGCTGCACCGAAGTTTCCAGACTCTGCGCGACCGACTGAATCGGTGCGAGCGAGTTGTTAAGTTCGTGCCCCAGAACCCGGATCAGCCGTTGCCAGGCTTGCCGTTCTTCCTCACGGAGGGCGCGGCGCAGGTCCGTCAGCACCAGCAGGTGATGCGGCGATCCTCCTTGGCGAAATGAGCCGCGGCGCATTCCCCAGCGGCCGGATCCGCCAGGCAGACTCAACTCCATGTTGCGCGCCGGGTCACCCTCGAGACACACAGCCAGGCCTAGTTCCTTCGCCGTGAGTCCCAAACAACGTTCCCCGGAACGATCGAGCAACCGCTCCCCCGCGCGATTGACCAATTTGAGCCGTTCGTCGCCATCGAAAGCGAATATGGCCACGTCGATCTCTTCCATCACCGTGCGAAGCAGCGCCGTTGCTTCCAGGGCGCCCAGGCGCTGCTCCCGCAACGTCTCGCTGAGCATATTCACTTCGATCATGACTTCGCCCATGGCGTCATCCGTGCGCGCGCCGCGTCCGCGCAGGGAAAAATCTTCTTCGCGCATGGCCGCCAACAGGTTGGATAATGTCTGCAGGGAAAACACTACGCGGTGGCGCAACGACGCGGTGAATCCCAGCCAGGCCACGGCGATGATGAAGGTGAGGGTCCACGCGGTCTGTGAAGAGTACGGCCCGAACCACAACAGTAAAACGGCGATTACGGAACCAGGCAAGCCAGCCGCTAGGGCCAGCAGCTGTATGCGCCATTCATAAGTGAATTGCTTCATTCGAGGCTGAATTTTTCCAGACGACGGTAGAGCGCGCTGCGACTCAGGCCCAGCGCATCAGCAGCGCGGCTGACGTTTCCACCATGCCGAGCCAGCGTGCGTTGAATCAAGTGCTTTTCCACCTCTTCGAGGCTCATATCTTCCAGGCGCAGGGCGCCTGCCGGATTTGGCGCCCGCAGCGCCAGATCGCCGGCGCGAATCGTCGTGCCCTGGGAAAGCAATACAGCGCGTTCGATGGCGTGGTCAAGTTCGCGCACGTTTCCCGGCCAGGCATGTTCCCGCAGAGATTGTATGGCACCCGCATCAAACCCAGAAATTTTCTTGCGATAGCGGTCCGCATACAGATGCAGGAAGTGATTGGCAAGGAGGTCGATGTCCGAACCTCTTTCCCGCAGCGGCGGCAGCTGGATTTCGATGGTGTTTAACCGAAATAGCAGATCTTCGCGGAACCGGCCGGCACTGACTTCGACATTTATGTCGACGTTTGTTGCGGCGAGGACGCGCACGTTGACCCGGCGCGTGTTCGAGGAGCCTACGCGCTCGTACTCGCCGGTTTCCAGCACTCGCAAAAGTTTTGCCTGCAGGTTTAACGGCACGTTGGTAATCTCGTCGAGAAACAACGTGCCGGCATCTGCAATTTCAAAGCGGCCGAGGCGGTCCGCCCTCGCATCGGTGAACGCCCCTTTCACGTGGCCGAACAGTTCGCTTTCAAATACACCTTCGGACAAGCCGCCCGCGTTTACCGTTACCATGGGCCGGCTGGCCCGGCTGGAAAGCGCGTGCAGCGTGCGCGCCACCACCTCTTTGCCCGTGCCGTGTTCTCCGGTGACCAAGACGTTAGCGTCGGAAGGTCCGATGCGCGCGATCAGCTCCACAACCGGCCGCATGGCTTCTGACTCCGCGATCATGGTGGGCCGCGATTCGACGCTGAGCAGGCGGTTCTCCGCCTCGAGCCGCGAGGCGCGACGCAGCGCCAGCCGGAGATCGATCTGCGTCCTCAATATGCTCAGCAGGCGCGCATTCTCCCACGGTTTCTGCAGGAAATCGCGAGCGCCGGCGCGCATTGCCTCTACAGCCAGCTCCAGGCTGCTCCACGCTGTCATCACGATCACTGGAAGAGTGCCGTCAAGCGTCTGCAACTTCGTGAGCAACTCTAGCCCTTCCTGGCCGGAAGTTGTGTCTCGGGTGTAGTTGAGATCCATGAGCACGGCGTCGAATTCGCGGGCTTCGATGGCGGACAAGACCTCGCCGGGAGACGCCGCCATCTGCGTCTCAAATCCCTCATTCTTTAGCAGCAGCCGCAAGGATTCGCGGATGTCCGCCTGGTCGTCGGCGACGAGTACGCGGTGCCGGTTTGGAGATGCCGTCTTCATCGATCGCGTTATCCTCGGGAATTATTCTACTTTGGTTCGCGACAAATCTCAGGCGATCTCATCGTGTCGAGCGGGTTACGAATCGTGGTCACTCGTAACGAAGCGCTGCCATCGGATCCACTTCAGTCGCTCGCCGCGCTGGGACGTAGCAGGCCGCGAGCGCTACTCCGGCGACTATCACGGCTACCGAAATGAACGTCGATGGGTCATAGGCGCTCACGCCGAACAATAATCCGCTGACCAATCGGCCCGCGACAATGGCTCCAAACAGACCTGCTGCAATCCCTGCCAGCACAGGACTCATTCCCTGGCGCACCACCATGCGCAACAGAGTAGCCAGATCTGCTCCGAGGGCCATGCGGATCCCAAGTTCCTGGCGGCGCTGCTCGATGGAGTAACCCACTACACCGAATATGCCGAGCGAAGCCACCAGCAGCGAGGAAACAGCAAACGCTAGAGAGAGATATAGCGGAAAGCGCCGACCGTCGACCGATTTCGACACGACCTCGGTCATCGGCTGCAGGCTGGTGAGCGGCACCTGGGGATCGATCTGGTGAATCAATTCGCGAAGCGGAGCTGCGTAGGTTGAAGGCGTGCCACCGGTTCGCAGAATGAACGAAGCCGAAGTTGGAACAGAGATCTCGTTGAACCACTCCGGCACGTACACCATCATGATCGGCGGTTGATCCAGTTGCACGGTGCGGATATCTCCCACCACTCCGACGACTTCCGCCGCAACATCTCCCGCCCACTCCGTCATGCAGGTCTGCCCGATCGGATTGTTGCCGGGCCAGAAGCGTTCCGCGACACTCTGTGATACAACCACCAGTTTTCGCCCGCGATCGGAAGGGTCAAAGATTCTGCCGTGCAACAGAGGAATTCCCATTGCCGAGAAATAGCCCGGACTCACGGGGCGATAGTTCGCTATCGGGGTCTCCGACTGCGGACCGCCCGGAACGTTGATGCCGGTTACGCTTCCTTCGCCGCCAAGAGGTGGAATGCTCACCCAGCCGGCGCCACGCACGTCGGGAAGGGAATGAGCGGCCGCTAGCACCTTCGCATAGAACTGCGCACGGGTTTCGCTGTCCGCATACGCCTGCGGCGGCAAACTCACCCCCGCCACCAGGACATGCTCGCTGGCGAAACCGGTATTCACGTTCAGAAGCCGTCCGAGACTGGTCATCAGTAAGCCGGCGAGAATCAGTAAGAGTGTGGTCGCGCCAATTTCGAAACTGACCAGCAATCCCCGCAGGCGCCTCGTTCTCTGATTCTCCGTCGTGGCTGCGCCGCTGGATTTTAGCGCATCAATCGGCTGGGTCCGGGCGATCCGCCACGCCGGAAACACTCCCACCAGGGAGCCCGTGATTAAGCACGCTACCGACGCGAACAGCAGGACCCGGCTGTCCATCTGTACTTCCTCAATCCGCGGGATACCTGCCGGAGCCAGATGCACAAGCCATTTCACCGCAAGGCCGCAAATCCACAGGCCCAGCGCACCACCGGCAAAACTCAAAATCAGCGTCTCGGTGAGCATCTGCCGAATCATTTGCCAGCGTGTTGCGCCCATCGACGCACGGATGGCCGCTTCGCGCAAGCGCCCGGGCACGCGCACGAGTAGCAGGCTGGCTAGATTGGCGCAAACGATCAGGAGCACCGCGCCCACCGCAAGCAGCAAGAACACCAGCCCCTGACGGGACGCCCCCACGACTTCCGATTCAAGCGGCCTCAGCACTCCGCTCAGGTCTACGCCCGCATTTGCTTCCTTGGCGATTTGCGCTTGAACCACGTTCAGTTCTGCGGTGGCCTGCTCCTGCGTGACGCCGGGCTTCAGCCGCGCCACTGCGGCGAAATCGAACTCGCCGATCAGCTCCTGCTCGTAGCTCTCCATGCCGTTGAGAGGCCTGAAAAAGGCAACGTGGGATGTAACACTGGCGCCTCCGAGAGCCGGCGGAAAGCGAAAGGTTGCGGGAAGTACTCCAACGATTACGTAAGCGTGACCGTTCAATTGAATGGATTGCCCGACGGCGTTAGGGTCAGCCTGGAATCGAGTCTCCCAGAATGGATGGGTAAGCAGCACAACGCGTCCACGGCCCGGTTCGTCTTCTTCCGCTCGGAACGCTCGGCCCAGCGCCGGCTGCACGCCGAGCACATCGAACAGATTCGCTGAAGCGCGGACACCACGCAGAATTTCCGGATCGCCGCGTCCACTCAAGGTTGCATCCGTCGCTTCCGCTATGGCAACCGATGAAAAAGAGTGAACGCGTTGCTGCCAGATTCGGAAGTCAGGGATGTTCGCCGCGAGGGTTGGATAAAACTTCGCCATTTGCGGCACGATCTCGCGGACTAGATAGAGTTGCTGCGGCTCAGCGTAGGAGAGTGGGCACAAGAGCGCACTGTTGACCACGGAGAAAATCGCGGTGTTTGCGCCGATTCCAACGCCCAAGGTGAGGATCGCGACAGAGGCGAACGCTGGCGACTTCAACAACGTCCGAATTGCATAACGCAAATCGTTGCCAAAACCTCGCATCACGCGCCTCTATTCATATCGCAAGGCCACAAGCGGATCGACTCGCATGGCGCGGTACGCCGGGACGAGACATGCCGCCAGTCCCACCAGCAGCAGCAAGCCCATTACGCCAAAGAAAGTCAGCGGGTCGCTTGGACTCACTCCCACCAGAAACGACGCAAGCGCCTTCGCGCCAACAAACGAAATCGCCGCTCCAATCGCTATGCCGAGGGCAATCATCAGCAAACTGCGCGACAGCACCATGCGCAGGACATCGTCGCGACCTGCTCCCAGCGCCATGCGGATCCCAATCTCGTGGGTGCGCTGAAATGCGGCATAGGACACAACGCTGTAAACACCCACGATCGCCAGGATCAGTCCGAGAACTCCTAGAGTTCCACTCAGTTGTGCCCCGAGCTTGAAGAACAGGTAGCCATTCAGGCCCTGCAGGTCCTGATCCATCGTCTTTACAGACAACGGGACCCCCGGCGCCAAGCCATGAATCGTCGACGCAATCTGCAGCTCAAGGCTCTCCGGCGGCAGCGATGTGCGCACCTGGATATTCCGCAGCGGCATGTATTCCTGCGCCAGCGGCTTATAGAAGTAGGGAATCGGGGGATCTTCGACGATCTGTTTGTAACGGCTATCCTGGGCAATGCCGACGACTTCGACTTCAGCCCACTGATGCTGTGAGTCCTTGCTTCTGAATCGCTGACCGAGCGCGTCCTCGGTTGGCCAGAACTTCTTGGCCATGGCTTCATTGATGATCGCCACCTTTGGCGCATTTTCGTTGTCACTCTCGGTGAAAGCACGGCCACGCCTGATGGGAATGTGCAGAGTCTCGAAGTACGTGGGGCTGACCAGATTGTCGAAGACTTCAGGAGGTACTTGGCCAGGTTCCAGTGGGTGCTTGTCGGCGACCACCACATCCTGCGAACTGATCACGCCCATGGGCACAGAAAACGCCTGCGTCACAGAAACCACGCCGGGCAGCGCGTGAATCTTCTGTTCCGCTTGACGATAAAACTCTTTGCCCTGCGTCTCCGAATAGCCGATCTCATGAATGTCGAGCGAAGCGTTGATCACGTGATCCGAATCGAAGCCCAGGTAAAGCTTCTCTGCCTTACCCAGACTGCGGATAAACAAGCCGGCTACCACCAGCAACAGCAGTGATCCCGCCAGTTGCGCCACCACCAGAGTGTTCCTCATGAAATTCCGTTGCTTGCCTTCGGAAGAGCCGCGGCTGCCTTCGCGCAGCACATGGTTCACATCCGTTTTAGCCAGCGGAATCGCGGGGATCACGCCAACGACCACAGCCGTGAGCAGCACAATAATTCCCGTGAACACAAACACCCGCACGTCGGGCTGAAAATTGAATTGCACCGGCAAGTCTGTGCCCAATGGAATCGAACTCAGGAAGCCCGACGCCCACCAGCCAAACAGCAGCCCTAAACTTCCGCCGAACAGTGCGAGCAGAACACTCTCGGTCATGCTCTGGCGAACCAATCGCCCCCAACCCGCGCCAATCGCCGTGCGTATGGCCATCTCACGCTGCCGGGCCGTGGCGCGCACGAGCAAAATATTCGCGATGTTGAAGCAAGCGACCAGCAGCACCAGCGCCGAGAGAATCGTGAAGGCAATGGAAATTTTGGGCAGCGTACCATCAGGGTCAGGGTCGGGCCGCGCGAGTTTCTCGGGAAACACGCTGAAGCGGATGCCTTTGTCGGTTTCCGGGTGCTGTTCCCCGAGTCGGCGCGCAATTACTTGCAAGGAAGCTTGTGCCTGCTGGATGGCGACACTGGGTTTGAGCCGCGCGCGCAATTGTAGCGAGCGCTCGTCGCGATGCGTCCAGGTATCCTCCACTGGCGCATTGCCACCAAGGCCGGCAACCGCGCTCAGGGGAATGTAGGCATCCATGTTCAGGAAGGCGTAGAGTCCCGAAAAGTCTTTTGGCGCGACGCCGACGATGGTCACGGGATGCCCGTCCATCTCCACCTGTTTCCCGATGATGTTCTTGTCGCCCGCAAAGCGCCGCTGCCAATAGCCGTATCCGAGCACAAGAACAGGGTCTGCGCCGGGCGTTTGCCCTTCTGAAGGAAGGATTAGGCGACCCGCGGCTGGCTGAATGCCTGCCGTGGAGAAATAGTTTCCAGTCACACGGCTGATGACGCAGTGTTCGCCCTTACCGTCGACGGTCAGGCCGACCAGCGAAACACGGTAGGCCAGAATGTCGCTGAAGACATCGGCCTGCTGGCGGATATCCAGATAGTCAGGGTAGGAGAATGACTGAAAGTCCTGGCTGCCTTCCTGCTGTGCCGCCAGAACGGTGATTTGGTCTGGATGAGCAACTGGCAAGGGGCGAAGCAGCAATCCGTTGATCACGCTGAAAACCGTCGTATTCACACCGATGCCAATGGCCAGAGTCAGGATCGCCACCAGTGTGAATCCCGGCGACTTGGCCAAGAGACGAAGCGTATGGCGCAGATCTTGTGAGAGTCCCCGCATGTGCCCCTCCGCGCTCGAACGCGATTTGAACGCCTGAGATAAATGTGTTTACGCCGGTTGCGCTGCCACCGTGGTTTCGAACCCTGCGATCCACCCGTCTTTCAGTTGAATAATCCGGTGTCCGTAGGAGGCGTTCTTTTCGGAGTGCGTCACCTGAATAATGGTGGTGCCGGAATCATTCAGCCTCTTGAACAGCTCCATGATCTCTTCGCCTTGCGCCGAATGCAGGTTGCCGGTGGGCTCGTCCGCCAAAATCAACTTGGGATTCTGAATGACCGCGCGCGCCACGCCGACCAGTTGCTGTTGTCCGCCGGAAAGCTGGTTGGGGAAGAGGTCCTTCTTGCCGACGATATTGAAGCGATCCAACGCGTCGCACACCATGCTGGACCGCTCTTTGGTCGGAATATTCCGGTATGAAAGCGGAATTTCCAGATTTTCGTATACGGTGAGCGTATCGATCAGGTGATAGCTCTGGAAAACGAAGCCGATGTTGGCTTTGTGCAGCTCGTTGCGCTGCTTGACGTTCATGCGGTGAACCGCATGGTCCAGAAAATAATATTCGCCGGTCCAGCCCCCATCCAGCATGCCCAGGATGCTCAGCAGCGTTGTCTTGCCCGCGCCAGATGGGCCCATGAAAGTAACGAATTCGCCTGCCTGAATGTCCAACGTGATGCGGCGGAGTACATAAAATTTCTGTCCCCCGGCTTCGAACGATTTTTCGAGATTATTCAATCGGATAAGAGGTTCCACTCGCGCTCCTTTCCTCCACCATCGACTGCCACATCAATTTGCGGCGTGGGCCTCTTGGGTTTCTTCCACGATGCGCCCGTCGAACAAGCGAATGGTGCGTTCGGCGAAATGAGAGTAGCGCTCGTCGTGGGTAACCATGCAAATCGTGGCGCCGTTGCGGTGCAGGTCGCGGAGCAACTCCATGACCGCTTCGCCGTTGCGCGAGTCCAGGTTGCCGGTGGGCTCGTCTGCCATCAGGATTAAGGGATCTCCCACCAGCGCTCGAGCCACAGCCACGCGCTGCTGCTGACCTCCAGAGAGTTGCGAGGGGTAGTGCCGCATGCGGTGGGCCATGCCGACCCGCTGCAAGGCGTGCTCGACCTTCTGCTTGCGCTCGGCGGAACTCGTGCCCCGGTAAGTCAGTGGCAGTTCCACGTTCTCATAGACCGTCAGGTCGCCGATCAGGTTGAACGCCTGGAAAATGAAGCCAATCTCGCGATTGCGGATACGCGTCCGCTCGCTGGCGGTCAGATTGGCCACGGGCTGGCCGTTCAGTTCGTAGCGGCCGTCCGTTGGCGAGTCCAGCAGTCCAAGAATCGAGAGTAGCGTCGACTTGCCGCAGCCGGACGGCCCGGAAATCGAGACATACTCTCCTCTCTGAATCTGCAGGTGGATTTCAGAAAGCGCATGTGTCTCCACCTCGTCGGTCAGGAACACTTTCTTCACGTCTTCCATCTTGATCAACACGCTGTTTGAATCGCTCATTGGTTCTCCTCGCACGCCTGTCTGGTCTCTTGTAAATACGTACCTTAGCCGTCTTAAGTTCCTTCTCCTGCCACCACAAACTCATTCATAGCGCAACGCCACCATGGGATCGATCCGGGTGGCCCGCCGCACCGGTATCGCACAGGCCAGCAACGCCACCAACGTTAAGACGGTCCATACCCCCACAAAGGTTAGGGGATCTGCCGGCTTAACGCCATAAAGCAAGGTGGCTAGGAACCGCCCGAGCGCTAGCGCAATCGCCGTGCCCGCCATAACCCCCAGGAGGGTCAAGCGAAGGCCCTGTTTTAGCACCATCCGCAAGACTTCAGCCGGCCCTGCGCCCAAGGCAATCCGCAGCCCGATTTCCTGGGTGCGTTGTGCCACCGAATAGGCGAGCACCCCGTACAGGCCCATGGCTGCCAGGACCAGGCCGACACCGCTCAGAACGCTAAGTAGCGTGGCGGCGATTTTTGCTCCGAACAGCGAAGCCGCGATGTATTCAGTCATCGGTTGCGCGTCGAAAATGGTCAGAGCCGGATCGATCGCGGCGGTCTCCGTGCGCAACGACTGGATGGCTTCATCCACCGAGCCAGACGTACGCACATGAAACGTCAATCCGTATTCCGGCCGGAAGATCTGGCGTATGGGAATGTAGAAGTACGGTTGCGGGCTCTCGGTTACCTGATGGTACTTGCTGTCTCGTGCGATTCCGACAATGGTGAACCATTCGCCCCAGCCGTGTACTTTCGCTCCCATCGCCACGCGGTTTGGCAGAAACCGCCGGACGAACTCCTGATTCACGATCATGACTTTTGGTGATTTGGCGTCGTCGCGCCAGTCGAAATCGCGGCCCTCCACCAGAGGAATTTTCATCGAGGCGAAGTAGCCGGGCGAAATGAGATCCCGGTAGATCTTCATGTTTTCGTTGCGCCCCGGAACGTAGCCCTCCACTTCCAGGGTTTCCCAATTCCCGCCATGGAAGCCCAGGGGCACTGAATCGTCGTAACTTGCCCCCGTCACGCCCGGCAGCTGCTCCAACCGATCCTTCAGACGGCGGCAAAAATTGTCAACCTGCTGCGCATCGTAGCCGGTGGTCGAAAAATCAAACTGCGCCAGCGCCACGCCGTCCGGAGAAAACCCCGGATCTACCGCGCGTGCACTTTGCAGGCTCTTGAGGAACATTCCCGCACCGACCAGCGCGACTACCGCTAGCGCCATTTCCGAGACGACCAGAAGTCCTCGCAGACGGTTGCTCTGCGCGCCACCGCTGCCGCTGCGTCCACTCTGTTTCAAGGCTTCGTTCACGTTGGTGCGAGACGCGTGTAGCGCTGGAACCAGGCTCGCCAACAGCGCAACCAATACAGCCAGGGCTGCGGAGAACGCAAACACCTGGCCGTCGAGTGGCGCAGGCAGCATGACCGGCCTGGCCACCGCGGGGAGTAACCACCGCAGGGCGTCACTCAGCCAATATGCAAGCAATAATCCCCCGGCCGAGCCGGCCAGAGCCATCAATAAGGTCTCGGTGAAAAGTTGAACCGCGACCTGCCTTGGCTTTGCGCCAAGGGCCAGCCGGATGCTGAATTCCTTGATTCGCCCGGTGGCGCGGACGAGCAGCAGATTCGCAAGATTCGCACACACAATCAACAAAACCACGCAGCCGGCTCCCATCAGGATTGCCACTGGCGTCAGCAGAATCGACTGGGTGCTGAAATGCGATTGCCACACTGGCAACACTGTCGCGCCAATTCCCTGATTCGAATCGGCCTCCGCGACCGCCATGCGGTTTGCCAGTGCCTGAATCTCCGCGCGAGCTTGTTCCAGGGTGACGCCGGGTGCGAGCCGCGCCATCAGCATGAAGTTGCGGGTGTTGCGATCTTCGAGCATCCACGTGCCGGTGTGCGTCAGCTGCCCATACATGGTGAGCGGCACCCAGAAGGAATAGTCGAGTCCCGCGTGCGTTCCGTGAAATCCATCAGGGGCCACGCCAATCACGGTGAAGGGCGTGCGATTGATTCTTAAAATGCTCCCGATGGCCCCTGGCTCTGAATGGTAGTGCGATTTCCAGTAGCCGTGGCTGATCACCACGACAGCATGAGCGTTTTGCGCGTCGTCGCGTTCCTCAGCCGAAAAGAAACGCCCGGCTTCCGGCCGAATTCCGAGCATATCGAACATTCCGCCGGAGGCCACCTCGCCCCACACGCGCTCAGTATTCGGCGCATCGCCGACGGAGAAAACATAGCCGCGATAGGCGGTCACATACTTGACGAGTTTCAGGTTGTCTCGAAAATCGCGAAAATCCAGATACGAAGTAGTGATGGGCGCGCCGTCGGGAGCGGTGTTTTCGATGGCCACAACGCGGGCGGGCTGCGAAGCCCCGGGAAGGGGATTGAGAAGTAGCGAACGAATCCAGCTGAAAATCGTGGTGTTCGCGCCGATGCCCACGGCAATCGTGAGCATGGCCACGATCGCCACGGTGGGAGCATTGCGAACCGTGCGCCACGCAGTGCGAATCTCCTTGATCATGTCAGCCATACCCGTTCTCCTCTACTCGTACCGCAACGCCACCATCGGATCGATCTTCGTGGCGCGCCGCACCGGGGCGCAGATCGCTACAGCGGAAACACACAACAGCGCCGCCAGCGCCACACCTACGCTCACAAGGCCAAACGCCTGCACGTCGTACAACATCGAATTCACAAGCTTGCTAGCAGCGAAGGCGAGCGGCAAGCCAACTGCGATTCCGATGGCCGCCAAGCGCGCGATCTCGCCGCAAAGCATCCAGCCGACTCGCATGGGCACGGCGCCCAGTGCCATGCGCACACCAATTTCCTTTGTGCGTTGTGTCACCATGTAAGCCAATAATCCGTAGATACCCATAGCAGCGAGCAGCCCGGCCAACGTGCCGAATGCCAGGGCGAGGACCGCCACCAATTTGTCGCCAGAAAGTTGTTGGTCGATCTGCTCCTCGAAAGTGCGCAGGTCGTAAATCGGCATGCTGCTGTCTAACTCACCAAGCACTTGCCGCACGGAATTGGCCAGCGGAAGTGGGTCGCCTGCTGTCCTCACGTAATACGTCAGGGAACCGAGGTCCTTTTCCTGGGTGTAGGGTACATAGACAAACGGCCGCGGCTTTTCTTTGGCGTCCGAATGGTGACTGTCTTTCACGACGCCGACGATTTCCATGTCCAACGGGCCGTTGCCGCCACCAAATCTCATGTGTTTTCCCACAGCGCGCCCATCCGGGAAGAAAACCTTGGACATGGTTTCGTTGACGATGGCGACCTTTGGCGTCTCGGTCCCATCCTGGTTCGAAAACTCGCGCCCAGCGATCAGCGGAATGCGCAGGTTCGAGAAGTGTCCCGGCGCGATGGCATTGCGCCACACATCATTGGCTTCGGCAAAGTCCTGGGGCATGCCTTCCGTGGTGACGTTGGACCCGCGATCGCTGTCGGCAATCAGCGGTTCCTCGGTCGCGCTCAGTGACACAACCCCCGGAATGGCGGCTAATCTCTCCTCAAGTCGACGATACAAGCCAAGGCTGCGCACCTGATCGTAGCCGTTTAATTGCGGCGCCAGCGCGAATTGCAATACATGATCCGGCTTGAATCCCAGGTCCACGTGCTGCAAGTTATACAGGCTGCGGACGAATCCCCAGGAACTGGTTACCAGGATAAGGGTTAAGGCGACTTGGGTTACGACCAGTCCCTTCCGCAATGAAGCGTGTTTCATGCCCGTGGCTACGGAACCGGCCTGGTCCTTCAGCGTTGCCGCCAGTCGAATGCTTGTTGCGTTAAGGGCGGGACCGACACCGAACAGAATTCCGCAGATCAGCGACAGAGCCGTCGTGAAGAGCAAAACCGGCAAGCTCAGCGAGCCGGACAGGCCATTCGCAATCTCGTTGGCCGACGCGAAACTCACCAGGGCATTACTGATCCAACTGGCGATGACGAGTCCCAGTGCCGCCCCTGCCAGCGAGAGTAAACAGGATTCCACTACCAATTGCCGTACCAGCGCCCAACGGCTGGCGCCCAGCGAGAAGCGGAGGCCGATCTCTTTTTGCCGAGAAGCGCCACGCGCCGTCAGCAATCCGGCGACATTGGCGCAAGTGATCAGCAGCACCAGCGCCACCATGCCCATCAGAGCTTTTAATTGCTGGCCCGCTCCATTTTCCAACAGTGGGCGGCCGCGCGCGCCATCGCGCAGTACGATCTGTTTTGCGAGGAACGCCTTTTTTTGTTGCTCGCGGAAGCCATTGTTCAACGGCAGCTCTTCTTCCAACAGCGCATGATAGATAGGCGAAAGGGCTGCCGAAGCTTGCGTCACGGACATTCCCGATTTCAATCGCCCGATTACTTTGACCCAATAGTCCTTGTGGTCGTTGAGTCCGCTCCAGTTTGGAGTGATGAGTGGTTTCATGGAGATGGGAATGTAGACTTCCGGAATTCTTCCCAACTGGATGCCGTCAAAGCCCGGCTGCAAGACGCCTACGATCGTCATCAGCTGGCTGTTCACCACCACGCTCTGGTTCAGGACTTTGGGATCGCTGCCAAAACGCTTCTTCCAGTAGCCGTTAGCGAGAACCACCACTGCATTGCCTCCTTCCGTAGCAGTGTCGGAGGGCATCAGCAGACGGCCCAGTGCTGGCTGGACGCCGAGCGTTTCAAAATAGTTTCCGGAAACGATCTCCGCGTCTGCTCGCTCAGTTGTGGCTTGAAAGGCCAAGCTGACGGGATAATTCGCCTTGGCCGCGAGCCCCGCGAACACTTGGTTCCGATCGCGAAGTTCCTTGTACATCGGATAAGAGAACGACTCCGAGCCGTCAACTTCATCGGAGCTAACGTGGCCACTCTTTACGCCAGGAGCATATAGCAGCACAAGCTTTTCGGGTTGCGGCACCGGCAACCTTTGCAGCAAGACCTGGCGCATCACCGAAAAAATTCCAGTATTTGCGCCGATTCCCAACGCCAGCGTGAGCACGACAATCGCCGTGACCCCGGGGTTCTTACCCAGCATCCGTACGCCGTATCGAATGTCTTGCGACAAGGTTTCCATGCCGCTCTCCTACTCGTACCGCAAAGCCACGATCGGATCGACTCGCGTGGCCCGCCGTGCCGGGAAGTAACACGCGGCGGCCGCCACCAATCCCAACGCGGCGATGACTGCCGCATAGGTCCATCCATCCGTAGCGGTCACGCCAAAAAGTTGGCTCGCCAGCACTTTCGAAAGCGCCAGCGCGCCGGCCGTTCCGATGGCCATGCCGATCGCCGAAAGCGACATGCCATAGCGCAGCACCATGCGCAGAATGTCCCTACCTCCAGCTCCCACGGCCAAGCGCACACCGATCTCGTGAGTTCGCTGCGCCACTAGATGCGACATCACGCCGTACAGCCCGACCACGGCCAGGAGCAACCCCAGGCCCGCAAACGTGCCATACAACATACCGGTAAAGCGTTTCTGTGCCGTCGAATCTGAGATATAGCTTTCGAGCGTGCGCGCACGATACAGCGGTACCTGTGAGTCGATTTCCTTGACCTGTTCCCGCATTGCCGGCACGAGATCCAGCGGATTCGCCTCTACCCGCACCACAATGGTCATGTCCCCGATCGACTCCTGCTCGTACGGCATATACGATTCGGGGTCTGCTTGCTCCGCCAGGCTCCGGTGCTTCACGTTTCCTACGACGCCGACGATTTCGCGCATGGGTGGTTCACCCAGTGGAGCGGCATCAGGCCGAATCCGCTTCCCGATCGGGTTCTCGCCGGGGAAAAATTTATCCGCCAGCGCCTTGTTAATGATGACCACAGGTGTACCGTGCATGTCGTCTCGCACGGTGAACTCCCGCCCGGCGAGGAGCGGAATTTTCATGGTCGAAAAATAATCCAGCCCGACACTGCGAAACTGGGTCCGCGGCTCTTCATTCTTCGGCACGGGCCGCCCCTCGACCACAAACGTCGTCCGTACCTGACTGTCCGACAGCGGGAGTGGGAAAATTCCGCTGGCACTTTTCACGCCCGGCGTCACCCGGACCCGTTTCAAAAGCTCGCGGTAGAACGCGGCCGATTGCTCCGGTTTTCCGTATCGCGTCGACGGCAGATTGATGCCGAAGGTGAGTACGCCGTGCGCATCGAATCCGGGCGGCACGCGCCACAAATTCATCAGACTCTCGCCCATAAGGGCAGCGCCGACCAGCAATATGAGTGCGAGTGAAACCTCTGCAACCACAAGCAGCCGCCGCATTTTTGTCTGCGACTTATTGCCCATGTCTGTGCGCCCGCCGGTCTTCAGCGTCGTAGCTAGGTCCACCTTCCTCGCATGCAGCGCCGGCGCCAGCCCGAAGATAATTCCGGTTAGCACCGACACTCCGGTCATGAATAACAGTGCCATCCAGTCCAGTCGCGCCTGGGCGATTCGTGGAATCTGAAGTGCCGACAACGTCGTAAGATAGTTCGTCGCTGACATCGCGATCAGCAACCCGGCGATCCCACCTGTCAAAGAGAGGATGATGCTCTCGGTCAATAGCTGTCTGACCATTCGGTAACCGCCGGCGCCCAACGCAGCTCGCACCGCGATCTCACGTTCGCGCGACGCTCCGCGCGCCAGCAAGAGATTGGCCACGTTGGCGCACGCGATCAGCAGCACAAACCCTACGGCGCCGAAAAGCAGCAGCAACGACTGCCGTACATCGCCCACCAGGGCATCCGCTGCCGGTTGCAGAGCCAGCCCGAGGTGTCCGTCGTCGTCGGGATATTGTTTTTCAAGCCCGGCGGCCACGGCGGCCGCATCGGCGTTGCCCTGATCCAAGTTTGTGCCCGCTTTTAGGCGCCCAATGGCGACCAAAAAATGCGCGCCGCGCTCCGAGGTGATTGGGCTACCTCCGTCGCTGCTGACCATTTCGACCGCCATGGTGGTCCAGAGGTCGATCGGCGCGGTATTCAGGGGAAATTGAAATGTCGCTGGCATCACGCCCACGACGGTGTAGGGGCGCTCGTTCATGGTAATGGTTTGACCAACGATCCCGGGAGCGCCGCCGTATTTCGCCTTCCACAGGGCGTAACTGAGCAGCACGACGCGCGTGCCCGGCTGATCATCTGCCGGGGTAAATCCGTTGCCCAGTTCCGGTGATACGCGCAAAACGGAAAGCAAACTCGCACTTACGATCCCGCCGTGCAACTGTGCCGGCTCGCCTCTCCCTGTCAACGAGAAAGTACCGTCGTCATACGCCGCTACACCCTCGAGCGAGTGATTCTGGTTGCGAAAATCGACGAAGTCCGGATAGCTGAGTGTACGGTGGAGCTCGCCGTTTCTCACATCCGTGCCCCACACCGTCACTAACCGCTGCGCCTCGGGAAAGGGAAGTGGCCTGAGCAGGACGGCGTTCAGAATGCTGAAGATGGTTGTGTTCGCGCCAATCCCCAGCGCCAGCGTTAGCACGGCGATTGCCGTAAAGCCGGGCTTTTTGCCAAGCATTCGCACGCCGTATTTGATGTCGAGCCACAGTGTTCCCATCAGCAACCCCTATTCATAACGAAGCGCCACCATCGGATCCACGCGCGTCGCTCGCCGTCCCGGAATCCAGCACGCCAGCAACGACACCAGCATCAGCAACAACGCGACGCCCGCGATCGTCAGCGGGTCCGTGGCGCTCACTTCAAATAATTGCGATTGCATCCATCGCGTGACTGCCAGCGAAAACACGATACCTGCCGCCACGCCGGCAACGCCGGTCACCGCGGCCTGGCGCAACACCATACCCAGCACTTCCGCCTTCGACGCACCCAGCGCCATGCGCACGCCGATTTCCCTCGTCCGCTGAAAGACCGAGTATGAAGTCACGCCATAAATTCCAGCCAGGGCCAGCAAAAGCGCGGTTCCCGCGAAGATGCCGCCAAGAGTAAGGCTGAATCGGCGTGCGCCGAGCGACGCACTGTAAACATTCGCAAGAGTGCTGAAGCGAGGCGGAATTGCGGGATCGAGACCGCGTAAGATGCTTCGCGCAGAAGTGAACACAGCATCGCGATTCCGGGAAGCGCGTAGAAAAATCGTGAAGCTTCCGGTCGATTGCGGCCGTTGCCGGAAATTCACATAGATGGTCGGCCGCGGTGGCGCCTCGAGGCTTTGATCCCGCACATCACCGACGACACCCACGACCGTCAGCAAGTGCGGGTCCCCATCCATGTTCCCGAATTCGATGGTGCGTCCGATGGCCTCCTGATGGGGCCATTTCTCATTTGCCAGCGACTGGCTGATCAGCGCTGCATGGGGCGCGTCGATGCTGTCTCGATCATCAAATAGCCGGCCATCCAGCAGGGGAATGTTTAGACTCTTGAAGTAACCCTCGCTGACGACCGCATAGTTGGCTTCGCCCATGTGGGCGCGGTCCTGGAAGGCCTGGTCGAAGAACTTCAAGAGTTCCCCTAACCGCGCCGGGTCTTTTTCGAGCGATCCGTCCGCGACGCGTTCAATGAGCTCTTGCATATGCGGCGAGATTTGACCCGAGCTCATTAAGACGTACGAGCCATCTGGGTGGAAACCCTCACCGAGCGGCAACAGGCTCGAGCCGCCCACTTCTTCCACGCCGGGCACTTGGCGCAACCGCGCCATCAGGGAATTGAGGAACTCCACTCGATCGCTTTTCTTGGTGCCCTCGGGAAGCCGCAATTCCATGGTAAGTACGCCATCGATGTGAAAGCCGGAATTCATCGACAGCACGCGAACGAGGCTTCGCCCCAGCAAGCCCGCTCCAACCAGCAACACCACCGCGGTAGCCAGTTGCCCGGCGACGATGGCGCGATTCAGCCTCTGTTTTCGCAGGGTTCCGCTCTGTCCGCGGCTGCTTTCATTGAGTGCGCCGCGCGGATCGGCGGAGGCCGTTCGAAGCGCGGTCAGCACGCCAAGTGCGGCCGCCGCAACAATCACGACGAGGACGGAGAAGAACAGTACCGGAACATTGATTGATACTTCTTCGAGGCGCGGAAGGTTGTCGGGCGCGAGTGCCAGCAACCCCTTCAACCCCCAATGCGCCAGCACGATTCCCGCTGTGCCGCCAATCGCAGAGAGCACCAGCGATTCCGTGAGGAATTGCCGCAGCAGTTGCGAGCCCCGAGCGCCGAGTGCGCTGCGAATCGACAACTCCTTCTCGCGTCCCGCGGCCTGTGCCAGCATCAGATTCATTACGTTCGCGCAAGCAATCACCAGCAAGAATCCGGAGGCGCCCAGCAGAATTAATAAAGCGCTGCGTACGTTGCTGGTCATCGCCTGACGCAGCGGCTCGATGGCAACGGCAACCATATTCGTGTCTTGGCCATACTGTTGCTTCAGGCGCTGTGCAATGGTATTAAGTTCGGTGCGCGCTGAATCGAATTTCGCGGAATCCTTCAGCCGTCCGATCACGTTCCAGTTGTGGGCCGTGCGGCTCGGGTATCGCTCGAAAATCTCTCGCGGTATCCACACATCGGCGTTTTCGGGGAATCGGAAGCCTGGGGGCATCACTCCCACCACTGAGTAAGGAGCGCCTGCAACTTTCATTCGCACGGCAGACAAATCTCGGACCTGACCCAATGTCTGCTTCCAATAGGCATCGCTGATCAATGCCACTCCCGGGGCTTGAAACCGCCGCTCCTCCGGTGCAAAGCCCCTTCCAAGGGTCGGTTGGGTTGCCATTACTTCGAAGAAATCCTTTGAGACCCAAGCCACCATGGTCCGCGCAGGCTCACTGCCAGTCGCCACGGTGTCCATGCTC
>Ga0335077_10000769_pt1 | contig 36527 bp, 34 predicted proteins | sample Lox_Sample_31_FD_207151 | JGI IMG/M metagenome (GOLD analysis project Ga0335077, IMG submission 207151) | Soil microbial communities from Loxahatchee National Wildlife Refuge, Florida, United States - Lox_Sample_3.1 | ecosystem: Environmental > Terrestrial > Soil > Wetlands | place: USA... | reverse complement strand
TAAGATATTGAAACAAAATGGATTGCTTGTGGTGCGGGACCCGGCTTGTGTCCGCTTGTGGGAACGGATTGTCCCGGCGCTGGCGGGTTGTTAAACTGACCCGCCAGACCATGCTCTCCCAGGGCCTTAAAGCACCTTAATCTCCTCACTACCCCGGATCCTGTAATGCAAATCGCCAATCAGGCAGAAAGGCGCCGCAACGGCGCCCCAGGCGAGAGTGCCGGGGACGACCACAATCCCCAATGGAGCGGCTGGAGAAAATAACCAACCGAACCCGGACCGCAGGCCCGTGAGCATGCCCCTTCCGAGAGCAGCCATCGCGTGTCCATTCGCGGAAGCGCGGTGCAATCGGATCCGTACCAGAGCCGAACGGGCAATTTTGACTACGCGATGATCCTTGGTAGTGACGACGGCGATCTCGTCCACGTTGATCTTCATGCAAACGCCCTGTACCGTTTCACCTCCTTGCGTGGTGAGCGACAATTCGCGCTCTCCCGCTACTGAGCAGACTTTGTTCCAGGGAACCGAAACCGGCTCTGCGCGTCCCGTTCCCAACCCCGCCGCCATCAAAACAATTGCCGCAACCACTCGACTCACCAACTTGCTTGCCATGTGAACCTCCATGGCGGCAGTGTGGGGCATCGGCGGCCCAGAAAAGCTGCCCCTTGTTACAGTTCTTGAGGTGTCACAATCTCGCGGGCTTCAGCTAGAAAGTCGTCGGCAACGATGCGGAAAACGGTGGGTTTGATCTTTTTGGGCAGCTCCAGGGCGGTCCGAATATCCGCTGCGACGATGTCGCACGCGGCGAGGCCCCGCCGCCAATCCGGCTGACTCGGGTTCCGCTGTAGGATATCCATGCCAGGCAGTCCCAGCGCCGCGAGAAGCTTCGAGGACCATTCGAGAATCGACGGCGAGCGGGAGACCACCGCGATCAGCAAACCCGATGGGGGCGCTTGCTGCTCGGCGATCTCGTCTTCCACGGACTTCAGCCGGATCACGCGACAGTGCGCCGGGTGGAGTTGATCGACAGCCTGGGACTCGCACGCCGTGGTCACGAGCACGCAGGTGTCGGCAGACAATTCCTTCGGCGCCTCGTCAAGACCGGCCGAGGAAACGGGGCACGCGACCGCCTCCTCAATTTCGCTGGCTAGGATTTGAGCCAGCTCGCGGTCGGGATGGACGACGAGAAGCCTTTGCGGCCTCTGCGTCCGCAGTTCAGTGCGCACCTTCCTCAGCGCCGCTTCGAGCGCCTCGACCGCGAACCCGCGAGCAAGTCCCTCTTCGATCCAGGCGCGGACGAACGCTTCAATGCCTCCGGCAGGCTCGGCCATTTTCAGATCGCGCACATACACTCCGCTGCCGCGGCGCTGGTTGACCCAGCCACGGGCGGCGAGATCACGATATGCGGCGCTCACGGTATTCGGGTGGACTTTTAGACGGCGCGCGAGTTCGCGAACGCTCGGTAACTTCTCGCCCGGCGAGATCCTCCGGCTCAAGATGCCGAAAAGCAACTGCGCGCCCAGTTGTTCCCGGACCGAAATCGATTGGCTCCGCGAGAGCCAGAGTCGGATCATTCGCCGCGAACGGCCTCCAGCATGTTGCCGATTGTACCTGAGGAAATCACGAGTCGGAGATGTTCGTGAAGTATCGCGCGGCTGTACTAAGTTGTTATGCCAGCACGACGGAACTATTCACTGTTATCACGTCCACGTCACCTCGACGAGTGGCAGTTAGCTGAACCTGGGCTACTCAGAATCAGCGGCGGGTCCAAATCCTGCAAAACCAACACGAACGCTCCAATCTCCCGTGGCGCCGACCCGGATGTGGGCGTCCGCCCCACTGCTAATAACAAGAGCCAACTACAGTTTCGCTAAACTCTCCCGCGCCAGCAGCGCGCGTTTGCGCTCGGCGCCCCAGCGGTAGCCGCCGGGTTCGCCACCTTCGCGAACTACGCGGTGGCAGGGAATCACGATCGCTGCCGGGTTCGAGGCGCATGCGTTGGCCACGGCACGCGCGGCTTTCGGCTGGCCGATGGCCTTCGCGATTTGCGAATAGCTGCGCGTCTCGCCGTAGGGGATCTTCCGCAGCTCTTGCCATACGCGCCACTGGAACGCGGTCGCACGCACGTCGAGCGGGAGATCGAGATGCGGCTCTTTTCCGGACAAATGCGAGATGAGCGCCAGAACCCATAGCCGGAGCTTCGAGTTGTCGCGCCGCAGCGTAGCCTCCGAATATTCCGCAGCCAGCGATTTCTCGAGAGCTTCTTCGTCATCTCCGAGGCAGACCGCGCAGATTCCGCGCTCCGTTCCGGCTACCAGCAGCCTGCCGAGAGGCGAATGAACGGTGGTAAATGCGATGTCCATGCCGCGCCCGCCGCGCCGGTAGGTGGCCGGCGTCATGCCAAGCTGCTCCGGCGCCCGCTCGTACAGGCTGCGGCTCGATCCGTACCCGGCTTCGTAGAGCGCGGAGGTGACATCGCAATGGCCGCGCAGGTTGGTTTTCAGCCGCTCCAGTCGCAGCGCGTCTGCATACTGGCGCGGCGTGATCCCGAGGAATCGTTGGAACGTGCGCTCCACCCGGTAGGGGCTCGCCTGCAGCTCCTCTCCCAGCCACGCGAGCGTCACTGGTTGATCCAGGCGCTCTTCGATCAGATGACACGCCCGGTGGATCATCTCGATTTGCGGTGACACGGCCCGGGGCTGCTCGGGACGGCAGCGCAGACAGGGCCGGTATCCGGCGCGCTCCGCAGCATCGGGCAGCGGAAAGAACAACACGTTGTCGCGCCGCGGCCGCCGGGAGGGACATCCCGGCCGGCAATACACGCCCGTGGAGCGCACCGCATACACGAACCGCTCGTTGCCACAAACTTCACGCGCCAGCACCACCTGCCACCGCGCTTCATCAATCACCACTTGAGAGCTTGCTTGCATGCTCACAGAATAAAGCGGACGCCCGCGCATAAACTATCCGTTTCTTGCGGGCAATTGCGGCCTCTTACAGTTATCCTATCTGAAATGCCCGTTGAATTCCGAAAAGTGAGTTGTCCCCCGCTGGAAGCATTGGATATCGTTGCGCCGGATGGTGTGGCCATTGGCGTCATCGGCGAAGACGGCGCCGGACAAAGCACGCTGCTGCGGCTGGCCGCGGGGCTCGAGCCACCGACTGCCGGTTCTGTAGCCGTTGGCACGCGGCGGCGGTACCTGGGACCCGGCGATCCGCTGAATTTCGCGCCCGTAGATACCTTGTTGCTGGATCACGCGCTTGCCGTGCACGACCGCCTGGTGCGAGAGCGTGCCATCATGGCGCTCGGCCGGTTGCGCCAAGCCGGCGCCACCATCCTGTTCACTTCGCACGACGAGGAACTGCTGCTCGATCTCGCCGATGAGGTCTGGTGGCTGCGCGAGGGCCGCCTCATCGGGCGCGGCGATCCCCCGGAGGCGCTCGACGCCTACCGTTCTCACATCAGCCAAAAGATCCGCGCCTGGGGACAGTCGATTCAGACGCCGCTTTCGCCCCGGCTGCGACGCGGTGATGGCCGCGCGGAACTCCAGAGCGTAGACATCCTGGGAGAAGACGGCAAACCCACGCGGGTCCTGCGCAGCGGGGAGCTGGCCGTAGTGCGCGTGGCGGTGAAATTCAAGCAAGGCGTGACTGATCCGGTGGTTGGCATCTTGATCCGCACCCGCATCGGCTTGAATGTCTTCGGGACCAACACGGAACTGGAAAGGCTGAAGTTCGGGCCATGCTCGCCCGGTGATGCGCTCCGCCTGAAATTCACGTTCCGGTGCGAGCTGTGTCCCCAGGAATACACGTTAACCGCGGCGTCGCATGATCCCAGCGGGGTGTGGCACGATTGGGCGGAAGACGCGATTGCTTTCTCCGTGACCGACACTCGCTATGCAGCGGGCGTAGCCAACCTGCACGCGAATGTGAGTATCGAACGGATTTAATCCTACTTTTGATCGATGATGAACGTGGGCGCCAAGCCAGCCGAAGAAGAATAGGCCCCGGCGCCGGAAGACAGCCAACTCGCGCAGCCCGACACTTTGCCGAGAAATGCTTGCGGATGGACGTCCACCTGCATCTCGCGGTACTCCAAGTGCCCGTAGTTCATCATGGGGAAGACGGACCGCACCGGTTCCACCCTCTCCTGCACCACGTAGGGCAAGCGCTGCGCCTGGCGAACCGCCCGCTCCCAGGACTGCTGGTCCATTTCGGAGCCCGCGAAGCTCTGCTGTTCACTATCGTCATCGTTCGGCTTGAGGACCAGCTTTTCGCGGTTCTGGTTTATGAAGTCCAGGAGATCGACCGGGCGCTCGTGATAGTTGGTCTTGCCTGCCGCCACCAGCCGTGTCCACGGCACATGATCCTTGATGGCCTTACGCTCGGCTGCCGGGAACCTGGCGGTCAGCGCCTCGTCGGTAAGCAAGGCGAACAGCGCTTTCTTGTGCGTCATCTCTGACCGGAAGCTATTCACCACGCACACCGAGTGATCGCGATACGCCTGCACCAGCGGATGCGAGAGATCGAAACGGATGAGAAACTCCTGCACGCTGACGCGCCGGTAGATAAGATCGATGGCGAAGCTCCCGCTGCGCAGGACGCCGCCGCGGTAATCGAGCTGCTCGGGCGATACAATTTCCGTAGCGTAGCCTTCCTCGCGGAAAAAGTCGCGGATCAGTTCGTACTCGCCGGGACCTCCGGCGGTAAACGGCCCCCGGAGCTCTAGGATCGCGATATTAGGCTTCTTGATCTGCCCGTTGCCGTTGCCGTTGCCGTCGTGGCCGTTCCCGTTGTGGCCATTGCCGTTGTGCCCGTTACGGTGGCCATTGTTCGCGTTGCGGGCCTGGTTCTTGCCGGCGGTGAACTGCTTATAGGCCTTCAACAGCGCCAGCAGAAAGTACTTCTTACCTCCGACGCGCGTCAGATTATACCGCTTGCGGAACTCTTTCACGGGCGGGCAATCGTAGAAGATGTCTGCCAGTTCCTCGCCCCAGGCCAGCCCGGATGACGAATCGGTATTGTACTGAACCACTTGCAGCGTTCCGTTGGACAGATGCAAATCGAACCGGGCCGCGACTTCCGACATCTGATAGCCGGGATCGACGGTGGCCAGCATTTTCTCAGCCGGCAAAAGTTGCATGCGCGACAGGAGCGCAGGCGATCCCAGAACGATTTGCTCCATCCGTTCAATCGCGGAGATGAGCGCCTCGCCGGTCCTCACCATCGATTCGTACTGGCGGCGGGTGACAAAATTCGGTCGCAGAAAGGGACAAAGCAAACGGCCGCCGGCGGATAATCGCTCGGCTTCCATGCGCTCGTGCAGAAGCTTCACCCAGGAAAGATCCTTGTGGGCGGGCCCTTCTAGTATCTTGTTGTAACGGCTTATCGCCTCGTCTAGGTGAGACATGAAAAAAAACACCAGTTGTCGGTTATGATTTTAGTATCGCACGGTCCTTTGTTCACCGAATTAACTGGTGCCCGTAAGGCAAAGAAAATGAACAGCTTAAAGTTCTTGCCCACCTCCTGGAAGGGCTCCGTTTTACCAGCTAAAGTCGAGTTAGGGGGCCTATTTCGCCTGATGGCCCGTTGGAATGTTCAATCTGAATCTGGCGCCGAATTTGTGGGCGGCGGTGGGGATAACGGAGCGGCGGCAGCCTGGGCAGTCTGGCTGACGCTCGCAGCCAGCTTCTCGAAAAATCTCCGGATCACAATTTTTGCCGTGGTATCCAGCAGCCGCTGCCCCACTCCGGCGATCACGCCGCCAACATGGACCTCGCCTTCGTAATGAACCTCGGTGGTGGCGCTTGCGGAAGAGAGCGTGAGCAAGCCGTCGCCTCGCATGAACCCGACTTTTCCCGAGCCTTCCACGATGAGCCGGAACTGTTCAGGCGGTTTCTGATCGGCGATGCGGACTTTCCCCGCAAAAAGACCCTGGACGGCCGAGATCACCATCTTCATTTTCATCTCGTACTCGTCCGAACCAATTCTGACGAGCCGCTCGGTTCCAGGCATGCATTGCGCCAGCACCACGGGGTCCTGCAGAAGGTCGTAGGCGCGTTCCGGTGTGACGGGCAGCGCGTACGAACCGCTAATTCTCAAGAAGCCCTCGAGAGCGCCTGTGTGAGCGCGCGTGCGGTGTAGACCTTGGCCATCTGTTGGCGATAGGAAGCCGAGGCGTGCAGGTCGGAGTTGGCATCCGCGCCGTCCGAGACCACAGCCGCCGCCTTCTGTACATCGGCCGCCGAACCGCTGGTGCCTTCGAGCAGTTTTTCCACTCTGGCGGCGCGGAAGGCTTTCGCTGCAAGCCCGGTGACGCCCACGCGCGCAAATGCCACCTTGCCACCCGACTTGCGCACGCGAACGGCCGCGCCCACGATTGCGAAGCCCGAAGCCGGCTGCACCATCTTCTGGTAGGACACGCCAGCGTTGGCCGGCTCCACCGGGACGATAATTTCGCGGACGATCTCGCCCGGCTCGAGCGCGGTGGTCAAAGCGTCCACCAGAAACTGCTCGATGGTGACGGTGCGCTCGCCCTTCGCGCTGGCAATCCGCACTTGCGCTTCAAGCGCGAGGAGGGACGCGGGGTAGTCTGCCGCCGGATCGGCATGCGCGATCGAGCCGCCGATGGTCCCCATGTTGCGGACCTGCACGTCGCCGATATTCGAAGCTGCCTCGGCGAGCAGCGGGCACTTTCCGCGCACCAGCGGCGAGGATTCGATGTCGTAATGGGTGGCGGTGGCGCCGATGCGAATGGAGCCGCCCTCTTCGCGGATGGACTTCAAGTCCGCCACGCGGCCCAGGTCCACCAGATGCTCCGGAGCCGCCAGCCGCAGTTTCATCAGAGGGATCAGGCTCATGCCGCCCGCGAGCACCTTCGCGTTCCCATCGGCCAGAAGAGCCAGCGCTTCATTCAGATTGTTGGGCGACGAGTATTCAAAATTCTGTGGGATCATGCTTGGCCTCCTCGATGCACCAGGTTCCAGAGTTTTTCCGGCAAAAGCGGCATATCGATATGCTTGACGCCCAGGTGACTGAGCGCGTCCACCACAGAGTTCACCACCGCCGGCGAGCAGCCGATGGTTCCGGCTTCGCCCACGCCTTTGACGCCCAGCGGGTTCACCGGCGATGGCGTGGTCGTATGGCTGCTTTCGATCCACGGCACCATGCTGGCCTTGGGGATGGCGTAATCCATCAGCTCGCCGGTGATGAGCTGGCCGTCTTCGTCGTAAACCGCCTGTTCATAGAGCGCCTGGCCCAGTCCCTGCACCACGCCGCCATGCACCTGGCCATCCACCAGCAACGGATTGATGATGTTGCCGCAGTCATCCACCGCGACGTAGCGCTTGATCTCGACGTGGCCGGTGTCGCGATCGACCTCCGAAATCACAATGTGCGCGCCAAACGGAAACGCAAAATTCGGAGGCTCCCAGAAGTAAGTGGCCACCATACCGGGCTGCTCGCCTGGCGGCAATTTCATGGCACGATGCGAGGCGCCCGCGATCTGCGCCAGCGACACGCTCTTGCCGGTCTTGTTATCCACGCAGTGGCCGCCCAAAAGTGTGACGTCGATCGATTCGAGCAGCATCTCGCCGAACTTTTTAATCTTCTTTTTCAATTCCTGGAGCGCATAATAGACCGCCGGACCGCCCACCGCCGTGCCGCGGCTGCCAAATGTCCCGATGCCGTATTGCACCACCGCGGTATCGCCGTGAATCACGATCACGTCGTCGATGGGCACGCCCAGTTCGTCCGCCGCGATCTGGGCGAACGTAGTTTCTTCGCCCTGGCCGTGCGGCGACGCTCCCGTCATGACTGTCACCTTGCCTGACGGCTCGATCTTCACCGTGGCGCTTTCCCATCCCCCCGCTGGTGTGGCGGGCGACGGCCCGAACGCGCAGATCTCGCCGTAGGTCGAGATTCCCACGCCCAGCAGCCGACCACCGGCCTTGGCCTGTTTCTGCTCCTGGCGCAGCTTTGAGTAATCGACCAGATCGAGCGCCTTCTTGAGCGGTTCCGAGTAATTCCCGCTGTCGTAACTCAAGCCGGTGGCCGTCTGGTAGGGGAATTCGTCTTTGCCGATGAAATTCTTCAGGCGCAGCTCGGCGGGATCCATCTTCAGCTCGGAGGCCAGCAGGTCCATCATGCGCTCGATACCGTGCGTGGCTTCCGGACGCCCCGCGCCGCGGTAGGCATCGGTCGGAACGCAGTTGGTGAACACGCCCACGATGTCCGCCGTCACATTTCGGAACTTGTAGAGTCCCGGCATCATCAGGACCGAAAGCGTCGGAATCGCCGGCGTTAGAAGCTGGTGGTACGCGCCCAGGTCCTGAATCAGCTTCAGCCGGAGGCCCAGCACCGTGCCATCCCGCTTGGCCGCCACCTCGTAGTAATCCACGTGGCCGCGTCCGTGAATCGTGCACTGGAAATTCTCGCGCCGCGATTCGATCCACTTCACGGGCTTGCCGATCTTCATGGCCACGAAACCCATGAGCGCTTCTTCGGCGTAGACGTTCAGCTTGCTGCCGAATCCGCCGCCTACCTCGGGTGTGATCACGCGCAGGTGATTCTCGGCCAGGCCGAGCATCTGCGCCACCAGCGTGCGCATCAAGTGTGGAATCTGTGTGGAAGAGTACAGCGTCAGATTTCTTTCCGCGCCGCGATACTCGGCCACCACGCCGCGCGTCTCCATCGCGGTGGGGATCAGGCGCTGGCTGGTGATGCGCTGCTTCACCACAACCTCGGCTTCTTTGAAGGCTTTCTCCGGGTCGCCGCCCTCCTGGTGATACGTGAAGGCAACGTTGTCGGGCCACTCCGGATGCACGGCCGGCGCGCCCTGGGCCAGGGCTTTCTCGGGATCGGTGACCGCGGGCAAGGGATCGTAGTCGACTTCGATGCGGTCCAGCGCATCGGCGGCAATGTACCGGTCCGTCGCCACCACCACCGCCACTGGATGGCCGATGAAGTAGACGCGGTCCTTGGCCAGAATCGCGTGCGGGGGCACGCGCAGGCCGGGCAGCGAGGCGCCGCAAGGCACCGGCCCCACGCCCTCCACGTCCTTGCCGGTGAACACCGCCGCCACGCCGGGGAGTTCCAGCGCCGGCTTGATATTGATCGAGCGGATCTTCGCTGCGCCGTGCGGGCTGCGCAGGATGCAGGCGTGATGCATTCCGGGCATTTTGATGTCGTCAACGTAAGTCGCCGTGCCGGTGATGAGCCGAGGATCTTCCTGGCGGCGGATGCGCTTTCCAACCAGCGTCTCGGTTTTCGTGATGGTGGTTGCCATAATATTCCTCCGTTTACGCTCCGGCCTTGGCTGCGGCCGCTTTGACCGCATTCACGATGTGCTGATAGCCGGTGCAACGGCACAAATTGCCTTCCAGCCCGTGACGGATTTCTTCCTCGGTCGGCTGTGGGTTGCGCTCGAGCAGTTGTTTCGAGGTCATGATCATTCCGGGCGTGCAGAAACCGCACTGCAACCCGTGCTCGTTCCAGAACGCCTCCTGCACGGGATGGAGCTTGCCGTCGGTGGCCAGGCCTTCGATGGTGGTGACCTCGCGGCCATCCGCCTGCACGGCGAACATGGTGCAAGATTTTACGGCCTTGCCGTCGAGCGCCACGGTGCATGCGCCGCAAATGGAAGTTTCGCAGCCGATGTGCGGCCCGGTGAAGCCGGCCACCTCGCGCAGGTAATGAATCAGCAGCATGCGCGGCTCGACTTCATCGGTAAAGGACTTCCCGTTGATCTTCAGGTTGATTTTTCGTTTCATGGAGTTTCCTTGCCTTTTGCCGGTCTATGATGTTGTGACAAAACGCGTTGAAAATCAAGTCGCGGGCGAAGGCTTCACGGAAGGCGCGAAGATAACCAGCTCGGTCGTGATTTACGGGGAACGTGAGCCAGATTCAGGATGCCATCCGCAGAGCGCGCTGGACGTCGCTCGGCAGCTCTAGCTTACGGAATAGCCGCTGGATACAGGTAGTCCTCACCGGATTCGTCAACCACCCGAATGAGATTGTTTGCTTCCGGCTCCGGGTCCCCGCCGAACTCTATCGGATCATCGAAATCGAATCCACTTTGGCGGTACCTTTGCTCATTTCGCCGGTCACCGTGACGACGAAATAGGTTTTCTTGCCGGCCTTCCGGACGAGGCTGGCCGCCTTGGCGTTTCCGGCGGCATCCAACCGAAAGCTCACTCCGTCTTCCTTTTTCACAACTGAGAATGACTTCGTGTGTGCGCTCGGGCGGCAAATCCGGATCTCCAGGCCCCGATCATGATCGACGTCGGTCGACCCGTCGAAAGGGTTCACATTCCTCTCTTCGGTGTCGTAGCACTTGGAATCGACCAAGACTCCCGACCAGTTTCCCGCAGAACCCATCGCGCATCCCAAGCAGAGGAGGGCGGCAATCCGCATCATCAGCCCCATGACATTCCTCCTGCGTTTTAGGATTCTCAACGACTCAACGGGGTTTCACGGCGGGGCGCATTTGAGGCATTTCGGGAATAAACGATGAGCGCCTCCGCAGCAGGCCTATTCCGATTCTTTTCATTGAAATGCGACGCTCGACTCCGACAGCTCATCCAAGTCATAGAAGGAGTTTCAAAATGTTTGTCGGTCACTACGGCCCAAGTTTCGCAGGCAAGGCGCTGAAGAAATCGATTCCGTTGTGGGTTCTCTTTATCGCGGTGCAGTTTCTTGACGTGCTCTGGTCTCTCTTCGTGATTCTTGGCATTGAAAAAGTACGAATCGTTCCTGGAATCACAAAAACGAACCCGCTGGATCTTTACTACATGCCGTACACGCACAGCCTGGCCGGTGCGATGGTTTGGGCCGTTGCTGCCGGCATTGTGTATTGGCTGTTTCGTAGAGCAGATGGATGGTCTGGCGCTGCGGTGATTTCGGCCGCTGTTTTCTCTCATTGGATACTCGACCTACTTGTTCACCGTCCCGATCTCCCCCTGTACGGCGACAGCCTAAAAATTGGCCTCGGCCTCTGGAATTATCCGGTGTTAGCGCTCGCAATTGAATTAGCGTCTCTATTCGGTGGCATGTACCTCTACCTGCGCACGACGACAGCCATCACCACTGGCGGTCGTTACGGAATGGTCGCCTTCGGGTTTGTCATGATCTGCATTCAAGTGGTGGTATTCTTCGGTCCTCCTCCAGACTCGGACCGAGGGGCGGCTGTCACTGCACTTACCTCTTACGTCCTTTTCGCTGCAGTTGCGTATTGGCTTGAGAAGAAGCGGGCGCCAAACACGGTAGAGGGCACTCTGTCAGCGCATCGGTCCCTGCGAGATGAGGTTGTGAGAATGTGATCGCTCCCTCCCGAGTGCGCCGATTGAGACTCGGAGCAGCCTTTTTGCATTCAAGAGAGCAATTGGCGGATCACTTTCGCAGATAGATGCCCGTGCGGCGGACGGCACATCCAGGAGTTGAGCGGACGCAGCGGCGTTCAGAGAGTTCTTCTTGCTGTATCCTGCCTCTGTGGGGATTGTGGTGAAGCCTTTGATCTTTGCTCTCTGTGTTGTGTTTGCGTCGAGCAGTCTGCTCGCCCAGAAGCCCGGCTGGCAGCCATCGCCAGGCCACACGCAAGTGCCGATATGGTCAGGCTCTGCACCTGACGCGCAGTTTGGCCCGCCGGCCAATACCGAAACGATGCCGGAACCGGGAGAGGTCGACAACGTCTCGCAACCCACGATGACGGTCTACTCGCCAAAGGGAAAGAATACGGGCGCTGCGGTAGTCGTGTTTCCTGGCGGGGGCTATCAGATTCTGGCCATCGATCTTGAAGGCACGGAGGTGTGTGACTGGCTGACGTCAAAGGGCATCACGTGTGTGCTCTTGAAGTACCGCGTCCCGCACTCAGGACCGCAGTGGGATGAGCGATGTAAATGTCAGAGGAATCCAAAAGCCCCGATGGCGCTCGAAGATGCGCAGAGGACAGTGGGGTTGGTCCGCTTCCGCGCCGCGGAGTACCATATCGATCGGCACAAGATCGGCGTGCTTGGATTCTCGGCAGGCGGACACCTGTCGGCGGCGATCAGCACGCACTTTGACAAACGTTTGTATCCGGCTATGGATGCGGCCGACAAAGAAAGCTGCCGCCCGGATTTCGCCGTGGCCCTTTATCCGGGGCATCTCTGGTTCAGGAAGTTCGAGCTGAACCCGGATGTTCCTGTCACTCGCCAGACGCCTCCTATCTTTTTGCTGCAGGCCGAGAATGATCCCGTGGACAGTGTCAACAATTCGCTGGTGTACTACATTGCGCTGAAGAACGCCGGGGTTCCAGTAGAAATGCATTTATACGCGGAAGGCAAACATGCCTTTGGGCTGCGTCCCACGAAGTTTCCGATTACGGGATGGCCCCAGTTAGTGGAAACTTGGCTGCGGACGATCGGGATGATTTCGAAGTAGGTGTTCTCACTCAGTCGCGTTATAAGAGCAATGCCGATACGTGACAAAAGGAAGTTCGTAGTCCATATTGGAGCCAACATGAACCGGCGCCATGCAAGAAAGCGCATCGATCCGGCGTTTTCCGACATGGGCCAGCGAGTTCGAGCCTGAAGACAAACGATATTCACGAATCCGGAGTTTGCTCTCTCGCCAGTCCGGGCGCACTGGATTCCAGCAACTCTCGGGTGTGCTCGCCCAAGCGGGGTGGCCGCGAGTCCGGCACGGCGCGACTCTCACTCAGCACCGGAAGCGGAGGGTCGTTGCGATAGGTGCCGGATTCGGCCAGGGTGAGACAGGCCGAGACGCAGACATCCTTGCCGCGGAAGCGCTCTTCCCATTCCGCTGCCGGCCGGGTGCGAAAAACGGCGGTGAGATGGCTGCGGATCGCCTCCCGGCGCTCGCCTTCCGCAAACTGATCGGGAATGAATTCCTCACAATCCAGCTCGTGGCACAGCGCAGCCCAAAACTTCAGCTCGAGCGCGCCCACCGCTACCCAGCGCCGGTCCGCGGTTTCGTACACGCCATAGCAGCCATAACGGCCCGATAATCTTTCGTCGCTCCGGCGCGGCGAACAACCCGTGGCGTTGAGAATGGCGAGAGGCAGCAGCATAAAGGAGGCCACAGCGTTGGTCATCGACACATCGACGAACTGGCCGCGTCCGGTCTTCTCGCGAGCCGAGAGCGCGAGCAGCGTGCCGATAACCGCGTGCAGCGCGCCGCCGATGTCCGCGATCTGGAAACCCGGAACGGCGAGCGGTCCGGCGGGCTGACCGATCAGGTCGAGCGCTCCCGCCAGCGCGAGATAGTTGACATCGTGCCCTGCGCGCAGTGCGTCCGCGCCCGTCTGGCCGAAACCGGTGATGGCCACGTAAATCAACCGCGGGTTGCGCGCCGCGAGCACTGCGTAACCCAGCCCTATGCGATCCATCACGCCGGGCCGGAAACCTTCCATCACCACATCGGCAGAAGCGGCCAGCTCGAGCACCGCCTGGCGTTCGCGGCCGTTCTTCAGATCGGCGACGACGCTTTTCTTTCCTCGATTGATCTCTGCGAACAAAGCGCTCTCGCCATCGACGAGCGGCGGCACGAAGCGCGCCGGGTCGCCGGCGGGCGGCTCGATCTTGATGACCTCGGCGCCGAAGTCCGCCAGGAAGCGCGTGGCTGCGGGTCCCGGCAGTAACTGCGTGAAATCCAGGACGCGCACGCCTTCGAGCGGGCGAACGTTACCGGGGTTCATTCGTCTCCTGATCGGCCTCGATTCCCAAGCCGCGGCCGATCACCTCTTTCATGATTTCGTTTGTGCCTCCGTAGATGGTGGCGACACGCGTATCGACGAAGGCTTTGGCAATCGGATACTCCTGCATGTATCCGTAGCCGCCGTGCAATTGCACGCAGGTGTCCACCACCCGCTTCTGCAAATCTGTGCTCCACCATTTCGCCATGCACGCGTCCTCCGCGGTCAGCAGTCCCTGGTTGTGCTCCATCACGCAGCGATCGATGAACACGCGGTTGATGGCGATTTCCGTTTTCATTTCCGCCAGCTTGAAACGCGAATTCTGGAAGCTGCCGATCGGCCGGCCGAACGCCCGTCGCTCGCGGCAGTATTGGAGCGTCCACTCGAAAGCGGCTTCGGCTCCGCCCTGCGCGCTCACGGCGATGCTGAGCCGTTCCTGCGGTAACTGCTGCATCAGGTAGCGGAAACCCCTGCCCTCCTCGCCCAGCAGGTTCTCGCGAGGAACGCGCACATCATGGAAGAACAGCTCGGCGGTGTCCTGGGCGTGCATGCCGATCTTCTGCAAGTTGCGGCCCCGCTCATAACCCGGCATGCCGCGCTCCACCACCAGCAGACTTAGCGCATCGTGCGGCCGCGCCGCGCGGTTCGTCCGGGCGGCGACAATCACCAGGTCATTCAGAATGCCGTTGGTGATGAACGTTTTCGTCCCGTTGAGGACGTAATGGTCACTGTCTCTGACTGCCGTAGTCTGGATGTTGGCGAGATCGCTCCCCGCATTCGGCTCCGTCATCGCGATGGCCGTGATGCACTCCCCTGTGGCGATGGGCTGAAGCCAGCGCTGTTTCTGATCGGGGGTGGCGAAGCAGAGAAGGTAAGGCGTCACGATGTCGGTCTGCAGCGTGAAAGCGGGGCCCGACGCGCCGGCTCGCGCCAGTTCCTCGCCGACGATCATGTTGTAGCGGAAATCGCGCACGCCGGCTCCGCCGTATTCCTCCGGCACGTTCATCGACAGGAATCCGTTCTTGCCGGCGTTTCGCCACAGCTCCCGCGGAACGATGCCTTCTTTTTCCCACTGCGCGTGAAAGGGCGTGATCTCCCGCCTGACGAACTCGCGAAAGGAATCGCGAAACAGGAGGTGCTCTTCTTCGAAAATGGTCCGCTTCATGAGGGGTCAAGCATTCGGCTGCGGCGCCCGATACAGGGCCACGACGGCCGCTCCGCCCAGCCCGAGATTATGTTGCAGCGCGACCTCTGCCCCCGGCACCTGGCGCTTTTCCGCCCTTCCGCGCAGTTGCCAGATGAGTTCGGCGCATTGAGCAAGGCCGGTGGCGCCAAGCGGGTGACCCTTGGAGATCAAACCGCCCGATGGATTGACCACCCATTTTCCTCCGTACGTCACGGCGCCGGAATCGATCAGCTCGCCGCCCCGCCCCTCCGGGCACAGACCCAGCGCTTCATAGGTGATCAGTTCATTGGTGGAGAAACAATCATGCAGCTCGATTACGTCCGCGTTCTCGGGTCCGAGACCAGATTGTTCGTAGGCCTTGAGCGCTGCTTTCCGCGTCATGTCATAGCCGACAATCTTGATGCAGCTTCGCTCCTGGAACGTGCTTGGCAGGTCCGTGGCCATGGCCATGCCGGCGATCTCCACCGCCTGGTTTTCCAGATGGTGCTCCTTCACGAACGAGGCGCTGGCCAGGATCGCCGCTGCCGCTCCGTCCGACGTCGGACAGCATTGCAGTTTGGTCAGGGGATCGAAAATCATGGGCGATTTCACGACTTCGTCGAGCGAAAACTCCGCCCGAAATTGCGCGTATGGATTGTTCACGGAGTGCCGGTGGTTTTTAGCTGCGATCTTTGCGAAATGCTCGCGTGTGGTTCCATGCTTCTCCATGTGCTCGCGCCCCGCATTGCCGAACATCTGCGCCGCGGGCGGCGCGTCACTGGCGCCACGGAGTTCGGCCATCAACCGAATGTGGCGCCCCACGGGATTCGAGTCCGCAGATTTCACGGGCAGCGAGCCTTTTTGCATCTTCTCGAACCCCAGCGCCATCACGCATTGCGCCAGGCCGCCCTCGATCAACTGTTTCGCCAGATACAAAGCCGTGGCTCCGGTCGAGCAGTTGTTGTTGACGTTGTAGACCGGAATGCCGGTGAGTCCCAGCTCATACACCGCCTGCTGGCCGCAAGTGGATTCTCCGAACACGTAGCCGACACACGCCTGCTCGATGCACTCATAAGCGAAGCCGGCATCCTGCAAGGCCATCAGCCCCGCTTCCCGTGCCATGTCCGTGTATTGCCATTCTTTCGAGAACGGTTTTTCGAACTTCGTGATTCCGACGCCGACCACAAAAACTTTGTTCCCCACCTCAGTTCCTCTCGAAATAGCTTCGCACGACAGGCAGGCTCAGATAGTAGAGAAAAGTTCCCGCAACCGCAACACCGGCGGCGCTCCTGACCAGATCTCCAGTGACGCAGAGACTCACGACATCTCCGCATCCATTGACCGCGAACAAAGTCACGGCGAACCACCAGGCCCACTTCTTGCGCTGAAGCAAACCGATGGCCGCAGCGGCCGTTCCGGCGCCGAGTCCCAACAGCAACACTCCTGAAATCCAGCCCATGGTCCTGAACCCCCCGGCTGCCGTTGGGTTGAGCTCCCATAGTCTATCCAGCAGCGGATTCGGAAAGAGCAGCGACGCGCCAGTGACCGCCGCGATCGCAGTAGCCAGGAAGAGGAAAGCGGCCACGACCGGGATCGTTTTCGGCCGTGGCGTCGCGCCGCTCATCAGGCAAAGCGATGATGCCAGACGCGCGCGGCGCCTATGAGATTGGCTTCCGGTCCGAGCGAGGCCAGTTCGATGGCGGTTTTCTCGAACGGCACATAGCCGCAATGCCTGCGAATGGTTGCATGGATCGTGTCCAGGAACAGGTCGGCGCTGCGCATCACGCTACCCCCGAGCACAATGGCCTCAGGCATGAACAGCGTCACCAGGTTCGCGACACCAATGCCCATGTACCGCGCCTCTCGCTCCACTGCGCGGCAGGCCAGCGAGTCACCCTGGCGCGCGAGTTCACAGATTCGCTTCGCCGTCAGACCGTCCCGATATGCATAGTCCGGCGGCGCATTGCGCGAGACCCACTGCTTCATCGCAGGCCCGGTTGCCATGCTCTCCCAGCAGCCGTGCGCGCCGCATGAACACAGCGGGCCGCTCGGATCGATCACGTGATGCCCGATTTCCGGGTGCGCACCGTCAGCACCACGATAGAGGCCGCCGTCGATAATGATCCCAACGCCGATTCCCGTTCCTACAGTGACGTAGGCGAGGCGCGACTTGCTCATGCCTGCACCCCAACCGGCTTCACCCAGAGCGGCGGCATCAGCGTCATTCTCCATGGCGGCGGATACGCGGAACTCCCGCGCCAGGTCATCCACCAGCGGAGATCCTTCCCAGCCTGGCAGAAAATCCAGCTTGCCGATGATGCCGGTGACCGGGTCCACGGGGCCGGTGCTGCCGATCCCGATGCCCTCGATGGATCGTCCGCTCTCTTCAACGGCCGCGCGCAGCATGGAGCAGATGCGCGCCAGTGCATCCCGGTAGCCGCGAGCCGCATCCGTGGCGCATTCACGGCGCGCCAGTACGCGCCCGTTTGCGTCCACCACGCCCGCGGCGATCTTGGTACCACCGATGTCGACTGCGCCGATGACGGCCATCTATCGCCCCCACAAGAACGGGCGCATGACGACAGGATTCAAGCCAGACACCCAAGACACAAGCCTCATTATGATAGCTTGGGCAAACGAAGACTTCGCCGGCGGCCAAAGCGCTTGCTCGGTCTCAAGAGGCGTGCGTTGCGGGCGCGCACGCCTCGCGCCCGTCTATTGACCTTCGCAAGTCACCCGCGTGTTCCAGTCCACAAAGGCGCCGTTGGGGTTGTGCCGCCACGCCCAGACGTGAAGCTCGAAAAATGCGGCCAGGCCGTACCGGTTCGGGTTGCCGACAAACTGGAACGTTTGGCCCTCGAGCACTGGCGGAGTGTTGTTATGCTGCGCCAGCCAGGTGGCGGCGTCCACGATGAACTCCACGCCCACCAGCCGCATGCCGCCCTGCCAGGGCTCGTAGATCAGCGCTTCCGGGTGCGAGGCGTCGATCTGGCCGTCACCCACCAGGGCGCCATTGACGTAGTGCACACCCATGGCCCCGTGATCCGGACCGCTGACGCAGCCCAGAAACGGCCCGTAGTTGGCAGCGACGGCAGCGTTGACGTCGATGAACTGCTCCGTGGCCTTGCGAACGTCATCCACAAGCTTGGCTGGAACATCATCCTCGTGCCCGCCATGCTCGTGCTCGGCGTGATTGGAAGGATTACCGTCCGCAGCGAGAAGCGGGCGGGCGGCAGTAAGGCTGCTCAGCAGAGCGAGAGCCAGGATGCTCGTGTTTGATTTGTGAACGAGAGTCTTGATTCGTGTCGTCATAAGTATCGTTGTCTTCCTCTCAAGAATTGGCGTTTCGAAGCTCATCGGCGCGCTAAAGAACAGTTGCCCACAAGCCCCCTCGTTCAACACGCGAGATCTGAGCTGAATTTTACGCGACACAGGTGTAAAATCGCATCACCGCGATACAACTGCGAACTCCGCAGGACCTCACGATCACCAGCGCCATGGTCATCGCCAAACTGCGTTGGTCGAAACGATCCAGACGCTTCACAGGGAACCAGCGACTCTCTATACTAAGACTTGTGAATCGATGCCCACGATTCTCTATGTACAGGGCTGGCGCTTCTATTATTATTCGAACGAGGGCAATGAACCCATGCATGTACACGCTGTGAAGGGAGATGCCGAGTGCAAGTATTGGATCCATCCGGAACATTTCGATATCACATTGGATTTTGAATACAATTGCACGCCGCGTTTGAGGCGCGAGGTACGCCAGATAATCTTTGAGCATTTCGACCAGATCGTCTCGGCTTGGCGGGAACGTTTCGGAGGAAATCGTGCCGAGTAAAACAGAGCCGGTACTGGCAAAGGCGATCGAGACTACGCCTGAAGCGCTTATTGTGACCTTGGAAAGCGGGTCCGTCTCGATTCCGTGGGAAAGATGTTCCGAGCGCCTTGCTCACGCCTCCCAGGCCGAACGGGATCGCGCCGAACTCTCCCCTTCCGGTTATGGCATCCACTGGCCCTTGATTGACGAGGACCTGGCCGTGGGACCTCTCGTGCGGTCGATGGGCTGATTTCCGCGCCACCCTCGATCTTCAGGGGGAAACTTCCGTGAAGACTGATTGCCCTGCAGAAATTCTGGATCTGGGGTTCTCAAAAGAACCCCTAAGTCCGCTTCCCGTTGAAGAATCACGCATCTGGCGGTACATGGACCTCGCGAAGTTCGTAGCCATGCTGCAGCACGGTGCACTCTATTTCCCGGTGATGGCGAAACTGGGAGACGATTTGGAGGCCGCGCCGCCCAGGCTGCCAACAGATGCCGATGAAATCGAACGTCAGCGACTTTTCTCATTCTGGTCCGTGTGTCGCTGTACCTTGTTCGCGAGCTGTTGGCACCTGGCCGAAGACGAGTCAGCCGCGATGTGGGCCATATACGCTGGGCGCCACCAGGGGATCGTCATCCAGTCCAAGATCAGTACCCTGCTGACAGCGTTTCCGGCCGCTGAGCAGGAGGACATGAATAAGATGCTGAAGATCGGTCGCGTTGAATACATCGATCCAGACCTTGAGAACCGCGCCGAAAAATTCCCGAACCTATACGCGGCGGTATTGAGGAAAAGGCACTGGTACCGCTATGAGGACGAGATCCGCATAATCTGCAGCCAATCAGAAAACTGGGTACCAAATACGTCGACGCAGGAGGGCGAGCGCTTCTGCCGATCTGGCGTCTGGGTGCGATGCGATCTGCGGAAACTAATTCAACGGGTCGTAGTTGCTCCCAAAGCTCCCTCCTATCTCAAGCCAGCTGTGAGCGAAATTTTCAAGCGGTTTGGATTTGATCCGGCCTCCGTTCACGACTCAAGACTAAATGAGACAGTCAGAGCGCCAGACCCCGAGAAAGTTCATGCGGAAGTGCTTGCGCTCATCCGGAACAGTTCACCGAACGATCCACGTTGAGGCTCCACGCGACCTACCCCCATAACTGCTCTCAACGCCCCGCGTTTAGCCCCACTCTTGCCGCCTGCAAACCCTCCGACGTGGCTTCAATTTGAATGCTCCCCTCGCGTCCGGCGTAGGACCTGACGATCAGCAGCGCCATGCCGCTGAAGGCCTTGCGATGATCGGCTTGGAATGGCTCGACCGTCGCCGCGTTGCCGTTATCCACGGCTTCGATTCTTCCGGCGCCGTCCAGTTTGAACTGCACGAGATTGTCGGCGAGCGGGCACAGATTGTCGTCCTGATCCTCAATTCGAACGGTGATGAAGGAAAGATCTTGCCCGTCGGCGTGAATCTTCGCCCGATCCGGAATCAGACGGATTCTCGCCGGCGCTCCGGCGGTATGTACTTCATCGGCCGCCACCTGTGCACCGCCTTTGTACGCAACCGCGCGTAGACTGCCTGGCTGATACGGCACATCCCACTCGAGGCGATACTTGGTAGTAAACTTCCGCGTCTCGGTGACATTCGGGCCAACCGGAATAACAACCGTGTCCACACCGCGCTTCTTTCTTCCCAGAGACTTGCCGTTGACGAACAGCTCGACTTCCTCGGCGTTGGTGTACGCCATGACTGGAATCGCCTGCCCCTCGCGTCCCGCCCAATTCCAATGCGGCAACACATGCACCATCGGCTGGCTGGTCCACACGCTCTGATAGAGGTAGTAGCGGTCCTTGGGAAAGCCGGCGAGATCCACGATTCCGAAATAGGAACTGCGGGACGGCCAGTCTTTGCGGCTGCCGTAAGGCGTAGGCTCGCCCAGGTAGTCAAAGCCGGTCCAGACAAATTCGCCGAGGACATTCGGCAGACGATCCTGCGCATCGAACTCGACATCCGGGCAATACGCCCAGGGAGGCGAAATGATGTCGTAGCTCGAAATCTGTAGCGAAGGGTGTTTCCGGTATTTCTCGATGGGCAGGTGGTAAACGCCGCGCGAGCTCACACAGGAAGAAGTTTCAGAGCCGTAGATGACCCACTTGGGATGCTCTCTCAGAACCTCTTCGTAGTGCATCGGCTTGTAGTTGAAGCCTGGCACATCCACCTGGTCCGCCAGACCATTCTTGATTGCGGCAGGCCATTGGTCGAATCCGGCCGTTGTGGGCCGTGTGGGATCCTCCTGGTGCGCAATGCCGGTGAGGAACTTCGCCGTCTGCCATCCGTTGGGCTGGGACTGCTCCGGAATCTCGTTTCCGATACTCCACAGAATGATGCTGGGATGGTTACGGTCGCGGCGGATCATGTCGCGCAGGTCGGTCTCCCCCCAGTCGGCGAAATACTTCGAATAGCCATTGGGCACTTTGGGAGTCCGCCACATATCGAAGGCCTCGTCGATGACCAGGAGGCCGAGGTGGTCGCAGAGATTCAGCAGTTCCATCGCGGGCGGGTTATGACTGGTGCGGATGGCATTCGCGCCCATGGCCTTCATAATCTGCAACTGCCGTTCGATAGCACGGCGGTTGACGGCGGCGCCCAGAGCGCCGAGATCGTGGTGATTACACACTCCGTGAATCTTGAGGTGCCGGCCATTCAGCAGCAATCCTTTTTCGCGATTGAATTCGACGGTGCGGATACCGAACGGCGTGACGTATCGATCAGCCTCCCCTCCCGCATCTTTCACGATGGTCACGGCTCGGTACAGATACGGCCGGTCCACATCCCACAGTAGCGGGTTCGGAACCAACAATGTCTGCTTCAACGTCGATGTTTGTCCGGCTGGAATGGTGAAATCATCCGACTGCCGGCCGACCTGCTTACCTGCGGCATCGAGAATCACCGTCTCAACCGTCACTTGTGCGGCTTGCGCATTGCGGTTGCGGATCTCGCTCCGCACCGCGATCGTGGCGCGGACACTCAACACCTCTGGTGTAGTGACATAAGTGCCAAAGTCCACCACGTGAACCGGTCCGGTGGTAACCAGCCAAACGTTGCGATAAATGCCGGCGCCCGGATACCAACGGGACGAGGCATCCTCCGGCGCCAGCCGCACGGCGATGACGTTCTCTTGTCCGAAATTCAGGTACGGCGTCAAGTCCAGCTCGAAACTGCTGTAGCCGTAAGGGCGCCCGCCTAGCTTGTGTCCATTCAGCCAGACGGTTGAGTTCGACATGGCGCCGTCGAACATGACGCTATAGAACTTGCCACGCCCGTCCGCGGGAACGGCGAAATGCTTCCGGTACCACGCGATGCCGAAGATGGGAAGGCCTCCGGTTTCGGGGTTGTATTTCGAATCGAACGGGCCTTCGATGGCCCAATCGTGCGGTAGATCCAATGCGCGCCAGGCGGAGTCGTTGAAACCCGGCTGCTCTGCGCCGGCCGCCTCGCCTTTGAAAAACCGCCAGCCGTCGTTGAAAAAAGAGGAGCGCCGCTGGGCCACGGCAACGTTCGAAAGCGCCAGTAGCGCCATCGCGCAGAATGGCACGACCCGGCGATCGATCATCTGCCCGCTCCGGCTAAAGCTTGTTCGATATCGTGCCAGACATGCTGCTCGTCTCCGGAGCCGTCGATTTTGTGCAACTGGGCTCCTTGATACCGGCCGAGGATGAACTCCGCCTCGTGATGGTACTCCGCGATTCGGCGTGCGATCATGTCGGAGGTATCGTCCGCCCGGTGCCTGCGCTGCATTCGTTCTCGCGCCACATCATCGGGCACATCCAGATAGATGACAACTGGCGCGGGCAGCCCGCGTTCCTTCAAAAGGGCGTCGAGCTTGTCCGCTTCGCCGGCTGTGGCCGGATACCCGTCCAGAACGAATCCGCGACGCGCGTCATCCAGCAGAAGACGCTTGCGCATCAGGAGGTCCGCAGTCTCGTCATTCGCGAGTTCGCCGCTCTCGATTTCGGCCTTGACGATTTTCTTGCTTCCCATCTTGCCCCACCCGGCGTCCTTCTTGAGCAGATCCGACAAGGCGATCGACGGGATTCCGTACTTCTTGCTGAGCTTGCGCGCCTGGGTGGTCTTGCCGGCGCCTGGCGGGCCAATCAGAAGCACCACCATTCTGTTTTCTGCGAACGCCGCCGCCGCAAAGAACGCCGCGAGCGCAGTCAGCGTTGTTCTGTGTTTCATCTTTCCTCGCGATCTCGCTACAAGAGGAAGTGTCTCACAAGCCGCAGTGACCTGTTTCCGCGCTGCCAGGCCCCCTAAAGCTCGCCCACCACAACGCCGATCTAATAAGCGTATGCTAGACCGGCGTTCGGAAACGCGGTTGATGTGCGCGGATATGGTGGAAGTCCAGTGGAAAGAAGACTCGGGCGAAACCCGAGCGTGCACGGGGCTTCTGGAGGACATTTCGCCTTCCGGGGCGTGTCTGCAAATGGATAGTCCCATGCCTCTGGGCAAGACGCTTGAGATTCAATACCGGAAAGGGCGCCTGCAGGGATCGGTCTGCTACTGTTTCTTTCGGGAGATCGGCTACTGGATTGGGGTGCACTTCACGGCTCGAAAGAAATGGTCTCGCAAAGAATTCCGCCCCAAGCACTTGCTCGACCCGAGAAAGCTGCTGGCCAAAAGCACCTCGCCGCGAAACACGGTTCAGTAGCGCGCCAGCCAGCGTGCCCGTTCGGCCAACTTAGCCGCATTGGGCAAAAACGCCTCTTCAAGCGGCGGGCTGTAAGGAACCGGCGTATCTGGCGCAGTCACCCGTACAATCGGCCCATCCAGGTACTCGAAAGCCTTTTGTGCGATACGGGCAGCGAGCTCCCCGCCGATGCCTCCGGTCATTGTATCTTCGTGCAGCAGCAGCACTTTCGATGTCTTGCGCACGCTGGCGAGAACGGTATCTTCGTCCAGCGGGGCCAGCGTCCGCAAATCCACAATCTCCGCTGAGATGCCCTCGCCCTCCAACGTTTCGGCTGCCTCGCGGGCCACGTGGACCATGGCGCCGTAAGTAATGATGGAGAGGTCACGGCCCTGGCGCACGATGGCGGCCTGGCCGATGGGTACCGTGAAATCTCCATCGGGAACCTCGTCCTTAATGCGCCGGTAGAGCGCTTTGTGCTCGAAGTAGAGGACCGGGTTGTTGTCACGAATCGCGGATTTGATAAGGCCCTTGGCGTCTGAAGGCGTCGAAGGCGCCACCACTTTCAGCCCCGGAGCGTGTGTGAACCAGGCTTCCGGGTTCTGGGAGTGGAACGGCCCGCCGTGAATGCCGCCGCCGGAGGGCGCGCGGATCACCATGGGCACTGCGGCGCCCCAGCGATAGCGGCATTTGGCGGCGAAGTTCACGATCTGATCGTAGCCGCAGGTGATGAAGTCAGCGAACTGCATCTCGGCGACGGGCCGCAGCCCCATCAAGCTGGCGCCGATGGCCGCACCCACGATGGCCGATTCCGAAATCGGGGTATCGATCACACGGCGCTCGCCGAATTCGTCGAGCATGCCGGCGGTGATTTTGAACGCGCCGCCATAGATGCCGATATCCTCGCCCAGCAGGAAAACGTCCGGATCGCGGCGCATCTCCTCCTGAATGCCTTGGCGAATGGCTTCGAGGTAGGTTAGCTGCACGGATCAGCTCCCGTCATAGACGTTATCCAGCAGCTCGGACGCGTCCGGATACGGGCTCTTCTCGGCCCATTCGACGGCGGCGTCTACCTCTTTCTTGATCTCTTCGTACGCGCGGTCAATCTCGCCCGGCGCCGCCCAGTCTTTCTCGGCCATCTTCTTTTCCAGCCGCGAAATGGGGTCGCGCTGCGCCCATTCTTCCCACAACTCCGGCGGCACGTACTCCGCCGTATCGTGCGCCGAGTGGCCGGTCATGCGGAAGGTCTTACACTCGATCAGGTACGGACCGTTGCCCGCGCGAGCGTGCTCAGCAGCCCGCTGCGCAGCGCTATGGACGGCGAAGACGTCGTTGCCGTCCACGATTTCAGCGGGAATGCCATAGCCGGGGGCGCGGTCGCTGACATCCGCGCAAGCCATCTGCTTGCTGACCGGCGTGGAGTATGCGTACTGGTTGTTGTTGCAGACGTACACCACGGGCAGCTTCTGGACCGCTGCGAAGTTCAGGCCTTCGTGCCAGTCGCCGCGGCTGGTGGCGCCGTCTCCGAAGAAGCTATACGCAATGTTGCGCGTCCCTTTGTACTTGAGCGCCAACGCCGCGCCCGCAGCCACCGGGACAGACGCAGCCATGGCGCTGATGATCGATATGATGCGCCGGTTGATGTCGCCCATGTGCATGTTGCCGTCTTTGCCTCGGGTGAGGCCGCCGACGCGCCCCATGTACTGGGCGAAGATCTGGCGGGGATGCACGCCGCGGATCAGGAACAACGCCAGGTCGCGGTGCGACGGGCACAGGACGTCTTCCGGCTCCGCGGTGAGCCCCACGCCCACCGGAATGGCTTCCTGGCCGCGGCCGACATAGACGCCGCCCACGATCTTGCCTTGGCGATACAGCTTGCGCTCGATGCGGTCCTCCACTTCGCGCATGGACGCCATGTAGCGGAGGAACTGCCAGGCCAACTCGCGATCCTGGTCGACGCCCTTCTCCGATCGAGTAATAACCGGGGCACCCATAATTCGATTCCTGCCCAAAGCGAGTAGTATACAAGGGCCGGAATGCGGGGGCTAGCGGGTATGTGGGATAGGAGCTAGAGGCTTCCAAAGTTGCACTTCAATAAATATTTTTTATCAATTGATTAATCAGAATAATTTGAATTTATCCAGACTGTCGATCAGGACAGGGAACGCTCATCAGGTGCAGAGCCGGGTCCGCGCGATGGGCGCACGTGAAGGGGTGCGGCGGATGCGCAGGTGAGATAGCGCGTGAGAGCGCGCCTAGGGCTTCTGATGACAGCGGACAGTTTTCCAAGAGGCTGTCGAGCGCCATGCTGGATTGGGCGGTTACGTTCCGTCTGTCACCGGGTTCCGTCTCTCGCTCGGTGCCGCGGAATAGGGCAGAAATCGGGAATTGAGGTCTCCGTCCCTGGTTTATGCCCTTTGCTCGTTTTTCTCCTGTTTCCCTTTGTTTCCCTTAGTAAACGCATCTCGTTCCACGAGGCTTTTTTTAGCCGGTCGGCGGATTGACGCACGTACGAATTCATACTAAAGTTTGCACTAGTACTATCAGTACCTATGAGCTGCAGCGTGCAATTCAAGACCAAGCTGATTCCCCCTGCGATCCTGCTTTGTTTGACAGCGTGCATTTGCAGGGGACAGTGCTCAAGTGCCGCCGTAGCAAGGGTCGTTTTGTCGGTTGACTCGGGGACGGGAAGTGCTGGCGGCGCAGTTGTGCTCAGCATCAACCAGGGCTCGTTGGGAACAGCGCAACCGACCGCACTACGCTGGTCGTTCAGCTACTCATCCGATATAACCGGTGTCACGGTGACTACCGGACCGTCGGCTGCCAGCGCTCAAAAAGCCGTCGCTTGCAGTTCGAACATTTGCACCGTCATTGGCCTCAATAGTAACGTAATTCCCGACGGCGTAGTGGCAGTTGCGACCTTCCAGCTTGCACCGAATCCCTCAAGCAGCGCGATTCCCATCCAAATCACCGACGTGGGGGTCTCTTCAAGCACAGGTACTCCGATTCCGGGAAGTGGAATTGGCGGGACGATTACTGTGGCGGCAACACCTCCACCTCCGCCGACGGGGCCTTCCGTTCCCGCCAACGTCGCAGCCGATGCCATATCTTCTTCTGAGATCAATTTGTCCTGGACTGTCTCAAGCGATTCTTCCAGTTCCGTTGTCGGATACATTGTCTATAGAGACACTTCCCAGATCGCCAACGTGACAACTGGGACTGCTTATTCCGATATTGGGTTAAGCCCGAATACACTCTATTCCTACACGGTGGCTGCTTATGATGCCGCCGCGAACTATTCCTCTCAGTCGTCGCCTGCCGATACGACGACTTGGCCAGGTCCCCCCACGGCAGCTGATTGGCTTGCAGGCGAGTGGAAACTAGATGAACCTGACGGCGCTACGGTGTTCGCCGATGCTTCGGGCAACGGACATAGCGGGGCTTGCGCCAGCGGTTGCCCGACCATGGGGGTCGCCGGAGAAATGGGGATGGCGGCAAGGTTCGGTGGAGGAAATAGCCAAATCACCATTCCTGACTCTCCCGCTCTACGTCTGAATCAATTCACGATTGCGCTCTGGGTGTATCCGACGCAGGTACAGACCGACTACCAACCGCTCTTGGTTAAGGAGGATTCGACCGGTCACAGCCGGAACTACGGCCTGTTCATCGTGCCGAACACGATGCAGGTCCGCTATGCGGCATGGTCCGGCGACTGCGCAACAAAATTTGCAGCCGACAGCTTCGGCGATCTCGCACTGAACACCTGGAATCATATTGCGTTCACCTACGACGGCGCGGTGGAGAAACTTTACCTGAACGGCGTTCTCGACAACTCCAACACCGCTTCAACCGGATCCCTGTGTCAAGCTGCCGTACCCGTAAAGCTCGGCATGGAAACATCCGCATTCCTGCCCTTCAACGGGACTCTCGATGACGTTCGGATTTACAGCCAGGCACTAAGCGCAGCAGAGGTGTCGAGCCTGTGCAGTCCCCTCGCCGCCTCTTGGACACTGGATGAAGCTTCCGGGGCCATGTCGTTCGCCGATGCTTCAGGAAACGGAAATGCCGGCACCTGTTCCGCGAGCTCTTGCCCCACGATGGGGGTTGCTGGAAAAGTGGGGACGGCCGCGAGCTTCAACGGGGTTAATCGCCAGATCATCGTTCCGGATTCCCCCTCGCTGCGTCTGAATCAGTTCACAATCGCGCTCTGGGTGTATCCAACACAGGTAAGAAACAACTATCAGCTGCTCGTGGCCAAAGAAGATTCCTCCGGCAACAGTCGGAACTACGGCCTGCTCATCGTGCCGAACACGATGCAGGTCCGCTATGCGATTTGGACCGGCGATTGCGCTACGAAATTTGCCGCCAACAGCGCCAGCCAGCTCGCCCTGAATACTTGGACCCATGTTGCGTTCACCTACGACGGCGCGGTGGAGAAACTTTACCTGAACGGCGTTCTCGACAGCTCCAACGCCGCTTCAACCGGATCCCTGTGTCAAGCTGCCGTACCCGTAAAGCTCGGCATGGAAACATCCGCATTCCTGCCCTTCAACGGGACTCTCGATGACATCCAGATTTACAGCGAGGCGATGAGCGGAGTAGCCGTGGGAAATCTGTATTTGGATGGTCTATTCGGTCAGTGATGAACACAAGTAAAGAGCTAGCCAAACATATTTGAAATTTCCCGAGCTCCGGGGCCTCCCGGCGGGTCTTTGCCCGCTTCGGCATAGTCCTGATGATGTCCTCAATGTCAACCGGTGACTGTTCAGATTTCCAGCTGTTCGAACTGCCTTCTGATAACCCGATTCGACCTGCGATAGTGAGAGGTGCTGGTAAGTATCAAGGCTCTTCCGGCTCGAGTGCCCGCTGATGAGCTGGATCGCCGCGTCAGGAACCCTGAGCGCCAGGTCAGCATCTGGTGGCGGAACACGTTTGGGTGGACATGCTCGCTGATGCCGGCGGCGGCCGCGTACTCCTGTACGATCTGCCGGACCCGGCGCGGCGTGTAATGCCGATTGTGGCGAAAACCAGAAAACCAGGGACGGAAACCTCAAATCCATTTCTTCGGAGGAGCAACCGGGAATTGAGGTCTCCGTCCCTGGTTTCCTGGTTTCTGGTTTCCTGGTTTACCGTCCAACGCGGCTTCGCGGAGGCCCGGATTCCAATTCCCCTATCACCGTTCAGCACCGAGCACGGACCGCTTGCTTCGCGCGCGGCTCAGTTTTGGACTCAGCTGTCATTTTTTCCTCTTCCTTTCCCGCAATTTGCGCTATATTTTTTCCAGTGCACCCTAGTTTGGAACTCCGTGACCTGGCGAAGCGGTATCCAGGCCACCTGGCGGTCGACGGAGTCTCTCTTCAGATTCCCAAAGGCGGATTTTTTTCGCTGCTCGGGCCCTCCGGCTGCGGCAAGACCACGACGCTGCGCATGGTGGCGGGATTCGAGGAGCCGACCGCGGGCCAGGTCTGGTTGAACGGCACGCTCATGAATGGCCGCAAGCCGTACGAGCGCAACGTCAGCACGGTTTTCCAGAACTACGCGCTGTTTCCGCACCTGACGGCGCAGGAGAACGTTGAGTTTGGCTTGCGCGAGCGGGGCGTCGGGGGCCGCGGGCAGCGTGTTCGCGAGGCGCTGGACATGGTACGGTTGTCGGGCAAGGAGTCGCGGTTTCCTTCCCAGCTTTCGGGCGGTGAGCGGCAGCGGGTGGCGCTGGCCCGGTCGCTGGTGCTCGAGCCGGAAGTGCTGCTGCTGGACGAGCCGCTCGCTGCGCTCGACCCGAAGCTGCGGCACGAAATGCGCGTGGAGCTCAAAGAACTGCAACGGCGCGTCGGCATCACTTTCCTGTTCGTCACGCACGACCAGGAAGAGGCCATGTCGATGTCGGATTCCATCGCCGTCATGAACCAGGGGCGCGTGGAGCAGGTCGGTACGCCCGAGGAGGTTTACCTCCGTCCCGCAACCCGCTTCGTGGCCGGATTCCTAGGCGCGGTGAACTGGATTGACGGCATCGGCGTGCGCCCCGAGACCACGCGGCTTTCAAGAGACGGTCCGGTGAACGGCTATCCGTCGATGCCTGCCACCGTCACCCGTACCGTTTTCCTCGGCGACTGCATTCAAGTGGCGGCGCGCCTGGGAACGGGCGAGGAGGCCATCGCGCAGGTGCCCCGGCCGGAGACCAACGGCGGATTCAACCAAGGGGAGACGGTTCACGTTTGGTGGACCCACGACGACGAGATGCGGTTTTGAAGAGCCGGTGGTCACCGGCAGCGGAGGGCGAACTCTATCGTAACGTTCACGGTGTTGGAGGTCACTGAATTCGGCTCGAACTGCCACTGCCTGGAGGCTTCGAGAGCGCTTGGCGTCAGCAGTGGATGGCCTGAAATGGCCGAGGCACTTCGGACTTTACCATCTGCCGGTTCCACATTGAGTTCCAGCACGACTTTGCCTTGGATGCGCGCTGCCTTCGCGAGAGGCGGATACTTCGGATCGACGAAATGACTGAATCGATACGCCGAGGGGTTCAATAGCACCGGAACATAGGTGCGGTTCGCTTCGGCCGCACTGACCGGGCCCCGATAGCCCTCCAACAAAGATCGAAAACTCGGAGAGTGCCGCGTTCCCACGTTTCCCTTGAAGGCCGCGGCTAAACCGGCGTCGTACCGGCCGGACTTCAATTCGGGTACCAGCTTCTCACCGGCACGCTGGAGGGCCATGTCATCCTCCTCCGTGCGGTTATGAAACAGGTCTCTTGAACCAAACACCCGATTGGTGATTTGCTCCGTGAGGTCCCACAGCCGAGCCATTTCAGGATGAGTCCGCTTCAAGAGTTTCAGGTTCACTTCCTCCGGGATCGGAAACTCCAACGTGGTCGAGGAGGAGCCGCACTTGGCGACAACCGCGGAACTGACGGTTTCAAAGACGCTGACGATCTGTGCGGGTTGCTTGATCGCGGTCTGGAGATCCGCGGGTTTCACCCGGCACGGATTGTTACTCTTGGCCAGTTGGGCGGGAGAAGTGTTCCGCACTCTAGCCTCGGCAGCCTGGACCATCAGCCCGGGGCAGTATATGTTCGTTGGCGCAATGCGCGCGTAATGAATCAGAGAGTCCGAACCGTCCGGCTGAACATCGAGCACGTAATAGTAGAACGACGGGCCGTTGTCAGAAAATGCAACGGATACGGCATAGAATTCCGAAGGCCCGGACACCTCCCCTGCGTGACCGATGGTAGCCGCAATCGCAATAAGCCACAGGCGCCGACGCATCTTGTACACAGCCTACCGCAGGCAGGCTGTAAAGTCGTGCGCCAGCGACGGCCGAAAGACGCTGTTCGCCCTACCGAGCCGGCACGCCTTCTCTCGGCAGAATCTCATCACTCGTCAACTTTCCATCGTGATTGCGATCGAGCGTCTTCAGGGCCGCCGGCGCGTTTTCAATCTCCTTTGCGGAGATCTCCCCGTCATCATCGGCGTCCAAAGCAGCCAGTACCGGGTGGAAGCGCATGTAGGCCAAGCCCGCGTCAGAGCCGGCCGAAGCCGAACTGCCGCACTCGTCGGCCGTCAGCTTACCGTCGTGGTTGGTGTCCAGGGTCCTGAGCATCGCGGGGGCGTTGGCGATCTCGGCAGCGGAGATCACCTGGTCGTGGTCGGCATCCAGAGCGGCGATGACCGGCATCGTACGGAAATAGACTGCTCTAAAGTGGGCGGCGAACGGGACGGCCGGCTTCTGGAAAGCAGGCGCGGTGACAATGCGCAGGTTCGGTCGCGCTTTCATGACCCATACGAGGTTCGACCACGCCCGGCGCAAGCTGACGACGCCGAATCTCACGTTGATCGCCGCGACGGCCTCTTTTCCCAGTACCAATATGCCCGCACCTTCGCCTGAGGGAACCACAGACCGGCCAAATGCCAACAAACCCGATCCACCAGTTTCAATGACCTGGGACTGGACAGGCTCCTGCGCGAAGGTCGCCACGCGAAAGATGCGATGGTTCACACCGTACTCGAACGCCGCGGTGACCGCACTGAAGAAGGCCAGCGATAATATGCCGCCTTGGAGGAGTGCGCTCCGCCGCGGGACGTAGTCTTCGCAGGTGTAGAAAGTTGGGACGCCATCGAAGGCCGTCGTCAGCGAAGGGACGGGCTGTGCCGGGACTCTCGACTGCCGGGCCCACGCATGCGTTGCGCCGAGCACCAGGCCGGCGAATTCCCGCAGGCAGAAAGCAATTCCATAAGTGGCGCCGCGGCTCCACGCGCGTTGCCGGGCTAGCTGAAAAACATCGGCCATCTCGCTGCCGAACGTCGAACGGTAGCGCGCCGGATAAAAGTGAAGAAGCAGGCGGTAGAGCCAGATCAGCATAATCACGCCTCCTTCGCGGAGACGCGCAGGCTGGCCAAGCGCGTCAACTGCTTGATCCGGGCCACCTCCGCCTGCAGAATCGCCCGGCCCTTGGCGGTCAGCCGGTAAGCCTGTCGATCTCGCGACGCCTGTGGCTCTTCGAACCGCTCAATCCACCCGTCATCCAAGAGACGGCCCAGCGCGCCGTAGAGCGTGCCGGTGCTCAGGACCACCCGGCCGTCGCTCATCTCTTCGACATCCTTTAGAATCCCGTAGCCGTGGCGCGGCTGCTCCGCCAGGCTCAGCAGAATCAATAAAACCGGCTCGCTCAAGGGCGCCGTGGTTGCTGTCTTCATGATGCTTCTCATTTACTCCTCTCGCAATGCTGCCACCGGGTCAAGGGCGGCCGCACGGCGTGCCGGCGCCCACGATGCCAAGACAGCGATCAGCAGAAAGAGCGCGCTCATGGCGGCGAAAGTGACTGGATCGGTGGCTGTGACCCCAACGAGCATGCTGGCCATCGCTCGCGTCAGCCCAAAAGCAGCCGCCAAGCCGAGCCCGATACCTGCCGCGGTCAACAGAAGGCCTTGCCCGATCACTAGCTTGAAGATGCCCGCTGGCGCCGCTCCGAGGGCCATGCGGACGCCGATCTCGGACGTTCGCTGGCGCACGGCGCTCGATAACACACCGTACAGCCCTACCCCCGCCAGCACTGCCGCGATGGCCGCGAAGATGCCGATCAGCAGGAGCTGAAAGCGCGTGTCGGCTCCGGCTCGATCCACGATGGCGTCCATCGTCTGCATTTCGGTGATGGCTAACCGGCCTGGGGCCAGCCCGGAGATCGCGGCGCGGACCACCGACGCATACTTCGCGGGATCGCCGGCTACTCTGAGAGCCCAGTTCCGGGAAATGCCGATTCCATAGAAGCCATCGGTGAGGTAGATCTGCGCGAGTCCCGGTTCGGCAAGAGACGTCTGTCGCTGGTGCGCGACCACGCCAATCACCTCGAGCCACGGCGGATCGATGAATGGTATGACGATTCGCTTCCCGATCGCGGACTGGTTCGGAAACGCCTTCGCGGTCAGAAACTGGTCAACCACCGCCACGTTGCGGCCGGGGACATTGTCCTCCTCCGTGAACGTGCGCCCTGCGACGAGCCTCGTGCGAAGCGTTTCGAAATAACCCGGGAGGACGTATCCCAAGTCGGCCACCTGCCGCCTGGCGGGATCGGGGAAGGTCTCTTCCGTTCCCCACGGCACGCCCATGACGGGACCCCGGTTCTTGAGCGGAAAAAGGGCCGAACCGCCGACGCTCTGCACTCCAGGTATGGCACGCAACCGATCCTTCAGCTCGTGCAGAAAGGTTAGCCGCCGCTCCGGCTGGTCAAATCCTCGCGCATCTCCGACGGCCAGAAACGTAAGGAGGCCGTGAGGTTCGTAGCCTGGATTTACCCGGCGCAGTTCAAGGAAGCTGCAGAACATCAAGCCCGACCCGATGAGCAGGACAAACGACAGTGCGACCTCGGCAGTCACGACAGCATTGCGTAAGAAACTGCCCGCTGTCAGTCCGGCGCTGCGCCCTCCTGTGCGCAGGACCTGCACAATGCCCGATCCGGCGGCACGCCAACCCGGCAGCACACCAACAATCGCCGCTTCCGCCATTCCGACGCAGGCTGCGAATCCGAGGACGGACCAGTCGATGGCGACCGTCTCCATTCTGGGGACGTTCGCGGGCACTATGACGAGTAGCGCCCGAAGGCCGAGCCAGGCGAACCCTACGCCGAGCAGCGTTCCGAGTCCCGAGAGCAGCAACGTCTCCGCCAGCATCTGTCGCATCAGGCGTACTCGTCCTGCGCCTAGCGCCGCGCGTACCGCCAGTTCTCGCTCTCGCGCCGAGGCTCGCATCAACATGAGACTCGCGACATTAGCGCAAGCGATGAGCAAGAGAAAAATCACCGCTCCCATGAGGGCCAGAATCGCGGGCCGCACTTCGGCCACCAGGGTCTGATGCCACGGCGCCAGGCGCACACGAAGATCCGGAAATCTCCCCTCTGCCGCAACCCGGTCCACCTGAGCCTGCGCGCGCTCCAGAGCTACCCCAGGTTTGAGCCTCCCGATCACCCGGAGCATCCAATCGCCGCGATGGGCTTCGTCGTATCCCCGGTTGTTGGCAATCCAGACATCCGGGCTGGGTTCCGTATTGAAGCGGGCGGGCAAAAACAGTTTGAAACCGGGCGCCAACACGCCCACGATTCGCGGGCCAGGATGCCCGGAGCCGAGCATCCCTCGGCCAAGCACAGTGGGGTTCGCCCCATAGCGCCTTTGCCAATACTCGTAGCTCAAAATCGCCACTGTGCCTTGCGGTGGAGGAAAGATAGGCTCGGGCTGGGCCTGGGGTTGGCCGTCCGCCTCCGTAAAATCGCGACCGAACGCAATGGCGCCGCCCATCATCCGCAGAAAGTTCGTCGTCACCTGCGCTTTGCTGATGCGCTCCGCACTGCCGTCTTCGTGAGGCACGACCGCGCGGTAGACCATGATGGCGCTCATTTCTTCGAAGGCGGTTCTTGTGCCGTTTTGCAGGTCGAAGAAGCAGGCATTGGATAGAAGGGGCTCCGCCAGTACCAGCCGATCCGGAGCCTTGTACGGAAGCGGCCGCAAGAGTACGCCGTGGGTCACGCTGAACATCGCGGCACTCGCCCCGATGCCGAGCCCAAGAGTCACCGCGGCGGCGAAGAAAAAAGCCGGGCTCTTTCGCAGCAGCCGTCCTGCGTATCTGAGGTCTTTGGCCGCGTCCGCAACGATACTCATACAACAGCCTCGCGCAGCAAGCCGTGGTCGACATGTCTTCAGGCGACATGTCACCTAACGACATATTGCACCCGTGACCGTCCCTCGTCAAGCCCTTTGTTGCCGATCCCGTACCAAAGTCGTATAGTCAACTGCTCGATGAACCGCCTTCGCTTCTGGTTCCTGCTGCCCGCGCGGGTTTGGTTTGTCGCGCTGTTTTTCGCTCCCCTCGCCATCATTTGCGCCTATAGCCTGCTCACTCGAGGCGTCTACGGCGGCGTGGAGCAGCCGTGGACCTGGGAAAGCTACCGGCGGATGATCGATCCGCTCTACGGCATCATTCTGCTGCGTTCGGTTGTGCTGTCAGGCGCTGCGACCGCTATCTGCGTGGTTCTGGCGTTTCCGCTGGCGCTGTTCATCTCCCGCGCCACGCGGCGCAAGAACCTGTACCTGCAACTGGTGATGCTGCCGTTCTGGACCAGTTTCCTGGTGCGGACTTATGCCTGGATGTTCCTGCTACGCGACACCGGTCTGGTCAACACGGCGCTCATCGGTCTGGGCTTTCTCCGTCAGCCATTGCCTTTGCTCTACAACGACGCCGCAGTGCTCTTGGGACTGGTATATGCATTCCTGCCGTTCATGGTTCTGCCGTTGTACGCCACGCTCGAGCGGCTGGATCCGGCGCTGCTCGAAGCGGCCGCGGACCTGGGCGCCCGCCCGCGTGCGGCGTTCTTCCGCGTGATCGTTCCGCTCGCCAAACCGGGCATCTGGGCGGGCGTCGCGCTGGTCTTCATTCCATGCCTTGGCGCATATCTGACGCCCGATCTGCTGGGCGGCGGCAAATCGGTCATGATCGGCAACCTGGTACAGAACCAGTTCACCAACGCGCGCGACTGGCCGTTCGGCGCCGCGGCTTCGCTCACGCTGATGCTGTTGACGCTCGCGGCGCTGGCTGCCGTCTATCGCCGCGGGCCGAAAGATCTGCTGTGAAACGCGGCCTCGCTATCTACGCCGCCGCGGCTTATGCGTTTCTCCACCTGCCGCTGGCTACTCTCGTGGTTTTTAGCTTCAACGCCTCGCGCTTCACGCTCTGGGAGGGGTTCTCGTTTCGCTGGTACCAGTCGCTGTTCACCGACGCGGAAATGGCGGATGCGGCCTGGAACAGCGTGATCATCGCCATTGTTTCAACCGTGATATCTACCATCGCCGGCACGCTTACAGCGTACGGATTGTGGAAGCGCGGATCGCGGCTGCTCTCCGGCTCGCTGTACCTCTCACTGGTCACACCCGAGATCGTCACCGGCATTTCGCTCCTGGCGTTCTTCCAGTGGGCGTTCCGATGGCTGGGCTGGCACCTTGGGCTGTACACGGTGATTTTGGCGCACGTATCGTTCTCCATCGCTTACGTGGCGATCGTGGTGGCGGCGCGGCTGCGCACGTTCGATCCCGCGCTCGAAGAGGCGGCCATGGACCTGGGCGCCACGGAGTGGCGGGCCTTCTGGCGCGTGACACTGCCGGCGCTTACGCCGGGCATCGTCGCGGCCGCGCTGCTGGCATTGACCATCTCGTTCGACGATTACGTCATCACGAGCCTGGTGGCGGGCGTCGATTCGACTACTCTTCCCATGGTGATCTACGCGATGGCCCGCCGCGGAGCCAATCCGTCGATTAATGCTATCTCCGCGCTGATCGTGGTTATTTTCGGCGCGCTGATCCTGATATCGGAACGCTTGAGGGAAGCATGAAGCGCCGTCACTTCCTCTTCGGCTCGCTCGCTTCTGCGATCGCCGCCTGCCGCCGCGACCGCCGTCCGCGACTGAATGTGTACAACTGGTCAGCATACGTTGCGCCCGACACCATTCCCAACTTCGAGAAAGAATTCGGCGTGCGCGTCCGCTACGTCACCTACGAAAGCAACGAAGAGATGCTTGCCCAGGTGATTACGGGCAATTCCGGCTGGGACATTGTTTTTCCAACGCACAACCGCGTTCCGCCGATGTCCGCCATGGGCTTGCTCGCCCCGCTCGATCACGCCCGTATGAA
>Ga0335077_10000768_pt1 | contig 36529 bp, 32 predicted proteins | sample Lox_Sample_31_FD_207151 | JGI IMG/M metagenome (GOLD analysis project Ga0335077, IMG submission 207151) | Soil microbial communities from Loxahatchee National Wildlife Refuge, Florida, United States - Lox_Sample_3.1 | ecosystem: Environmental > Terrestrial > Soil > Wetlands | place: USA... | reverse complement strand
CCGCGGCGATTTCGGCGGAAGGCCCCTTTTTCGCGGGCGTCCGAAGCTCGTCGGAACCGCGCGCCCGGATACTCTTGGCCGCCGCGCCTCTATCAGAAACGTTCAGGATATCGGGTTTCGGGGATGGGCGTCAACTCGGAGGGGTCTTAGCCCGACTTCTCCGAGCCGTTCGGCACCACCAGAATCCATTCGGCGGGTTTGTCTTCCAGGTTCTCGAAACCGCAGTCGTCGCGCTCGACCCAACTGGTATAACCCGCCTTGTCTGTTCGTTCGGCAGGCTTGCCATGTGTGTAAAGCAGGCGGACGTGCCGGTCGGTGACGCAAGCGAGCACATGCGCGGGTATTTCCAGGATCATGGATTTCTCGTGCGGCCCCAGCCGGACGCGAATCACTTGCACGCGGTGGTTCTCGAAGACCAGTTGAAAATGGGCGGGGTCGAGGGCGGTGGGATGGGTATCGAAAATCTCGGGTGGGAAATCCTGCGTTTGAGCCGTCGCAGCCGCCAGGAAGAAGCAGCCAACTAACCAGAGGCGGATCATTTTACCTCCACCGGAAGCTTTACTGTTGCTTGTCTTTCCCCAGGGACTCTTCTTTTGCCACGCGCACGCGCGCGGTTTCGAGCTTCTTGCTCACCTTGGCCATGTCGGACGGATCGACGTCGGACTGCCCGCCGGATTCGTATGCCTTCAACGAGCTTTGCCACTGCACGATGGCTTCCCGGAGCTTGCCCTGTTTGAAGTAAACGTCGCCCAGATGATCGTGCACCGTCGGGTCGGTGGAGATCTTCTGCAGCGCTTTCTGAAGGAAACCGGCGGCTTCCTCCAGGCGGTTCTGGCGGAAGTAAACCCAGCCGAGGCTGTCCAGATACGCGCCGTTTTGGGGATCCAATTCCACGGCCTTGGCAATCAGCTTCTGGGCTTCGTCCAGCCGCATATTGCGGTCGGCCAGCATATAGCCGAGGTAATTCAGCGCGCCGGCGTTTTCGGGATCGCCATTCAGTACTTTGCGAAACTCGGCTTCGGCGGCGTCATACTCCTTCACGCGCTCAAACATGGCGCCGCGCATAAACATGACGGTGATCTTGTCCTGCTTGGTCTCGGAGAGCTTTTCGGCGGCGTCAAGCGCGGTGCCCATTTCGGTAAAACGCTTGCCCTTCTCGTACACCTGGGCGATGGCCAGATAAGTCTCGCGGTCCTTTTCGCCATCCAGCAACGCGCGCAACTCGGCCACAGCCTCATCGATCTTGCCGAGATCGGCCTGCAGAGACGCATGCGCCAGTTTCACCATGCGCTCCTTGGGATACTTCTTTAGCGCGGCGTCTGCTTCTTCCTTCGCCTTATTCAGGTCTTTGGCCGCACGCCACGTATCGATAATCTCGATGGACGCCCGCGGCCCGGAGCCCGCATCCAGTGGGGGGATCTGGCGGAAAGCCTCGACGGCCTCGCTATAGCGGTTGCCGTTACGGTAGATCCCGCCGAGCCGCTCGAGCAGCATGATCCGCGTGTTCTTCTCTGATTCGGTGTAATTCTTCTTCGCGGTGTCGCTGAGCATGGCGCGCAACGCCGCAATGGCTTCATCCGGCTTGCCTTCGGCTTCGAAGAAATAGGTCTCCTCGAAACGCGCCTCGAGGCCGTCCTTGTCGAGTTCCTTGGCCTTATTCAGAGCCGCGCGCGCTTTGGCCAGATCGCCCTTCTGGCGGTAGATCTCCGAGATCCGCAATTGAGTCTGCATGTCGTGCGGATCGGCGGCGGCAATCTCGTTGTACAGCTTCAGGGCCTCGTCGAAATGATCGGTGAAGAACACGTCCTGCGCCAGGGCGCGCTTGATCCGGCTGTTCTCCGGGTCCATCTGCAGCGCCTGCTTCCAGGTATCGGCGGCGCTCGCAAAATCGCGGGTCTGATCGTAAAAGCTCGCCAGCGCGGAAAGGGTTCGTGGATTGGGATTCTTGGTCGTCACCTGACGCAGCATCTCGATGGCGTTCTTGGTGTCGCCCACCTCGGAATACACCATCGCCAGTCCGGTCAGCGCTTCTTCGTTGGCCGGGTCCTGGTCGAGGACGTTCTTGTAGTCCTTCTCCGCTTCCACGGAATTGTGATTCACCCGCTGGAGGCGGCCCAGCATCAGCCAGCTCTCCGTGTCCTTGGGATCTGCTTCAGTGACCTTCTGAAATTGCTCGATGGCGCGACGCAGCATGTCTTCATTGACCCGGGTCTGCTGCGGATCGCCAATCAACCGCGCATAAATGCGGCCCAGCAGCCGACGCGCGTCGAGATTGTTCGGGTCCTGCTTGAGCAGTTCCTCGGCTTCGGTCACCGCGTCCTTAATCCGGCCCGCCTGAATGTAAAGGTCCGTCAGCTCTTCGGAGAGAAAGGCAGCCGAGGGATCCTGCTTCATCGCCTGCCGGTAGAAGTCGATGGCTTTGTTGGTGTAGTCGCTTCGATTGCCGAATGCGCCAGCCAGCTCCGCGTAGAGGTGGCCCATGGCAAAGTTGTAATATGCGGCGGCTTTATCTGGGGCCTTGGAATCCGCCGCGCTGGGTCCGGGCGAGGGGGTCTGACAAAGGGCCAGGCCGGAAAATAATGCTGTGAGGCATAGCGCCCCTGAAAAGGCTTTTACAGGACGATTCATTGAAGCTGCTTTCTTCCGTCCACCGTGCGTATAACTACCCTGGATGAGACGAACTAGACCCCTTCTCATTGTATAACGCAGTGGCACGTAAACTAGAGACGGAATGGGGCAGCGCAAGGTTATCGCTATTTTAGGGCCCACGGGTTCGGGAAAAAGTGAGCTGGCGCTATGCGTTGCGGGCGGCTTCTCGGGCGAGGTGGTGAACTGCGATTCCCTACAGATTTACCGGTACTTCGACATCGGAACGGCTAAACTGCCATCCGAAGGGCGCCAAGGCATCCCCCACCATCTGATCGATATTCTTGACCCCGACCAGGTGTTCACTGCGGGCGAATACGCACGCCTGGGCCGTCGGGTACTAGACGAAATTTCGATGCGTGAACGCCTGCCAGTACTGGCGGGTGGTACCGGTTTTTACCTGCGTGCGCTGATCGACGGCCTGTTTCCGGGCCCGCAGCGGGACCAGGCGGTGCGCGACCGTCTCGCCGCGCGCGAGCGCCGCCGCGAGGGGTCCTTGCACCGCATCCTGCGGCGTTTCGATCCCCAGGCCGCCAGCCGCATCCATCCCCGCGACCTTCCCAAGCTGATTCGCGCCCTCGAGGTGTGTCTGATCACCCGCCGCCCGGTGACTGAATTATTCCAGCAGGGACGGGACGCGCTGGGAGGCTATGAAACGCTAAAGATCGGCCTCGCGCCGCCGCGAGATCGGCTTTATGAGAAGCTTGACCGGCGCACCAGGCAGATGTTTGAAACCGGGTTAGTCGACGAGGTACGCGGGATTCTGTCCCGAGGCTTTGCCGCCTCCGTCAAACCATTTGAGTCGCACGGCTATCGACAGGCCATCCAGTTTCTAAACGGGGAATTGAAGCTCGAGGAGGCTATCTTCTACGCGCAACGCAACACCCGGCGCTACGCCAAGCGCCAGATGACCTGGTTTCGCCAGGAGCCGGGCATCGTGTGGTTTTCTGGTTTCGGCGATGACACGCAAATTCAGCAGGCAGCGCTCGAGTGCGTGGGCGAGTTTCTCACGCCGTCCCAGATGTGAACACTGCCCGGTTTTGAAACGCGAAAATCGGGTTTCTGCTTACTGTTAAATCACCGTATCACTAAGGAACCTTTTCGACCTTCGCCCGTATTATTGAACAAGAATCGCGGTCGGCTTCGGGGAGTATCTGTAACGGTTTTTACATGAGCGATACAGGTGTGCGCGCTCGAACGTTACGCCGTGCCGATGGCGGAAGAAAGGAGACGCTTGATCGATGATCAACAAGGTTCTATTGCTATGCACCGTGCTCGTGCTGGCTGGTTTGGCGAGCGCGAAGTCCTATTCCATCACGTTGTTTGAACCCTCTGTAATCGCCGGAACAGAGTTGAAGCCGGGCGATTACATGCTCGAGCTGAAAGATGAAAAGGTGGTGATCAAGAAGGGCAAGCAGGCGTGCGAGGCTGCCGTGAAAGTGGAAACCGCCGACAGCAAGTACTCTTCGACGTCAGTGCGCTACCGCAATGGCGACGGCAAGTATCACATCCAGGAGATTCACCTCGGCGGCACAAACATGAAACTGGTGGTTAACCAGAACTAGACTTCCGCGTTCTGCTTCGGGAACCGCTGCTACACTGAAGGAAAATGCGGCGGCTCCCCTTTTTGTGCCTGGGCATTGTCCTGCTTGGCGCGGCGGCGCGTGCGGACACGGTCCTGGTCCTTCCGTTTTTCAACCAATCCACCGCGGAGAATATCGACTGGATCGGCGAGAGCATTGCTGAAACTCTTAGGGAGTCGCTGGCCTCGCAAGGCATTTTGGTGCTCTCGCGCGAGGACCGGCTGGAGGCGTATCGCCGCCTTTCTATTCGTGCGAACGCAGTGCTCACGCACGCTACCGTCATGAAGATCGGGGAAGCGCTGGATGCCTCGCAGGTGGTCTACGGATATTTTCAGGTTTCGCCCCAGGCGAACGCGTCCGCTGAAGCTACGGCTGCGCCCGGAGCCGCCGGTTCGGCTGCCGGCGTATCGCCGCGGGATTCTCTGCACCTGTCCGCGCGCGTGCTGGACCTGAAGCGCTCGCGCCAGGGGCCCGAATTCGCTGAAATCGGAGCACTGGAAGATCTGGCTTCGCTCGAAACCAATCTGGCATGGCGCTGCCTGACTTTCCTCGCGCCGCGAACGGCGATCACCGAAGAGGACTTCCGGCGCGACCGGCCTCCACTGCGGCTGGACGCCGTTGAAAACTACATCCGTGGTCTGATGGCACCCTCGCCCGAACAGAAGCACCGTCTGTTTACCCAAGCAGCGCGGTTGGATGCTCGCTTCTCCGCGCCAAACTTCCAGTTAGGCAAGATGGAATGGGAAAAGAAGAATTACGACATCGCCGCGGGGTGGCTGGAAAAGGTGACGCGCGCGGACTCCCATTACTTCGAGGCCCTGTTTCTGCTTGGATTGTGCCGCTACTACAAGGCGGATTTCGCGGGCGCCGAAAAGAGCTTCGAGACCGTAGCCGCCGCCGTGCCGCTGAGCGAAGTCATTAACGATCTGGGCGCCACCCAATCCCGGCTGCGCAATCCAGCCGCCCTCGACAACTTTCGCCGCGCTCTTGAAGGCGATACCACCGACCCGGATTATCATTTCAACGTGGGATACTCTCTTTGGAAACAAGGAGACTTCGCCCTAGCTGCCGAGAGCTTCCGGGCGCTGTTGGACCGTAATCCCGAAGATGCAGAGGCGGTGGTGTTCCTGGGACGGTGCCTTAAGAAAGATGGCGCGCGCGCCGGTGATCCCCGCAGCGAGGGCCGCGAGCGGCTCAAACTCAACTTCGAAGAGACGGCGTACCGCCAGCTAAAGGCCGAGCTGGAATCCAAGCACTGAAACTGCCAGGGGTCTGCCTTCATCGCCGGTCCGCTGTGTTTCTGCGTGAACCTTCATAAACTGAACCCATGCTTCCGCCGATAGAAGACCAGAAGGCTAGGAGTGGCCGCCGGTGGGAGCACGGTTGTGAAGGCATTGATTGCGGACGACAATGCGGGATTTCGCAGCGTGCTCGATCGGATGCTACGCAAATGGGGGTACGACGTGGTGGCGGTATCGGACGGCTTAGAAGCCTGGGAAGCGCTCCAAGCTCCTGATCCTCCAAGACTTGCGATTCTCGACTGGATGATGCCCGGGCTGGACGGCGTGGAAGTTTGCCGGCGCGTGCGCGAAGAGAACCGTGAGCCGTACATCTACATCCTCCTGCTCACCGCCAAGGACACGGCCGGGGAACTCGTGGAAGGAATGGAAGCGGGCGCCGATGATTATCTCCGCAAGCCAGTAGACAGCCATGAGTTGCGAGTCCGGGTGCGAGCCGGACGGCGGATTCTGGATCTGCAGGAGGAAGTGGTGCGCGGGCGGGAAGCGTTGCGAAAGCTGGCTACTTGCGATCCGCTCACCGGTCTGTGGAACCGAAACGCCATGTTCGATATCTTGTCGCGCGAATTGAAGCGCGCGAAACGGGAATCGAGCCCGCTCTCCTTGCTGATGGCGGATCTCGATCACTTCAAACACGTCAACGACACGCTGGGCCACGCGGCTGGCGACGCAGTGCTGCAGGAAGCGGCGCGACGAATGACCGGCTGTGTCCGTCCTTATGACGCGGTGTGCCGCTACGGCGGTGAAGAGTTTCTGATCGTGCTGCCCGGATGTGATCTGGCGGACGCCACGCTGCGCGCCGAAGAGATCCGCGCGGCCATGGCAGCGGCGCCGTTTCAGATTGCGGAAGGCAACCTCAACATCACCTGCAGCCTGGGCGTTGCGGCGTCCTCCGGCGCCGCCGGGTACGATGCTGCCGCACTGACACGCGAGGCCGACGAAGCTCTCTACAGCGCGAAGCACAACGGCCGCAACCGCGTCGAGATTTTCGCTCCGCAGGCCGTCCTGACGCGCTAGGCTGGATTGGCGTTCAGGCACTCGTGTTAGCCTTGAGTTTTGCGGAACGTCATTGCGCCATGGGGCGGGGCGCGCCACAACCATACCGGTGCAGTTTTTGTCGCCGCGCCCGCATTCGTCATTGTGCTCTTCTTGCCGGGATGCGGATACATCGGCGAGCCTCTGCCACCCGCCCTGCAAATCCCGCAGCGCGTAACTGATTTATCGGCCACCGAGCGCGGCGGGCAGATTGTCGTCGAATTCAGGCGGCCTGTACATACCACAGACAATCTCGATATCACAAAGACGATGCGGATGGAACTGCGCGTCGGATTGGGGAGCAACCCGTTCCAGATGGAGTCCTGGGAGGCCAGCGGGAAAGTGTTCAGCGATGTTCCGGCTGATGTAGATCCCGTGAAATACGCTCTGCCTGTCGCGGAGTGGATCGGCAAGGATGTCGTCATCGGCGTCAAAGTTTTCAGCGAGAAGGGCCGAACTGCGGGGTGGTCGAACCTGTTCACGCTGTCCGTGGTTCCGCCTCTGGCCCCGCCCGCGCATCTGCAAGCCGCGGACGTGCGGGAAGGCGTGCGCCTGACCTGGCAGGGGGGCGCGCCACATCACTGGGTTTACCGGCGCTCTCCCCAGGACTCCAAACCTGTTGCTATTGGAGAAACCGAGACGCCGGAATATCTCGACGCGACGACGGAATACGGAACTCCATATCAGTATTCCGTTGAGGGGTTCCGCACCGGAGGGGACATTCACGCGTTCAGCGAGCGCAGTGCCGAGGTGACGATCACCACGAAAGATACGTATGCGCCACCGGCACCGGTGGGGCTGGCCGCGGTGCCGTCAATCGGCAGCATCGAACTAATGTGGGACCGCAGTGTGGCCCCCGACCTGGCGGGATATCGTATCTACCGGGCGGCAGGCGACGGCCCGCTCGAAAAACTGGCGGAAACCGGGGAAACGCCCAGCTACAGCGATCGCGCCGTGAAATCCGGCACGACCTGCCGGTACGCGGTCACAGCATTCGACAAACTCGGAAATGAGAGTGAGAAGTCGGCGCCGGTAACGGTCATCGCACCGTAGAGACGAGCCGTGGGCGGTAAATTTCAGTACGCCCACCGCCACAGGCTGGCGCCTGCCGTATAACCTGCGCCGACGGCGGCGAACAGAACCAGATCGCCTTTTTTGAGCCGGCCGCTCTCGATGGCGTCACGGGTGGCCAGGGGAATGGTGCCTCCCGTCGTATTGCCGTAATGGTCGATGTTCAGAATGACCTTGTCGCAATCGAGGCCGAGGCGGTCCGCCGTGGCGGTGATGATGCGGCGGTTGGCCTGATGCGGAATCAGGACCACGTCTTTCGCGGACACCCCGTTGCGCTCCAGCAGGCCTTTGCAGACTTCGTACATTTTGCGCACGGCGTACTTGAACACCTGCTGCCCGTCCTGGTGAACGTAGTGCAGCCGCTGGGCGACGGTTTCGCTGGAGGCCGGCAGGCGGCTTCCACCCGCGGGCATTTTGAGATAATCGCCGCCCGAGCCGTCGATCTCGCCCAGGAAATCGACAAAGCCGAGTTGCGGGTCGTCATCGGCGGCTAGCGGTTCGAGCAGCATGGCGCCAGCCCCGTCACCAAACAATACGCAGGTATTGCGGTCCCTGTAATCGATGATGCGGCTCATGGTGTCGGAGCCGATGACCAGCACCTTTTTGTGCGTTCCCGAGGCTACCAGATGAGCGCCCGTGGTCAAGCCGTAAAGGAAACCGGAGCAGGCGGCAATCAGGTCGAATCCCCAGGCCCCCTTGGCGCCCAGTTGATCTTGGACCAGGCAAGCGGTGGAAGGGAAGAACATGTCGGGCGTGACGGTGCAGACGAGAATGACGTCCAGATCCGAGGGCGCGATGCCGCGCAACTCGAGCGCCCGGCGCGCGGCTGCCACCGCCAGATCCGAAGTTGCCGTGGCGGTGTCGGCGATGTGTCGCTCTGAGATGCCGGTGCGTTCCAGAATCCACTGGTTACTGGTTTCCACCATCTTTTCCAGGTCGTAGTTGGTGAGCACATGGTCGGGCACGTAGCAGCCGAGTGCGCTGATTTTGACTTTAAGCACGGTTCCTCGCCGATGATAGAAGGTGCAATTGACCTTGATATGTTAAATTCGAGAGAAATGCAAGGGCGCAAGGGGGAGGCGGCGGAGGATCAATCGGGTCTTGGCCTCCAGAGCACGCTCTTTTTTGAAACTCCAGCCGAGATTTATACGCGGGTGTTCCGGGACCTGAAGCCGCGAACCAAACCGCCTGAGGTGCGCGTCGAATTCTGCCCCTTTGCCAACGCGGACAGCTTTATCCGTCTGACGGAGGCCGGGCTGAGCGTGCGCATCGCGGACGTTTTGGCAGGAGCTCCCGCGCCGGTCCTGGAGGCGCTGGCTTACATCCTGCTCAGCAAACTGTTTCGCAGGGCGGTTCCACGCATTTATGCGCATCGCTACCGGCTATACCTGAATCGGCGCGATATGCGGCGCCAGATGCACCTGATCCGGCAGATTCGCGGGCGCAAATTCGTTTCCGGCCCGACCGGCGCTCACCATAATCTCGAGCAGATCTTCGAAGAGCTGAACGCCCGTTTTTTCCACGGTCTGATGGCGCGGCCTCTGCTCGGCTGGAGCCGCCGCGCTTCGCGCTCCATGCTGGGACATTTCGACCCGTCTCACAACGCGATCATCATCAGCCGAATGTTCGATACGCCGAGAATTCCGCGCGTGGCTCTGGAATATGTGGTGTTCCACGAAATGCTGCACCTGCGCTATCCGGTGGACCACAACGGCGCGCGCCGCAGGGTGCACACACGGGAGTTCCGCGCAGCCGAAAAGGCATTCCCGGCGCTGCGCCAGGCAAAAGAGATTCTGAAAGGGCTGTAAGACAAAAAAAGGGCAGGTGCGCAGCACCTGCCCTCCGGGAAGGCAATATCAGGCGGCTGAAGCGGCTGGCTGTGCGGCGGCTGCCAGGACCTGCAGTTGCGTCCGCATCGTATCGAGGGCTTCGACCAGTCCGCGCACGTCGACTTGCGGCACGCTCAAGCCGAAGCTGTGCAGCATCATTCTGGCCTCAAGCGACATCATGTTCATGCTGAATAGCATCCGCTGTTTCAGCAAAAGGCCCGCCAAGGCGGAGCGGTCGACCGAGGCATGAACCATCACGAGCTTGAGCGCATTCGAAACTCGCGTGAAGTCCCGTCCCATCGAGCGTGCGTAGCCGCGGAAAATCTCGACCCGTTTGGCACGCAGACGCCGCGCCATCCGCCGGCTGTAGCCGGGCTCCGATTGCAGATAGCGGTAGTCCACCGCATCGAGCAATCGTTCCATCGGCTTGTAGCGGGACGCCACATGAACGATGTCCCAGTCGGCCGGGATAACCGCTTTCCGGCTGCGGGAAGACAACCTCGTCAATAAAACCGCAAACACCACACCCAGCAGAACAAATACGCCTGTGACGGAAAGCAATATTACGCTCATAGTTGCCGTGTGCTCCAACACGCCGAATCGAGAATAACTAAGTTACAGCCAAAATGCAATGGAATTTTCGACTAAAAAACGGATCAATATCTTGCCCCACAACCCAGGCGAGGTGTCAGAGCTTCTCGCTTGAGTGGAAGTCTCCTATTTTTAATGGCTTAGCCGGGAAGGCGCTTGCCTTTCCACGAATGGGTGGGTTATCTCCTTGATCCGGGCTCGCGGCCAGATTGCGTACTGGGAGGAGGCCAGGAATCTGATAGCTTGCCGAAGTTAACAGTCAGCTCACCGGGAACGTTGCCAGCTTAAAACAGCCTCTTTTTGCGATAACGGAACAGCCGTTGACGTTCTGTTCCGCTCAACATAAAGGGGCCAGTTCGCCGGGCAGCACGGGAAGCTGTTGTACAATGGGGCAAATTTTCAAATTGGAGCAGCCCCAGCGCGGAAATGAAATTTGATCGCAGCGCCGCATCCGACCTGTGGCGCAATACGCTATCGCAAATCCCCACGACCTTCGGACGCCTGATCTACCTCGCCTCCTTACGCGACCAGAATACCGGCGCGTATCATCACCACGGCCTGGCTCAGTTGTTTGATGAAGAACAGGCGAACCAGACGCTGCGGCAGAGTCACAACCAAGTGTTTTCCGAATGGTTGTGTTTCAATCTGGAGCAGCAGAAGAAGGATCTGGAAGCTTATTTGGAGGATTTAAACGAGGATAAGAGAACCATTCTGGCTACCTGGATCCGGCTTGCTCCATACCGCAGCTACATGCCCGCCAACGCGCGCGAGGTAGAGCGCAATCTTTTTATTACCGACCTAGAGACGGTGCTCGAACTACTCAGGTACGACTACGCCGTCGCTTCCCCTGATCCAGACGCATAGCCACGCCGACCACCTGACCCAGCACGTCGATCTCGTTGGGGTAATTAAACACCTCGGGGTAGCACATGGATGCGGGGTGCGGCTGCAATACCAGTTGGTTTTCCTGCAGCGTGCACCAGCAACAAGCGAACCCTTTGCGATGTTCGAAGAAATAAATAGGCCGTTCATATTCGTTGGCCCAGCCCGTATTGACGATTTTGCGGTGAGCGTCGTCGATCAAAATTAGCGAACCCGGCTGGATCAACGGATACATAGTCCAGTCCTCCGACCCCACGAAAGCATACCGGTAGTTCTTGAGATCCAGATTATTTAGCAAGGATAACGGAAGACGGCCCCAGCGCTGGATCATCCGGCTCAGGAACGTGGTGCGGCGCAGGTCGATTCCGGGGTCGAGAGTCAGCGGCATCTGCGTATCGCCGTACCAATTGGGGCCGAAGCCAATCAGATGAGTGCGCTGCATCTCGATGGCCGCGGCGTCGGAAGCCAGGTTGGATACGTTAACGCCGTACCAATCCAAGACTTCGTTGAGGTCGAGACGGTAAATGGTGCAGAGGGAATACAGGCGATAAATGGTGGGCACCGTGCCCTTGTTTTCGATATCGGAAAGGCGGCTCAGCGCGATGGAGAATTCATCGTTGTTGTGGCGCGCGGCGATCTGGTTGCTGGCTTCTTCGACATCCCGGTATCGGAGGTTCAATCGCTCGCGGGCCCGCTTCAACTTCTGTCCAGCTTCTTCCATGCTATGATTCCGTCTCTGGGCGCTGGCGGTCGATGCTGATCCATCGATCATTTGATCCGTTGGGGGAATTATAGCCGCCATGACCTCAACCGGCAAGCTTTTGACGCGCTTTCTGTTCTGAATTCAGAACACAATTTCAGCAGAGGATGCGAATTTGAAAATTGTGGTGGGAGTCTCGGGCGCGAGCGGAGCGATTTACGGCATTCGCCTTCTGGAAAAACTCCGGCTTGAATCCAGCGTTGAAGTTCATCTGATTCTCACGCGGTCCGGTGAGAAGACCTTGTTCCTAGAAACCGGAAGAAAGGCGGCGGAATTAAAGTCACTGGCGCACTGTAGTTATGCCTTAGAAGACATCTCAGGAAGGCTGGCCAGCGGTTCGTTCCGTACCGACGGCATGGTGATCGCGCCCTGCTCGATTCACACCATGTCGGCGATTGCCGGAGGCATCAGCTCGAATCTTCTGATTCGCGCCGCCGACGTGACGCTAAAAGAGCGCCGGCCGCTGATTCTCATGGTGCGCGAAAGTCCGCTTCATCTCGGACACCTGCGCACCATGGTGGCGCTGGCGGAGATGGGCGCCATCATTGCTCCGCCGGTTCCTGCCTTTTATCACAACCCCGCGAGCATTCAGGACCTGGTGGACCACAGCGTGGACCGTATCCTTGATCTGCTCGGCATTCCCAGCCAGACTGCGCGGCGATGGGACGGAGCGGTGACGCGCGAATGAAGCGGACCAAACAACGCGGCCGGCAGATCGTTGCCTTCCAGGGGGAGCGCGGGGCGTTCAGCGAGGAGGCGGCGCGAAAACTGCTGGGAGCTGCGATTGAGGTGCTGCCGTGCCAGCGGTTCGAGGATGTGTTTCAGGCGCTCGACAAGAAAAAAGTTCAGGCCGCCGTCATCCCCATCGAAAATACGCTGCATGGTTCGGTACACGAGAACTACGATCATCTGCTGCACTTTGATCTGCCGATCGTGGGGGAGACAAGCGTGAGGATCGTTCACAATCTCATCGCGGCGCCCGGGGTGCCGTTTGGGAAGATCCGGCGGGTGTTTTCGCACCCGGTGGCGCTCAACCAGTGCCTCGATTTTTTCGCCACGAACCCGCAACTGGAAAAGGTGCCGTTCTATGACACCGCGGGAAGCGTCAAGATGGTGATGGATGAAGGGCTGAAGGACGCCGCTGCGATTGCCTCCGCCGTAGCCGCCGAGATTTACCAAGGAAAGATTCTGCGCCGTTCCATCGAAGACGACCGCCAGAACTTCACCCGGTTCTTCGCTCTGCGCCGGCCTGGAGAGGTTCGCCGGACGCCCATCCAGGCGGGCCGGGGCGGGCGTTGGAAGACCACCGTGGTTTTTTCCACGCGGAACGTGCCGGGCGCGCTCTTCCGGTCGCTCAGTGCGTTTGCGTTGCGCGATCTGAATCTCACCAAGATCGAATCGCGGCCCTTGCGCGGCAAGCCCTGGGAGTATCTTTTTTATCTCGACTTTATCGGCCGCGTGGATGAGCCGGCTTGCCGGAACGCTTTGGGCCACCTGGGCGAACTGGCAGACATGCTGCGCGTGCTCGGCTGCTATCCGCGAGGTGACTAGGAAAGTACCCAACTGCATCCCTCAAGCATCTAAGAAAGCATGCCCGTGGAAGAGAAGATTGAAGAGAAGGTTCCCGAAGTCCAGCTTGCCGAGCCGCTCGAAGAGCTACCCATCCTGACGGTACGCGACACCGTCCTGTTTCCGCACGCTCTGCTGCCCATCAAGGTGGGCCGCCCCAGTTCCATGGCGCTGGTCTCAGCGCTCGGTGAAAACCGTCTGCTCGGCGTGGTTTCGCAGCTCAACGCTCACGAAGATGCGCCGGGACCGGCCGACCTCTACGAGGTAGGCACGGTGGCCATGATCCACAAAGTCGTGCGCATGAAGGAGGGGGCGCTGCTGTTTTGTGAAGGCATCTCGCGCATGCGCACCGTGGGATACACGGCAACCGAACCGTATCTGCGCGCCCGCATCGAGCGGCTGCCGGAGTTGGAGCCGGAACCGACGCCGGAACTGGAGGCCCTGCGACGGAACGTGGTCAGTATTTTTCAGCAGATCGTGGCGGCGTCGCCGAATCTGTCTGACGATTTGTCCGCTGCGGTCGCCGACACCCATGAGTTCGGACCGCTGGCGGACTTGATAGCCGGCATTCTCCCGGGACTCAGCCATCCCGAGCGGCAAGCCGTGCTCGAGCAGGTGGATGTCCGAACGCGACTGGCATACGTTCACAAGCATCTTACGCGCGAACTGGAGTTGATCGAGCTGCGCAACAAGATTCAGTCTCAAGTGCAGGGCCAGCTTTCGCAATCGCAGCGCGAATTCTATCTGCGGGAGCAGTTGAAGGCTATCCAGAAGGAGCTGGGCGAAGGCGACGAGGGCAGCCAGGAGATCGACGAGCTGCGCGAGAAACTCGAGGCGGCCGGCATGACCGAAGAGGTCAAAACCGAAGCGATGAAGGAGCTGAAACGGCTGAGCCGCATTTCGCCGATGTCCCCGGAGTACAGCGTTACGCGCACGTATCTGGAATGGATGGTGAGCTTGCCGTGGAACGTTACGTCCGCTGAGCCGGTCAACGTGCAGCGCGCTGCTGAGATTCTGAACGAAGACCACTACGATCTGGAGAAGGTCAAGGAGCGCATCCTGGATTTTCTGGCGGTCCTGCAACTCAAGCCGGTCCTCAAAGGCCCCATCTTATGCTTCGTCGGACCTCCGGGAGTGGGTAAGACGTCGCTGGGGCGATCCATAGCGCGCGCCGTCGGCCGGAAATTCGCCCGTATTTCGATGGGCGGCATGCATGATGAAGCGGAAATCCGGGGCCATCGCCGCACGTATATCGGAGCTTTGCCCGGGCAAATCATCCACGCACTGCGCCGCACGGGCACGAAAGATCCGGTATTCATGCTGGATGAAGTGGACAAATTAGGGCGTGATTTTCGGGGCGATCCCGCTTCGGCGTTGCTGGAAGTGCTGGACCCGGAACAGAACTCTACCTTCCGTGACAATTACCTGGATGTCCCATTTGACTTGTCCAAGGTCCTGTTCATCACCACGGCCAACATGCTGGACACAGTGCCCGAGGCTTTGCGCGACCGCATGGAGATCATCGAGCTGCAGGGCTACACGGAGCACGAGAAGGTGATCATCGCATTCCGCTATTTGATTCCGCGCCAGATGAAGGAAAACGGCCTCGAGAACGAGAAAAGCCTGGTCTTCACGGATGAGGCAGTGCGTTTCCTCATCCGGCGGTACACGCGCGAGGCGGGCGTGCGCAGTCTGGAACGGGAGATCGGCGCAATTTGCCGCAAGCGCGCGCGCCGCATCGCGGAGGGCAGCCCCGATGGCGCCGCCGAGATCACGCCGGAGCGTATCGAGGAATTTCTCGGCGCGCCGCGTTTTCGTCCCGACGTGGAAGTGGAGGAGCGCACGCGGCGGCCTGGAGTGGCGGTGGGCCTGGCTTGGACGCCGGTGGGCGGTGATGTGCTGTTCGTCGAAGCGGGGCGCATGCCGGGCGGGAGCAAAGGACTCATCATGACGGGGCAGTTGGGATCCGTGATGCAGGAGTCCGTGCAAGCTGCGCTCACCTGGGTGCGCGCAAACGCCAAGCGCTACGGCATCGACCCCGAGCTGTTTAAGTCGAGTGATATTCACGTGCACGTGCCGGCAGGCGCCATTCCCAAGGACGGGCCTTCGGCGGGCATCACCATGGCGGCGGCGCTCGTCTCGATGTTGACCGAGCGGTGCATCCGACCGAATCTGGCCATGACTGGCGAGATTACGCTGACCGGCCAGGTGCTACCGGTGGGCGGCATCAAAGAGAAGGTGCTGGCGGCGAAACGCAGCGGCGTGCGCGAAGTGATTATGCCGTTCGAGAACGAAGTCAACGTCAAAGAGGACCTGAAGAGCGAGCAGATCGGCGACATGAAGATCAACTACGTGCACACGGCCGAGGAAGCGATGGAACTGGCGCTCCAGCCGCGTACGGACGTTACAGAACCGATTGCGCATTTTGGAGAGGCACTCAACTGAGTGCGACCGCTCGCTGATCTCTCGCCGCGCTGTGCTACAATCCCACGTCAAACGGGCATGAAACCGCTTCTGGTTGTAGCACTGCTGGTTTTTGCTGCCGGCACTGCGCTCGCCGAGACGCTGGTCCTCGACGGTTTTACGCTGATCGACGGCACGGGTTCGCAACCGCTGGCCCAGGCCGCGATGATCATCGCCGATGGCCGCATTCAGTGGGTTGGCCCTGAGTCGCGGCTGAAGGCGCCCGCGGGCGCTGCGGTCACGCATCTTGCCGGCAAGTACATCATGCCGGGCATCATCAACCTGCACGGGCACCTTGGGAACACGGTTGACCTAGCGCAAGATCCCAAGAACTTCACGCGCGAGAACGTGGAGAAGCAGCTCAAGCTTTACGCGTCGTACGGCGTGACGTCAGTGGTCAGCATGGGAACCGACCGCGATCTCATTTTCCAAATGCGCGCCGAGCAGCGAGCGGGCCGGCCGCACATGACGCGCATCTTCACCGCGGGCCGGGGCTTCACCGGCGTGGGCGGGTACCCGACTACCGCGCAAGGCATGAAAGGCGTGCCGTTTGAAGTGGGCGCCACCGCGGAAGTGGATCGGGATGTCGCGCAGCTCGCCGACCAGAGAGTTGACGTCGTGAAGATCTGGGTGGATGACCACCTGGGCCGCGAGAAGAAGATCCCGCTCGACCTGGCCAAGGCCATCATCACGGACGCGCACAAACACGGGCTCAAAGTAGCGGCGCACGTATTTTATCTGGACGATGCCAAGGCACTGATCGACGCCGGTCTCGACGGCCTCGCGCACAGCGTGCGCGACAAGCCGGTGGATGACGAACTGATCGCTGCCATGAAAAAGCACGGAGCGTTTCAGGAGGCGGCCACTCTGACCCGCGAAGAGTCTACCTTCATCTTCGCCAAACCCGGCTCGCTGCTGGATGATCCGTTCTTCACGCGCGGTGTTTCGCCCACCGTGATCGAGACGCTTCGCAGCCCGGCGTATCAGGCCAAGGTAGCCGCCGATCCTGACTATGCGAAGTATCCCCAGTTTCTGCGCACGGCGATGCAGAATCTCAAAAGGCTGTCGGATTCCGGAGTGAAGATCGGGTTCGGGACCGATAGCGGGCCGCCAGCACGCTTTCCCGGCTACTTCGAGCAGTGGGAAATGCAGTTGATGACGGAGTCCGGGCTCACGCCCATGCAGGCGATCACGGACGCCACGCACAACGCGGCCGAGTTTCTGCGTGCCAAGGACCTGGGGACGCTCGAACGCGGGAAATGGGCCGACCTGATCGTGCTCGGAAAGAACCCGCTCGAAGACATACGCAACACGCGATCCATCGAGATGGTGATGATCGCGGGAAACAAAATCTAGCGCTATGCTCACCCGCCGGGAATGGCTCGCCGTCGCCGCTATCGCCCGATTGCGCGCCGAAACTGAGTCGCGATACCGCGTGGGCATCACGACCAACACGCGCGGCGGCTGGGAGAAAGATGTTTTTCTTTCGTTCCGTGAGGCGCATGAGGCGGGCTATCCATACGTCGAGTCGTTCATCGACTACCTTGGCGACTACCTGGACAAGCCGGACGTTCTGCTGAAGAAAACCGCCGCGATCGGCGTCAGGTTCGATACCATCTCCAACGGCGGCCGCATGGAGACGCACTTCGAAGATCCGGCCAGGCACGAAAAAATCATCGAGCAGCACATGCGCCTGGTCGAGTTCATCAAGCGCCTGGGCTGCGATCATTTGAAGATCAATACCGGCCCGCGGCGGCCGGGCGACACCACCGATCAGGACCTGAAGAACATGGCCGTGGTCTTCAATCTTCTTGGCAAGCGGATCAGCGCGGAAGGATTGAAATTCGGCGTGCACGCGCACATGTGGACGCAGTTCGAAAACCGCCACGAAATTGACAGCGTCCTCGGGCAAACCGATCCGCAGCACGTCTGGTTCGTTCTGGATACCGGGCACATCACGATGGCGGGAATCGATCCAGTCGAACTGACGCGCACGCTGGGCCACCGCATCATCGAGTTTCATCTGAAGGACACCAAGCCGGAATACCGCGGCGGCGCGAAACAGCGGCGCGAGCGCAACGACGCCATGAAAGATCCGATCTTTTTCGAGCTGGGTAAAGGCGGTGTGGATTTTCCGGCCATCAAGGCGCATCTCGACCAGATCGGGTGGCGAGGCTGGCTGACGGTCGAGCTGGATTCGTCACCGTATCGGCCGCCGAAGGAGAGCGCCGCGATCAGCAGGCGCTACATTGAGAGCGTCCTGGGAATTCCGGTGTAGAGCAGCAGGTTTCCGTCAAACCGCGCCGTGGCCGTGCGCTACAGTGAAATGAGTCATGATCTTTGACGCCCGGCCGCCTGCGCCGCGCGCGTGGCAGCGGCACTTTGCGCCTTCGGCGCGCTACTGGATGCGCACCGAAGTGCACGTTTACGCGCTGGCGGTATCGGCGAGCGTGCTGTTGTCGTTTTTTCCATTTCTGATTGTCATGATTTCTCTGTGCCGGTACGGTTTTCGGTGGCCTGCGGCGGTCAACGCTATCTACCTCGCGCTGAACGATTATTTTCCCGGCGAACTGGGCGACTTCATCCGGCGGAATCTGGTGGCTGTGATCGAATCGCGCGGGCCGATGCAAATCACATCCATCGTGCTGCTGCTCGTCACCGCCAACGGGATCTTCGAGCCGATGGAGGTGGCACTCAACGGAGCTTGGGGAGCTATAGAAAACCGAAGTTATCTCAAGAACCAGTTGCTTAGCCTCGGCCTGATTTTTTTGTGTGGGAGTCTAGCGCTGCTGTCGTTCATCCTGACCGCGCTCAATCAGGAGTATCTGGGCCGCTCGCTGGGTTTCACCGCCCGCGTGCCACTGTGGATCAACCTGGCCTTCTTCAAGTTCGCGGCGGTTCCCGTTTCCATCCTGGCGCTATTTTTTGTCTACTGGCTGTTGCCCAACCGGCGGGTGCGCCCCATGGCTGTTGCGCCCGTGGCGATCCTGGTCGGCCTCGCCATCGAGCTGCTCAAGTACATCAATCTGCTCATCTGGCCGCTGCTCAAGGAAAAGCTCCAACGAGAATATGGTCCGTTTTACATTTCTGTGACGATCGTTCTTTTCAGCTTCATCGCCAGCATGATTGTGCTCGGCGGAGCGGAGTGGGCGGCACGGCATAATCCCGTGGAACAGACAATCAGGACGATAGAATAGATCCTCAGATGAAAAAGTGGAAGAAAATCGCGGAAGCCTACGATCTCCGCATTCCCGAATCGGATATCGAGCGGATCGCGCCTTCGCTCGATGCGCTGGAATCGGCTTTCCGGCCGCTGACGAAAAATATTCCCGACGATGTGGAGCCCGCCATCACCTTCCGGGTGCTTCCGGAGACTGACGAGTGACCCTGCTCGAAGCGGTGCGGGCGTTGCGCAGGCGCGCGGTGTCTTCGGCCGAGCTGACGGAATTCTCGCTCCAACGCATCGCCGAACTCAATCCCACGCTCAACGCGATGCTGACCGTAATCGAGGACGGTGCACGCGAGCAGGCAAAGGCCGCCGATAAAGAGCTGTCGCGCGGTGTGGACCGCGGGCCGCTGCACGGCATTCCCATCGCCGTCAAGGACGTTTTCGAGACGTGCGGAGTGCGCACCACCTGCGGCTCGGTCATCTTTCTTCACCACATCCCGCAACGCGATGCCGCCGTGGTGGAAAGGCTCGCAGCAGCCGGAGCGGTGCTCGTGGGCAAGGCTGGCATGCATGAGCTGGCCTACGGGATCACGTCCAACAATCCGCACTTCGGCGCCATCCACAATCCCTGCAACCCCGAGCATATCCCGGGCGGATCGAGCGGAGGCTCGGGCGCCGCGGTGGCGTCGGAAATGGTTTTCATGGCCATGGGCAGCGACACGGGCGGATCCATCCGCATCCCGGCTTCCTTCTGCGGAACGGTGGGACTGAAGCCCACCAGCGGGCGCGTGAGCCGCTACGGGGTGATGCCGCTGGATTTCTCGCTCGATCACATGGGACCGCTCACGCGCTCGGTGCGCGATACCGCTGTCACCCTTCAGGCCATTGCCGGTTTCGATCCGCGGGACGAAACGTCGTCGCAGGAGCCTGTGCCCAACTATCTGCCGGAACCTCGCTGTTCGATTCGCGGACTTCGCATTGGCCTGCCGCAGAATTTTTACTTCGAGCGGCTCGATCCGGATGTGAATATAGCGGTGCGGCGCATGGCCGCAACGGCGGAATCGCTGGGGGCCTGCATTCTGCCGGTGCGCGTGCCGGATATCGAAGCGTTGAACGCCATAGGCCGCGTGATTCTGCTGGCGGAGGCTTCGGCGCTGATGGAGAAGTACATCGGCAACCGCGATCAGTTCGGGTCCGACGTTGTGGCGTTGTTCGATCAGGGGCGCCTGCTTCCGGCGACCGATTACGTCAACGCGCAGCGGCTGCGGCGGATGATGCAGCGCGAGTTCGCGGGATTGTGGGCGCAAGTCGATTGCCTGTTCACACCCACCACCCCCATGGCTGCGCCGCGCATCGGCGATAAGACCGTGCACCTGGGCGAGTTTGTGGAGGACGTGCGGCTGGCCGCGACCCGCCTGGTGCGCGGAATCAACGTTCTGGGATTGCCGGCGCTTTCAATTCCCTGCGGCCGGGATAGCCAGGGCTTGCCGGTTGGTTTGCAGATCATCGGCCGTCCGTTCGACGAAGCACTGATCCTGCGAGTCGCCGCCGCGCTCGAGGACGCCACGTTGTAGGGGCGACGCATGCCGTCGCCCATGTAAGAAACGCCTGCCTGATGCGACTACCTGTTTGGAAGCCGAGAACGATGGTCGCAGAACCGGCCGTAGCAGAAACGCAAATCCAAAGCTACAACAGCAAATTCTGCGAACTGTTTGAGGCCTATCAGCCGGCGCTCCGCAGGCTGGTTTCGGCATACGTGATGAACCACGCCGACCGTGAGGACCTCTTGCAGGAGATCGCCGCGGGCATCTGGAAATCGCTGCCGGGCTTTCGCGGCGACTCGTCGGAGCGCACCTGGATTTACCGAATCGCCCACAATATCGCGATTCGCAGCTCATCCCAGGTGCGGGCGCGGAGCGCGCGCGAGCCGGGTCTCGAGACTTCCTTCGACCATCCGTCGCTCGAGCGGAGCGCGGAAGATGCGCTGCTGATCGGTGAGAGGCAACGCGCGCTCATGGACGGTATCCGTGAGTTGCCAGCGGTCGACCGCCAGATTGTGACACTGCACCTGGAAGGACTGAGTGCCACGGAGATCGAGGAGGTCACCGGAGTCTCGGCAGGCGCCATTGCGACGCGCCTCACGCGAATCCGGCAAAAACTGACCGAGCGGGTGCAAGGAGACCGAGCACAATGAATACACCGGATGAGCTGGAGCAACTTTGGAAGACTCAGCCGGTAGATCCGGCCGTGAAAGGAGAAGAAATGCGCCAACTCATTTTGAAGAAGACGGAAAAGTTCGATCGCACGATCCGGCGGCGCAACATTCGGGAAACCATCGCCGCCGCCGTCGTCGCGGTGGCCTTCACTTACATCGCCTGGGGCCAGAATAACGGAGTCGACCGGGCGGGCAGTATCATTCTAGTGGCCAGCTCGCTTTGGATCATTTACTACATGTGGCGGCATGGCACTGAGCCGCCCGACCCGAATCCAGACCAGACCCTCGCCGGCTACCAGCACGCTCTTGTGCGGAAATACGATCACCAGATCCGTCTGTTGCGAAACGTGAAGTTCTGGTACCTGGCGCCGATGTACGTCGGGTTGCTGACCCTGAGCGTGGGCACGCTCAAAGCGCGGGCTGAAAAAGGCGCCCTCACCTGGGTCGACGCCATTTACCCATCCGTCTACACCCTGCTTTTCGCGGCCATCTGGTGGCTGAACGAAATTCATGCGGTGGGCCGTTTGCGGCGGATGCGGGAGAAGGTTGTTTCGGGAGTGCAGGAGGGAGACGGGGAATGTTGAGAATTAGTCCGGGTCTCTTGCCATCAGCCGACTGCCGGTTTTTGGCCGGAAGGCGGCCTGACGACCCCTACGCTACAGTTCGCCGGGCGTTCCGCCCCATTCTCTTGGATCGACGTCCGCAATGGATTGCGAGAAACACCATTGGTGCCCGGCGAAGTCCTCAACGTTGTATTGTCGTTCGCCGTAAGGATAGTCCGTGGGTTCCCGAACAATCCTTCCGCCGCTTCGCCTGGCACGGTTGTAGTGAGCGTTGACGTCCTCGACTCTCACCATGACCGCAGTTCGCAATGAGACATTCTTGCTCTGTTCAATCAGGACAACCGAGCCCCCATCGCCGACATTCAGTTGAGCGCGGTGATCCGCGATTCGAATGCGGAGGGTAAATCCGAACGCTTTGCACAACCAATCAATAGCGTCGCCGGTGTTCGGGTACGCCAGTTCCGGAATCACAATGCTGCGAGGCATTGATCGATTGGAGAGCATCGGATTGATCATACCAAGCCGGCACGAGGAGGCCGGCTGACTGCAGCGTGACGCCATAGCGTGTACGCATCGGATCCACATGGATTGTGACGGGAAGCTGCAGAACCACCCGCTCTAACACTCCCAAGGACGGCGATCTGGGAATCTGGTACAGCACTCCGCCCGAGCCGCCGGCCATCAGAACCAGTGCCCGATCGTATAATGAACCCAGCCATGAATCTCAACCGCCGCAGTTTTCTGCAAACCGGCGCAGCTCTGGCCGCCGGGCAGTTCGTCAAAGCAGCTCCCAACGAGCGCATCACCGTGGGACACATCGGCGCCGGAGCGCGTGCGCATGAGTTGATGCAGGCCGTGATGGCCAATCCCAATACGGAAATTGTGGGCGTCGTCGACGCCTACGCGGGCCGCGTCGAGCGCGCCATTGATCGCACCAATGGCCGCGCCAAGGCGTACGCCACGCACCACGACCTGCTGGCGGACAAGTCCATCGACGCCGTAGTCGTCGCGACTCCCGACCACTGGCACAAGCAGATCATTCTCGAGGCGCTCCGCGCGGGCAAGGACGTGTACTCGGAGAAGCCGATGACCTACCGCTCGGCCGAAGGAGTTGAAATCATCGAGGTGGCGCGGCAGACCGGGCGCGTGGTGCAGGTGGGCAGCCAGGGCATGAGTTCCAAGACCCAGCAGACCGCCAAAGAATGGATCAAATCAGGAAAGCTCGGCAAGATTACGTTGATCCGCGCGTCGTACAACCGCAATACTGTCGAGGGCGCGTGGCTTTATCCCATTCCGCCGGATGCTTCGCCCAAAACCGTGAACTGGGAGATGTTTCTGGGCCCGGCGCCCAAGCGGCCCTTCAACCTGGAGCGCTTCTTTCGCTGGCGCTGCTATTCGGATTACTCGGGCGGCATCGCCACCGACTTGTTCGTGCACCTCTGCACCACGATCCACTACCTCATGGACGCGAAAATGCCCGCGCGTGCCATGGCCATGGGCGAGTTGTACCGCTGGAAGGAATCGCGCGACGTCCCGGACACGCTCAACGGCATTCTTGAATATCCCGAGGGTTTTGCCGTTTCGCTGAGTTCCACTTTCAATAACGAGTTCAGCCAGGAAGCGGGTTTCCAGATCCTGGGCACCGAAGGCACGCTGGTTCTGGGCTACGGCGGCGTCAGCTTCTATCCGGAGGCGGTCGTCAGCGACAACCGGTGGATCGTGGAGAGCTGGCCGAAAGCTCTTGAAGACGCGTACTATCGCGATCCGAAAGTGATTGCCACCGAGGTGGAGCCCGCCAAGAATTTCAAACGGCCCGAGCCGGAGACCTTCAAGGACGACGGTCCGGATCCCACCATCGCGCACTTCGGCCACTTCTTCGAGTCGGTGCGCACTCGCAAACCGTATTGGGAAGACGCCGCCGCCGGCCATCACGCCGCGGCCTGCGCTCACCTCATTAACCTTTCCGCTAAGGAGCGGCGGATGACGCAGTGGGACTTCACGCGCGACGATATAGCGTAGTGCACCGCACGGCCCGCGCCTCAAATCGGCTCGAAGTGCGAAAACATCTTCTGAAATTCCGTCAGGTTGGAGGGCGTCTCGTACGAACATACAGCCTCGAAGCGTTTCCATAAATCGAGGACCGCAGGGTTCTGGTGAGCGCCGGCAATGGCCTCCTGGGAAACCCACTCGAAGATCTCGATGATGGTTCCGTCTGCGGTACGCATCACGATCGAAGGACGGTCTGTAACGAGACCTTGGGAACGCAGCGGTGGGAGGTGGTTACGAACCAGCGCAAGCAAAGCCTCCTCGCAGCCGGGCCGCGGCCTATAACAAGCTACCGAGATTGACCCCATGGGATCACCTCCGTGAATCGTCGCGCCAGTATATCACCGCGGCTCGTCCCCCAATCGGCAGATTCTAAACAATCTATGGGACGGATCTGCTGCTCTGGATAATTCCTGCCGATAGATGTCCGGAGGAATTCGGCGCGGGCGTGTGTGCCACTGCGGAACGAGTGCCAACACCTAGCGCCGAGGAAATGGCGGCCGGTTCAGGATTGGAACACGTTCGTAGCGACGCGGCGATGAGGCCGTATTCGGCGAAGCCCTGGCTCTGGACGGGGTCCGCTTTGCTGGTGGCACATGCCGCAGTGCTGGCCAGCCTGGGAACTGGGGCGGACGGGCCCGTCCTATCCAATCTCCTGCAACTGGCGCTCGGAGTCCTGTGCGTCCCGGCTTGCCTCGAGGCCTCTCGACGCTCCGGCAGTCTGGGCCGGTATTTCTGGCGGCTCATGACCTTTACCTTTGTGGTGTGGTGTGTCGGCCAGACCTTGGGAACCTACAACGAGTTTCATCCCGACGAAGCGCTGAGCGGCTTCAATGATCTGCTTTTTGTCGCCTCGACGGTTCCTTTCGGAATGGTTCTGTTCCTGGACCCGGACCATGAACCGAATCGCTTTGACCGGCTGCACATCCTCGATTTCATTCAAGCGATCCTGTTTTGGGGCTCTGTGTACCTTTACTTTTCTCAACCGCATCCCGGAACCGATCCGGCTTACGCGGCATGGAAGCGTTCCATGGTTTATGACGTCGTGCTGACTGGAGCGTTCTTCTTGCGAGCTGTCCTGACCAAGTCGTGTGTTGTGCGCGCGCTGTTCGGACGGATGCTGTTGTTCCTTCTGCTGGCCAGCCTGGCGGACGCATACTCCAATTACCCAGGACGAAGTCTGCGCGCGGGCAGGTGGTACGACATCGTCTGGAGCCTCCTGCTCGCAATTCCTTTATTGATTGCGGCGACCTGGAACAAAGCCGAATCATCCAACGCATCCGCCGGCGGCGCGGCGCGCGCCCACAACATTGTGGTCCAGCAGCTGTTTCCGCTGCTGTATCCTCTGCTCATCCTGTTGATGTCGGCGCGGAATGCAGCAACACACCCCGTGCTGGCCACGGCGATTGGCCTGGTTTCTTTTGTATGCTTCAGCGGGCGACTGTTAGTCACGCAGCGCCGCCTGCAGCTTAGCGAGGCGGGGTATCAAAAAGCCAAAGAAGCCGCGGAGAGCGCCAGCCGCGCCAAGAGCGCATTTCTGGCCAACATGAGCCATGAGATTCGCACGCCCATGAACGGCATCCTGGGCATGACGGAACTGGCGCTCGATACCAACCTTGGACCGGAACAAAGAGAGTATCTCAGCGTCGTAAAAAGCTCGGCGCAAGGGCTCCTCCAGGTGATCAATGACATCCTGGATTTCTCCAAAATCGAAGCCGGAAAGCTGGACCTCGAGCAGTTTGAATTCAAGTTACGCGCGACGCTGGGCGAGGCGCTGCGGATTCTTGCCATTCCCGCCCACAAGAAAGGCCTGGAACTGAATTGCCACATACCCGCGGAGGTGCCCGATTACCTGATAGGGGATCCCAGCCGCCTTAAGCAGATTATCGTCAACCTGGTCGGCAATGCGGTGAAGTTCACCCCGTCTGGAGAGGTTCTGGTGAGCGTAGACCTGGAGCCGCGGACCACCGAGGATGTCTGTTTGCACTTCAGCGTTCAGGATACCGGCCCGGGAATTCCCATCGAGAAACAGAAAAAGATCTTCGAAGCCTTCACCCAGGCCGACCACTCGACCACGCGCCAATTCGGCGGCACCGGGCTGGGACTGACCATCTCCACGCGTCTGGTGCAACTCATGGCAGGGAATATCTGGGTGGAGAGCGAATCTGGCGGCAGTACGTTTCACTTCACCGCCGTTTTTCAGCCGGGACGGACTCAGGCGCCCCAGACGCCGCCAACGGATCCTGGGACACTCGATGATCTTCGCGTGTTGGTGGTTGATGATAACGCCACCACATGCCGCGTCCTCCAGCAAATGCTGACGAACTGGCACATGGCGCCGGCTGTGGCCGATAGCGCGTCGTCCGCTCTGCCGGCGATGGAGCAGGCCCGCGCGGCCGGCCGGCCGTTCCGGCTCGTTCTGCTGGACGGGCGCATGGCGGAGGAGGACGGGTGCTGGCTGGCGCGACAGGTCCGGGACGGTCTGGCGCCAGGTGGAGCCACAATCATGCTGCTGGCCTCAGACCAGCATGCACGCGAGCTGGCTCGCGGCGCTGCGTTAGGGTCGGCGGCTCACGTCGTAAAACCAGTCGAGCAATCGGACGTGTTCGATGCCATCCTCACCGCTCTCAACCCGCAGATGCCGAAGCGCGTGCCTGCCACCGAGGGGTCCGTCCAGCCCGGAAACGAGCGGCGGCTGCGCATCCTGCTGGCCGAGGACAACATCGTCAACCAGAAAGTGGCTGACGGAATCCTGCGCAAACTGGGTCACACCGTCGTCATTGCGGGCAACGGCAAGGAAGCGATTGAAGCTTTGAACAACAGCGGTCAAAACGGGTTTGACCTGGTGTTGATGGATGTGCAGATGCCCGAGATGGACGGTCTGGAAGCGACTCGATCCATCCGCATGACGGATCGGGCTCACGGGACTCACACTCCGGTCATCGCCATGACCGCTCACGCCATGATGGGTGACCGGGAACGCTTCTTGGAAGCTGGAATGGACGGGTATATTGGCAAGCCCATTCGTGTGGCCGAGCTGATGGAAGAGATCCGGCGATTCGCGCCGGACTTTGTGCCAATCGGCGAAAAATGACGGACGGACTTCAGCCGCGATCGCCGCTGCCGCTTGCGTAACCCTGGGTCCGATTCTCCTCAGACCTAAATAATGATCTAATAAGCCTCGGATGCCGCGCGTTTACACCTATCATGTCTCGCCTTGCCTGCCGCCGCGCCTGCAATGCCTGAACGAACTTTCCCTGAACCTGCGATGGTCCTGGGACCATCCCACGATCGAACTGTTCCGGCGCCTCGACGGTGACCTGTGGGAGGAGACCGGGCACAATCCCCGGCTGATGCTCGGCCAGATTGACCAGAAACGGCTGACCGAACTGGAATCCGATGAAACGTTCCTCGCGCAGATGGACCGGGTTTGGGCGAACCTGGTGGAATACCTGGCGGGCACGGGGTGGTTCCTGCGGGCGCATCCGGAAGCTACCGACCTTGTGATCGCCTATTTCTCCGCGGAGTTCGGGCTCACCGAGTGTATCCCCAACTATGCAGGCGGGCTGGGACTCCTGGCCGGAGATCATCTGAAGTCGGCCAGCGACCTCGGTTTACCGCTCGTCGGAGTCGGTTTGCTGTATCAGGGCGGCTACTTCCACCAATATCTCAACTCCGATGGATGGCAGCAGGAGCAGTATCCGATCAACGATTTTCATACCCTCCCGATTGAGCCCGCAACGGACGCGCAAGGGAAAACACTGATCGTGGATATCGATTTCCCGGGAAGGCGCGTGTCCGCCGCGATTTGGAAAGTGCGGGTGGGAAGAATCCCGCTCTACCTGCTGGATACCAACGTGAAACAGAACTCGCCCGACGACCGGAAGATCACGGGCGCACTTTACGGTGGCGACCGGGAACTGCGGATTCAGCAGGAAATCGTGCTGGGGATCGGCGGCATGAGAGCCTTGCAAGCTGTTGGCATCCGGCCGACGGTCTGCCATATGAATGAGGGGCACTCGGCCTTCCTGGGTCTGGAGCGCGCCCGCATGCTCATGGAACCGCTCAGCCTGTCGTATCACGAGGCCAGGCAGGCCGCGGCGGCGGGCAACATTTTTACCACGCACACGCCGGTCCCCGCGGGATTCGACCGGTTCGAGCCGTGGCTGATGGAGAAGTATTTCCGTGATTATTCGGGGCGGCTCGGCCTCAACTTCGACCGCCTCCTGGCCTACGGCAGACAGGGCCCTTCCGACCACGATGGCTCGTTCAACATGGCGCAACTGGCTTCGCGACATAGCTCCTATGCCAACGGCGTCAGCCGGCTGCACGGCGAAGTAACTCGCAACATGGCGCACGCCATGTGGCCCGGCTACCCCTTGCATGAGGTTCCCATCGGCCACGTAACCAACGGCGTTCACCTGCGGTCCTGGGTGTCAATGGAAATGAGCGCGCTCCTGACGCGTTATTTGGGACCCCGCTGGGCTGAGGAGCCTTCCGATAGCGCGGTCTGGCAGCGGATCGACCGCATTCCGGATCAGGAGTTGTGGCGGGTGCACGAGATCCGCAGAGAGCGCTTGATCCATTACGCCCGCACGCGGCTGGCGCGGCAGCTCAAGCAGCGCGGTAGTTCCGATGCCGATGTAAAGATAGCCGAGGAGGTGCTCAGCCCGGATCATCTCACCATCGGGTTTGCCCGCCGGTTCGCCACTTACAAACGCGCGACTTTGCTTTTGCGCGATCAGTCCCGGATCAAAGAGATTTTGACCGACGCAAAACGGCCCGTGCAGATCCTGTTTGCGGGCAAGGCGCATCCTCACGACAACGAAGGCAAGGAACTCATCCGGCAGATCATTCGCTTCATTCGCAGCGCGGACGTGCGGCGTAGCATGGTCTTCCTTGAGGATTACGACATATCCGTCGCCCGCTATCTGGTACAGGGCGTGGACGTATGGCTCAACACGCCGCGGCGGCCTAACGAGGCCAGCGGCACCAGCGGCATGAAGGTGCTCGCCAACGGCGGGCTCAACCTGTCCGTTCTGGACGGGTGGTGGGCCGAAGGTTACGACCGCCAGACCGGCTGGGCTATTGGTAGCGGCGAGGACTACGCCGACGAGAATTATCAGGATCAGGTCGAATCGGAAGCGCTCTATCACCTGCTGGAGAACGATGTCGTGCCGCTGTTTTACGACCGGGACTTGGCGGGCATTCCGCATGGATGGGTAGCCAAAGCGAAGACCTCCATGAAGACGCTTTCGCCGTTGTTCAGTACCAACCGCATGGTGACGGAATACACCGAGCGGTTTTACCTCCCCGCGGGCCGGCGGTATGTGCGTCTGGTGGCTGACTCGGCGGCACGCATCCGCCCCATGGTGGCCTGGCGCAAACGGCTGCATTCGCATGGTTCGCAGGTAAAGATCGTCCAGGTGGATGCCGAGCGGGCCGAGGATTTCGTCGTAGGGTCGAAACTGAAGATTACCGCGCGAGTCTTCTTGGGCGAAGTCCTGCCTTCGGATGTTCGCGTGCAGCTTTACAGCGGACGCGTGAATCCTGAGGGTGAAATTCTTTCCGGCACAGCCACCGACATGGAGCTGCGAAGCGGTTCCGGCGGGGACCACGTTTACGAGGGTGTGCTGGAGTGCAGCGAGAGCGGCTCCTGCGGCTTTTCTGTGCGCGTGGTTCCCTACCACGAAGACGCCGTCTTGCCCTATGAAATGGCCTGGATGACCTGGGCGGAGTGAAGCGGGTCTAGTCGGCGGCTCCAACGGTGCGAAAACCGGCCTGCTGGAAATGGTGGTCGAACGTGAAGGCCGTGGAAATTTTCCGACTTCTCATAAGTACGAAAGAAACGCAGTCCGTGAAGCTGACCGGCTGGTCGGCGTACTTGCGCAGCAGTCGGACCGCTTCGGATTCGTCCTCCCGTGTGCTGTAGAGGATTTCGATCACCTCAGAGGAGTAGATGTTGTCCGCCCGATCGGCAGCGAAGCGGTTTCCGGCCCGCGTGGCGAGTAAAGCCAGAGTCTCATCCACAACGTGGTTGCTGGTGATTAACGGCTCGCCACGGACCCTCTTCCAGATGGCCATCGCGCGCTGGTGGTAGGCGTCATTCCCTAAATACTTAGCCAAGAATGCCCCTGTATCCACGAAGACCATCAAGGTTCTCCGTACAGATACGCGTCGTGGCGCCGGGAGAGATCTTCCGGAACCTTACCTTTAAAGACTGCTTTGTCATCCAGAAACGAGTCTCGTCGGCCCCGGCGACCCTGTGCGGATTCTGTAACAGCCCTCTGGACCGCGCGGCGCAGGAATTCGCCGAAGGAAATGCCGGCGGCTCGCGCCTGCTGCAGCGCGGCCTCCTTCAAGCGCGGCGGTAAGACTACCGTTGTTCTCAACATAATTATGTATACATAATAACATAATGGATCACCTCTCTGATGATCGTCCGGCCTTCCGCCGGCCCCAGCCCCGTCCTCTCAATCCACCAGCCCCTGTATAATCGGGAACAGGCCGCTACGCCATGAAAAGACGCTTCCTCTACGGCTCGGGGCTGCTTCTGCTGATCCTCTCGGCGACGCTGGTCATCTGGCAAGGCTCCTTCGACTTCGGCGGCTACGCACCCAGCGATCCCGGACAGACGTTTATCTTTTGGGCCATTTCCACGCTGATCTTTCTGTTGATGGTGACGCTCGGCTTCATGCTGGTGCGGATTGGCGTGAAGCTGTACATCGAGCGGCGCAGCAACCGCGAAGGCTCCCGCATCAAGACCAAGCTGGTGCTCGGCGCTCTGGCGCTGAGCTTCATGCCCGTTCTGGTCATGGTCCTGTTCAATTACTACGTGCTGAACCGGACTCTCGAAAAGTGGTTCATGCGTCCCGTAGAGAAGGAGCGTGTGGCCCTGGTGAAAATTGCCAGGGTCCTTACTGATGAAGTGCGCGCGCGGGCGGAAGCGCAGGCCGCTCTGCTGGCGTCCCGTCCCGAGACGCTGTCGCTCCTCACCGAGCGAACGCCGGCAACCGGGGTGCTGGAGGGGTTCTGCCGGGCGGAGAACGTGGCGGCGGCCGAAATCGTATCCACGTCCGAGACTGTGGCCGAGCGGTGCGGCGATCCGGGTGCTCTGCGCAGCTCCGACAAGAACGCGATCATCGTGAGCCGGCTGGTGAAGGCGGGCGATGCGACCGTGGGCCGGGTGGTGCTTGTGCCGCGCATTCCCCTCGACCTGGCGCAACAGCGCGCCGCTATCGAGTCCTACAACAGCGAGTACGCGCGCCTCGCCGGCAGCCGCCAGAATGTGCGTAACTCCTCCCTCCTGCTGCTGGCCCTGATCACCCTGTTCGTGCTGTTCGTGGCCACCTGGATTGCCCTGTTTCTCGCGAGACAGATCAGCGTGCCCATCGCCGCCCTGCTGCACGCGGCGCGAGAGGTGGGTGAAGGAAATCTGAGCCACCGCGTTCAGGTGCCCGCCATCGATGAGCTGGCGGGACTGGTGCGCGGGTTCAATGAAATGACGCGCGAGCTGGAAAGCAACAGCCGCGAGTTGGACGCGCGGCGCCGCTTCACCGAAGCCATTCTCGAAAGCATTCCGACCGGTGTGATTTCCGTATCCTCAGACGGCCGCATTCAGCGCGTCAATCGTGCGCTCAAGCAGATATTTCCCGACGAACAATTGACTCATGCCACGCGCCTTGAGGACCTGTTCTCGCGCGAAGATACCGCGGAAATCCGGTATCTCATGAAGCGCGCGCGGCGCACCGGAATGGCTTCGCGGCAAATGGAGCTGCGATCCGAGCGCCAGACCCGGCACCTTTCCATCACCGTCTCGGCGCTCGAGGAAAGGGTACGCTCGGGGTTCGTGATCGTACTCGAGGATACCAGCGACTTGCTGCGGGCGCAGAAGGCGGCCGCGTGGAATGAAGTGGCGCGCCGCGTCGCGCATGAAATCAGGAACCCGCTTACGCCCATCGCCCTTTCCGCCGAGCGCATCGCGCGGCAACTGGAACGCGCGGCCGCGCCGCCGGATGTCGTCAGGATTGTCAAGGATTGTACCGACACCATTGCGAATGAAGTGGAGTCGGTGAAGAACCTGGTCAACGAATTTTCGCAATTCGCCAGGTTCCCGGCAGCCCAGCCGGTCCGGTGCGACTTGAATGAAGTGGTGGAGAGTGCTCTCGCGGTGTTCACCGGACGCCTGGACGGGATCGAACTTCGCGCCGACCTGACTGTGGGCTTGCCCGCTGTGAATGTCGACAAAGAACAGTTCAAGCGCGTCATTGTGAACCTGGTGGACAACGCCGCCGAAGCCATGCAGGACTCGCCGGTAAAACGTATTTGGATCGCTACCCGTGCGGGTGTGGCCGAGACAGTCGAGCTGACGGTGTCCGATACTGGTTGCGGCGTCACCGCCGAGGACAAGGAAAAACTCTTTCTGCCGTATTTTTCTACCAAGGGGCGAGGCACCGGGCTGGGTCTCGCCATCGCGAACCACATTCTCTCCGAACACAACGCGCACATCCGCGCGGAGGACAACCTGCCCGCGGGCACGCGCTTCATCCTCGAGATTCCTGCCGCGCTGAACACCAGCGAAGAGCCCAAGGCGGCGGAAACCGCCACACCAGTTACCCACGTATGAAGCCCGCGCGCATCCTGGTGGTGGATGACGAACCCGGCATCCGCCAATCACTGTGTGGCGTCCTGGGTGACGAGGGCTATCTTGCGCACGCCGTCCCCAGCGGCGAGGAGTCTTTGGAAGACCTGTCGCGGGAACCGTCGGATCTGGTGCTGCTGGACGTCTGGCTGCCGGGGATCGACGGCATGGAGACCCTGGCGCGCATTCAGGACATTCCTTTCGCAGACCGGCCGGTTGTGGTCATGATCTCCGGCCACGGCAACATCGAGACCGCGGTGAAGGCCACCAAACTGGGCGCGTTCGATTTCCTGGAAAAGCCGCTCTCGCTGCAGAAGCTCACGGTGGTCCTGAAGAATGCGCTGGAACACCGCCGGCTACAGCTCGAAAACGTCCGCCTGCGGGAAGAGGGCGCGTCGAAGTACCGCATCGTTGGCGAGAGCGTCCCCATGAAGGCGCTGCGGAAACAGATGGAGCTGATGGCGGCCACCAACGGCCGCGTGCTGATTTACGGCGAGAGCGGCACCGGGAAAGAACTGGTGGCGCATGCCATCCATGCCATGAGCCCGCGTGCTACTGAGGCATTCGTGGAGGTCAACTGCGCGGCTATTCCCGAAGAGCTGATCGAAAGCGAGTTGTTCGGCCACATCAAAGGCAGTTTCACCGGCGCCCACGAAAACAAAATCGGCAAGTTCCGCAAGGCCGACGGCGGCACATTGTTTCTGGACGAGGTGGGCGACATGAGCCTGCGCACACAGGCCAAGGTGCTGCGTGCGCTCGAAGAGCAGCGCTTCGAGGCGGTGGGCGCATCCGAATGGACGCAGGTGGATGTGCGCGTCATCGCGGCTACTAACAAGATGCTGGGGCAGGAAATTGAGCGCGGGAACTTCCGTGAGGACCTATTCTACCGGCTCAACGTCATTCCTTTTCACGTGCCGCCGCTGCGCGACCGAGTGGAAGACATTCCGCTGCTGGCCGACTATTTCCTCCGCGAATTCACACTGGCTTACGGCCGCAAGCCCAAGGAGCTGACGCCGGGCGCCTATGAGCTGTTGCAGGAATACCACTGGCCGGGCAACGTGCGGGAGTTGCGGAACCTCATCGAGCGCATCGTGATCCTGAATCCCCAGGTGCGCGTGGATGCCCGCCACATCCCTTTGCAAACCGTGCGGCGGTCCGCCGAGCGCCCCGAGCGCTTTGGCAGCTTGCAGGAAGTGCGCGAGGCCGTGGAGCGCGAATACATCCTGAAGAAACTCGAAGAGACCAATGGCAACGTCACGCGCACCGCGGAACTGCTGGGTCTCGAGCGCAGCAACCTCTACCGCAAGATGAAAACCCTGGGAATCGGGCCGAAAGAATAGCCGGGCTGCTGTAGCGGCGGCCGAATGTAACACTTGAATCCTCTTTGGCGCCTGCCGCATCAAACATCAGCCGAACTGTACGCCTCTGAACTGCGTATCCTGGTGGAATAGGAAAGAAGGAGTGGCGTCAGCGACTCAATCCCGCCTCGAGCCCAGCGAGGAGTCTATCCGCGCGGCTTTGCGGAAGCTCAGCTCCAGCCCGAGATTTGCGTCTTCGGAGCGGTTGTGCCGCTTCTTGAGTTTCTCGGTAGAACAAACCCTGGCCGGTAAGGGCGATCAGCTCAAAGAGACCATCGTGGGCGCCGAGGTATTCGGCCGCAAGCCGGACTACGACCCGCGTATGGACGCCGTCGTGCGCATCGAAGCCGTGAAGCTACGTGCGCGGCTCAAGGAATACTACGATAACGAAGGCCGCGACGAGCCGGTGCGGATCGATCTGCCGAAAGGCGGCTATGTTCCCGCGTTTTCGCTCCAGACGTCGGGAGAAGTGGCGGACGTTTCGTCCCCGGTCACTCGCCGGCTCTGGATCGCAGCACTGGCTCTTGTGTTGGTTGCCGCAATCGGTATCTGGCTGCTGGTACGCGGGCGACGGCCCGCGTCCGACGCAGCCGTTCCTTCGATTGCCGTATTGCCTTTCGTCGATCTGAGCGAGGCTAAGGACCAGGAATATTTCTGCGACGGCATGACTGAGGAGATCATCGACGCCCTGGCGCGCGTGCACGGATTTCATGTGGCGGCGCGCAGCTCGGCCTTCGCCTTCAAAAACAAGCAGCAGGATATCCGCGAAATCGGCCGCAAACTGAACGTCGGCGCTGTGCTCGAAGGCAGCGTGCGCAAATCGGGTAACCGGCTGCGCGTGACCGCTCAACTGAACAGTGTGACCGATGGCTACCACTTATGGTCGGAAACCTACGAGCGCGAAATGAAAGACATCTTCGCGTTGCAGGACGAAATCTCGCGGGCCATCGTCAGCACGCTGCGCGTCCAACTGGGCGAGCGAGGCAAAGCGCCGCTGGTGAGCGCTCCCACCGGTAACCTGGAAGCCTACGATCTTTATCTCGAGGCGCGGTACCTGCATTCCAAGTGGCGGCCCGAGCCCATGCGCCAGTCCATTGGTTTGTTCGAGCGGGCCATCGCGCAAGACCCGAGCTTCGCGCCGGCTTATGCAGGTCTGGCCGCGTCCTACACCTGGCTCGGATTCTTCCGCGTGCGGCCGCGCGATGTGATGCCGGGCGCTCGGGAAGCCGCTCAGAAGGCACTATCAATTGACAGCCGGCTGGGTGCGGCGCACATTTCACTGGGCGACGTGAAGGCTTTGTACGACTGGGATTGGGAGGGCGCCCGGCGCGAGTACGAGACGGCGCTCCAGATCAACCCGGACGACTGGGGTGCGCACTTTTCCTACTCGCTGATCTATCTGGCTCCGCAAGGCCGGGTCGGCGAAGCCATTCGGGAAATGCAGCGCGCCCGCGAACTCGATCCGCTGAACGTCACCATCAACACCTACCTCGGCATGCTGTTCGATTTTGACGGGCAGTACGATAGAGCGGTGCGCCAACTGCACGACACCCTAGCCATCGCGCCCGATTTCGCGGAAGCATACAGCACGCTTTTCAGAGTCTATCTGGATCAACACAGATTCGATGACGCCCGCGCGGCGCTTGATCGGTGTCACGCGCTGGTAGGCCAGACCGTTCCGGGCTTGGCGAATGCGCAACTGGCAGCGGCTGAGGGACGGGTTGACAGCGCGCGCCAGATTCTGGCTGCGTGCGAACGCGCCGGCGAACGCGAGTATTTCAGCCCGGGTTCAGTGGCCTCCGTTTATGTGGCTCTCGGTGACAAAGACGCCGCGTTTCGCGCCCTCGAGCGCGGCTTCGCCGAACGCGACGGGATGCTTGCCTACCTGAAAACCTATCCGGCGCTCGGCGCGCTGCGCTCCGATCCCCGATTCGCGCAGTTTCTCCGCCGGCTGAATCTACCGGTTGAGCGCTAAAACAGCCGGATGCCCGCTGCGGGCCCGCTCCAACTCAGCCAGATTGTGCCGGATCACCGCGACATGGGGGTGGTTTGGTCCCAGAGCCGCCTCGCGAATGGCCAGCGCCCGCCGGTACAGCGTTTCCGCTTCAGTGTAGCGGTTTTCGGTGTAGTCGACGGCCGCTAAGTCGTTCAAAATAGTTGCCGTGTGCGGATTTTCAGGCCCCAGGTTTCGCTCCGCTATGAGCAGAGCCGCGCGCAGCATATGGTCTGCGTCCTGGTAGCGGTGCGCCTCGAAGTAGATCTCGCCCAACTGGTCGCGGCCCAGCGCCGCATTGGCATCTTCGGTTCCCAGTTTCTTTTCAATGATTTCCAGCGACCGCCGGGACGCTTTCTCGGCTTGGGCCAGATCTCCCTCACCGCGGTAAGCTTCTGCCAGGTCCTTCAGCACCAAAGCGACTTCGAGCGTGTCGGTTCCGTAAACCGCTCCAAACTGTGCAAGCGCTTCCCCGCAGAGGTTTTTTGCATCCCCGTAGCGTCCTGCATTCAAGTACGTCAGAGCCTCCCGATGCACCGCCGCGGGAGTTCCCAGGGAAACCATCAGGGCTAGCGCGAGCCAGTTCATTCGATACCACCTCCGATTAGCAGCGTGGTCCGGATAGTGAGTTTGGGGAAGTTATTCGGAGTTAGGTAACGGTTGGCGCAACCAGATAACGTACTGAAAATAAATTACTTCAAAAACTGGCGCAGAATGGACTGGTCTTTGATTTTGCGGTCGTCCGCCAGCAGAAAGGCTTTGCTGAGGATGAGAGAGAGTGTGCGGTCGCCCTCAAATGGGAGAGGGAGGTTGCGGG
>Ga0335077_10000767_pt1 | contig 36534 bp, 30 predicted proteins | sample Lox_Sample_31_FD_207151 | JGI IMG/M metagenome (GOLD analysis project Ga0335077, IMG submission 207151) | Soil microbial communities from Loxahatchee National Wildlife Refuge, Florida, United States - Lox_Sample_3.1 | ecosystem: Environmental > Terrestrial > Soil > Wetlands | place: USA... | reverse complement strand
CAGCTTCGGTCGCAGGCTTTAGCCCCGTTGGATTGTCGGTGCATGATCGCTTGACCAGTGAGCTATTACGCTTTCTTTAAAGGATGGCTGCTTCTAAGCCAACCTCCTGGCTGTCTGAGCGATCACACTTCCTTTCCCACTTAGCCTGCAGTTGGGGACCTTAGCTGGCGGTCTGGGTTCTTTCCCTCTCGACCACGAAGCTTATCCCTCGTAGTCTCACTCCCATGCTGCTGTCCGCGGCATTCGCAGTTTGATTGGATTCGGTAACCTTGGTTGGTCCCTAGTCCATTCAGTGCTCTACCGCCGCGGCAGATCACATGAGGCTGCCCCTAAAGGCATTTCGGGGAGAACGAGCTATCACGGAATTTGATTAGCCTTTCACCCCTACCCTCAGCTCATCGGAGCTATTTTCAACTAACACCCGTTCGGCCCTCCAGCAGCGGTTAAGCCGCCTTCAGCCTGGCCAAGGGTAGATCATCCCGCTTCGCGTCTATACCCACAGACTATGCGCCCTATTCGGACTCGCTTTCGCTACGGCTCGCTTACGCTTAACCTCGCCTGTGAGAATAACTAGCCGGCTCATTAAGCAAGAGGCACGCCGTCAGGCGGCTCCTACCCGAAGGTAGGAGATCGCCCTCCGACTGCTTGTAGGCATATGGTTTCAGGTTCTATTTCACTCCCCTCGCAGGGGTGCTTTTCGCCTTTCCCTCACGGTACTAGTTCACTATCGGTCGCCAGAGAGTATTTAGCCTTGGAGAGTGGTCTCCCCAGGTTCCCACGAGATTTCACGTGTCCCGTAGTACTTAGGATACCGCTTCGAGTCCGGTAGACTTTCGGTTACGTGGCTATCACACTCTGTGGCCCCGCTTTCCAGCAGGTTCACCTAGCCTCCGGATTGGTAACTCTACTCACGCGGTCCTGCAACCCCGCCGTGCAAGCACGTCGGTTTAGGCTCTTCCGATTTCGCTCGCCGCTACTTTCGGAATCTCTGTTGATTTATTTTCCTCCAGGTACTGAGATGGTTCACTTCCCTGGGTTAGCTCGTACCCGCCTATGTATTCAGCGGGCCGTATGCCGGTTTTACCGGCACGGGTTTCCCCATTCGGAAATCCCCGGATCAAAGCCTGCTTGCGGCTCCCCGAGGCTTATCGCAGCTAGCCACGTCCTTCATCGCCTTCTGGCGCCAAGGCATCCACCATACGCCCTTAGTAGCTTGACCATAAAACTTACCCGGCACGTCGCCCCCGCGCTTGCTTGTCGCGGAAGTTCACTTGTGCGGATAATTCGCCTTTCCACAATTCGCTCTCTCGAGCAGAACTTGCGGACTACAACGCGTTGCAAATCGTTCCAGCTTCGGAACGGGCTGCCCCGCGTTTGCCAGCTTCTTCAGTTGTCAAAGAGCGCCGCCCCTGGGTACCGCCCAAGGCGTTCCGCGCCTGGCGAAACGTTCGAAGACTTTCGAAGCGAAAATAAAAAACCCGGCGTCGAGCGCCGGGCCAATCCGCCTGCAAAGGAGCGCAAGCGGTTTCGCGCGATGCTCGACTCAATAATTATCCGGTATTCGTAACTGGCCTCACTTCGAGCCCCGAGAGGGCTCGACGAAACTCATCGTCCCCTGAATCCCTAGGCACTGTCCGGACAACGCAGAAGTATAGCAGTTTCCACTACGGCGTCAAGCGCTGTATTTGATTTCGTGAAGTTGCCAGCCCTGTGGGAATCCGGGTCCCTGTGGAAATCGGGGCGAGCCGCGAATCGCGTCAGATGTGTAGGCCTGCCTGGCGATTCAAGAAAAGTGTGTCGGCGAACTTTTTCGTTCGCCGGCACACGAATGTCAACCGCGCGATTACTTCGCGCTGTCGGCCGGACCCACCGCCCCTTGATCGGCGCCGATGGGATCAAGGGCGTCCCCGGCGTTTGCGCTCGATTGCGTGCCTTGCTTTGCCACAGTGGGAGCGACAGGGGCAGCGGCGGTTTGCACTGCGGGGCCTTGCTCGCGGCTCAGGTGTGGAATGAAAGGCGTCACTTCGAACGGCATCTTGTCGCGTTCGGTCATGATGCTTACCGATTTGGCCTTCAGCATGGTCAGTTCGTCGTTCCAAGGATCCATCTTGACGCGTCCGCCGAGCGGCAGCGCGACGATCAATTTGTTATCAGGCTTTGCCGCAGCAGGAGCGGCTGCCGCAGAAGCTGGGCTTGCGGAGGTCGCAGAAACTGCCCAATTGTCCGGCAGAGAATCGCCAAGATGGGGGCTGATCAGATTGGGAATATCTTTAACGCGACTCTGCAGCGCCTCGATGAAGAGCCGCGGAGTCTCGAGTTGGTCTTTGTAGGGCGAATTCTTCAGCAATTCCAAAGCCTTCTGGTCGGCGGCATATTCTTCCTCGGGCGTTCTGCGGAACCCGAAGTGGTGAAAGGCGTCTTTTTCGTCGAAGAGCATGCGATCGAAGAACGCGTACTGCGTATCGATGCGGTGACCGAGCACGATATGGGCGAGTTCGCGCGCCAGCAGCGTGGCGAGGCTGGCTTCATCCGGGAGCACATCGATCAGTCCGCGGCTGACAACGATGGTATGGCCGACGGTAAAGGATTCGAGAGTGGAGGTCGTCAGGACCCGGCAGCGAACCTCGGGTTCGATGTTTAGATTGTTGGTGACTTCCAAATTGTTGACCACCGTCGACAGGACTTTATCGACTTCGCCTTCCGGCGCGAGCAAAGCGAGCCTCTCCATGCGGTCCCGGACGTTGTCCTCGGCCTGAAGATCCCAGATGCGCTGCGCTTCGAGCGGCGAATAGTCCTTTTCCGCCTCCGCCTGATCCTTCACCGGCGTGGCGGCTTCCACCATGATTTTGTTGAGTTCCTGCTCCTGCTTGGCGCGGCCCACGTTGTAGCCCCAGAGTCGCGTCTGCGATTTGAAGGTCAGCTTCTTGGTGACGGCGTACTTGACCTGTCCCTCTTCGCTGTAAATGTAGGCGGGCAGCCACTGATGCTGACCGGCCAAAACACGCCAGCTGTCAAAGTGGAAGTAAAAATCCGTGCGGGAAGCTCCGTTGTAAGCGCCGTTGAAGCGGACGATATGGTAGGTCTGATCCTCGACCCAGATGCGTCCCATGAACCGTCCTTTGCCGGCCGTGGGCGTTACATCAAAGACGAGGCAGCGAACGTCTCCCAGAAATTCGCGGCGCACGTAATCGAAGCGATAGTTTTGCCGGGTGAATCCGTTCAGGTCCACATAGATCATCTGCAGAAAGCCGCGCGGCAGAAACTCAAACGTGAAAGCTCCCGTGAGCTGATCCATCTTGTGCTTCACCCCGCTGTCGGTTCGCGGATCGGAGAGCGACGCCAGTTCAACGCCCTTGGAGAGATCGGCCTTCCCCAAGAAATACTTGTCGCCGGCGGGCTGCGGACCAAGCGCGGGGTCGACGCGCATCATCTGGATGTACGTCTCCACCAGAGGCGAATATTGGCGGAGCATATCCATCTCCGCCTTCTCCTGAGTCACGATGCGGTCCACCACCTGATCTATTTCGGATGTTTGCGCGGCGGAAGTCTGCGCGGCCGCGCGCAGCGGCACTACGCTCAAAAGCAACACCACCCCAAGCATCTTCCAGAGTCGCATAAGCTTTCCCCCACTAGAAAGCGAGCTGAAATACGATGTGCGCCACCGCCGGGAAATCTACCGCCTGCCCTTGCTGCAAGGCCGGTTTGAAGCGAATCTGCTCGGCGGCGCGAAGAGCGGCTTCGTCCAACCCATGGCCTAAACCTTTCACCACACGAACGGTCTGTACCTGCCCCGAGGCGCGGAAAATCACCTCGACCAGCACCTCGCCTTCGATCCTCAGCCGGCGCGCCTCGTCCGTATAAACCGGATCTGGTTTTCCGAGGATGACTACCGGCTGGATTGCCGGAGCGCTTTCCGCCTGCTTTGGAGCGGCCTTGGCTTCCGGCGCAGCCGTCACGGCGCCGAAACCGCCGGATCGCACGCTGCCGCGGTTCGCGTTTGCGGCCGGAGGCACAGCAATGCCATTCCCGAACCCGGAGCTGGCCACGACGCCGCGGGCTCCGTTCGTGCCTCCGCTGCCATTCCCGTAGCCTGGTCCCGACGGAAGATCAAACGAGCCTACGCGCGCGACGTTGCCGTGCTGCGCCGTGGTTGGGGCGGCGAATCCTTGCGGATCGCCGAACCCGCCCGTCTGGACCTTTTCCACGGCTGCTTTGAGTGTCGGTTGAGCGTCGCTTCCGGTATTCAACATCCCCGTCTTGACAGGCTCACGGGGCTTTTCCGGCTGGGCCAACGGCACATCGAATTTGGCCGCGGTCAAGACGGGATCAAGCTTCGGCGCAACGGCTTCCTGCTCGTGCGGCACCAGAACTCTGGGCTTGGGCGCAATCAGGGCGTGAGGAGCCATCACCTTAGGGGCGGGCGGCGGCACAGGTTCCGGAGCGATCTTCGGCGCTTTGGGGGGCACTTTGGGTTGTTCAACCGGCTGTTCCTCAGGCACGGGCACTTCAGTGACGGGCGCGGCGATGGGCGTGACTTGATAAATCGCGCGTATCGAGAGACTTTCGGGATAAAGCAGGGGCAATGCCGCCAAGGCCAAGGCCAGCACAATCTGCACGCTCGTGCTGAGGGCAAATACGCCGCGGCGTATTTTGGTTTCAGGCAACGTCTCCAGCCGGGCGTCCACGGGCTTTGCGCCGATGAGCTTTTTCCAGGCTTCCGGATCAACCGGCGCAGTTCGCCTGCGTTCGACAAAGAGAACGGTGCGCGTTGGTTCCTTCAAATCCACAACTCCTGTTCGATCCTTACGGCCTTAACTGACGGGCTTGTGAGCGCTCTTACGGAGCATCTTTGGCGCGGAACGGGAACGACTTACCCCCGAACGAGCTACGCCCAGAGCGAAGGGTAGGGGCAGCGCCAGCGGTGCCAAAATAGGAAGTTGGTACCACCGTGCCTTAAGGGCAAAGGTGTACTGATTGGTTGAATCCGAGGTTATGTTGTCGAGGCTTCCTCGCCGTGCGTGACGATATGAACGTCCACGGCAGGAGCTTCCCGCAAGAAGCGGTGAACAGCGGAGAGATAGAAGAGCTGGTGAACGCCCTTGACGCTGGAACGGCCGAAGATCACCTGTGTGATGTGCCTTGCCTTGACGATGGCGGCGACGGCGTCCGCGATATTTCGCCCGCTCGTGCGGATCACCTCGGCGTTCAAATCCTGCGCGAACTGCAGGTTGGCCGCGAGCGACTTTTGCAGCTCCGGGCTGGGTTCGGCGCCCGTGTCCACGTGAATGACGAAGAACTCGGCATCCAGGCGCCGGGCCATGCGCGCTCCCCGCGCGATGAGGTATTGCGCTGACGGACTGGCGCTGATGCACACCGCCAGCCGTTCGCGCACGGGCCAATTCTCCTCGATCTGCTTGGTCTCCTTGTAGGATTCCAGGCTGCGATCCACCTGTTCGGCCACCTGGCGCAGCGCCAGTTCGCGCAAGGCGCCCAGATTTCCGCTGCGGAAGAAGTTTTGCAGCGCTTGCTCCACTTTTTCCGCGCTGTACACGTCTCCGCGGCGCAGGCGGTTTTGCAGCGCCTCGGGAGTCAGGTCCACCATCACGGTCTCGTTGGCCATCAGCGGGACCCAGTCCGGCACCGTTTCGCGCACGGTAATTCCGGTGATCGAGTGCACGATAGGCGCGATGCTTTCCATGTGTTGGACATTCAGCGTGGACAGGACGTCAATCTTGTTGGCTAGAATCTCCTGCACGTCTTCATAGCGCTTGCGGTGCTTGCTGCCGGGGACATTGGTGTGGGCGAGTTCGTCGACCAGGATGACCTGCGGGCGCCTGGCGATGATGGCGTCTGTATCCATCTCCTCGAAAGTGGTGCCCTTGTATTCGATCTTCCGGCGCGGGATGGCCTCAAGCTTCTGCGCCAGTTCCGTGATGGCCTTGCGGCCATGGGTCTCCACGATGCCGATCACCACTTCTTCGCCGCGGCCGCGGCGCCGGACCCCTTCGCTGAGCATGGCGTAGGTCTTGCCCACGCCCGGCGCATAGCCAAGAAACAGCTTGAAACTTCCGCTGGTCTTGGTGGGCGGCGTGACGTGCTCGAGCCACTCTTCCGGGCTTTTGCTCATGTGTGAATACAAAGCGAGCAGACGCGAGCTAGAATAGCGCCGTGCCGCGCCGCCTCTTCCTGCGAGTGTTGCCCTTTGCCGCCTCGCTCCTGATCATATTCGGCATCGTTTTCCTCTACCGCGAACTGCTGCGCGTGAACCAGACGACCGTAGCCCTCACGCTGCTGCTGGCTATTCTAGTCGCTTCCACGGCGTGGGGCCTGGCCGTAGCGGTATTCATGTCCGTCACGGCGATGCTGGCGTTCAACTTCTTCTTCCTGCCGCCAGTCGGAACGCTCACCATCGCCGACCCGCAGAATTGGGTGGCTCTGGCGGCGTTTCTGGTCACCTCTCTCATTGCCACCCAACTATCCTCGCGCGTGCGGCGCCAAGCCGAGGAGTCCAAGCGGCGGCGTCGCGAGGTGGAGAGATTATACAAGTTCAGCCAGCAGCTCCTGGTATCCGGAAACGTTCTCGCGCTGCTCAACTCGGTGCCCAATCATATCGTGGAGACGTTTGGCATGGGGGCGGCAGCGCTCTACCTCGATTACAAGGACAAGTTCTACCATTCGGGCGCGGCGGCGCACTTCAGCGAGGAGGAGATGCGGCGCGCCACGCTGCGAGAGGAGCCTCTGCTAGAGCCGGAACGAAGTCTTAGCTTCGTTCCCGTGCGCATGGGCACACGCTCCTTGGGAAGCCTCGCTATTTCCGGGTCGATGCTTTCCCGCGAGACACTCGAGGCCCTGGGGACCCTGATCGCCATAGCATTCGAACGAGCGCGGGCCATGGAAGAACTCAGCAAGACGCAAGCGGCGCGGGAGGGCGAGCGGCTCAAATCGGCTTTGCTCGATTCGGTGACGCACGATTTTCGCACTCCTCTGACTTCTATCAAGGCATCGGTGACGACCCTGCTTTCCAGCACGGGGCAGATGAAGTCGGACCAGCGTGAGTTGCTCACCGTGATCAACGAGGAGTGTGACCGGCTGAATCACCTGGTTGGCGACGCGGCGGAGATGGCCCGTCTGGACGCAGGGGAGTTCGAATTGAACCTCGCGCCGAATCGTATGGCGGAGGTCGTCGCGGCTGCGCTGCAGCACTGCAAAACGGTTCTGGGCGCGAGGCCAGTGCACGTGAAACTTCCCGGCGATCTGCCGCCGGTGCGCGCCGACTTCGAACGCATCCGCGATGTTCTCGTGCGCCTGATCGAAAATGCCAACGCCTACACGCCCGCTGATCGCCCCATCACGATTTCAGCCGACTCTAAAGGCTCTTTCGTAACGACCTACGTGGCCGACCAGGGTTCGGGGATAGAGGAGATCGAGCTCGGCCTCATTTTTGATAAATTCTATCGGGGAAAGAATCAACGCTACGTGGTGCAGGGGACCGGAATGGGACTGCCGATAGCAAAAGCCATCGTTCAGGCGCACCGCGGGACCATCGGCGTAACCAGCCAACGGGGGCAGGGATCTGTCTTCTGGTTTACGCTGCCCATGGCAAACCCGCGGGAGTCGCAATGAGCTCTCCAACGATTCTGGTTGTGGACGATGAGCCGCAAATCCGGCGCGTCATGCGCAATGCGCTCTCTTCTCACGGTTACGCCATCCTGGAGGCTCCCAACGGCGCGGAAGCCCTCAAGAAGCTCGGCGCGGAGCGCCTGGATTTGATCATTCTGGACATGAATATGCCGGGTATGGACGGAGTGGAGGCCTGCCGCGAAATCCGCACCATTTCCAAGGTCCCCATCATCATGCTCACGGTGCGCGCCGCGGAAAGGGACAAAGTGCGCGCGCTCGATGCCGGAGCCGACGATTACGTGGTGAAGCCCTTTGGCATCGAGGAGTTGCTCGCGCGCATTCGAGCGGCCTTGCGCCGCGCGCCCGGCGTGGCAGCTATCGCGGCGAAGGAACTCAGCCTCGACTTCGACAAGCGCCTCATCCTGGTGCGGGGCAAGGCGGTACATTTAACGCCGAAGGAGTTCGAGTTGCTGCGGGAGCTGGCCGCCAACGAAGGGAAACCCGTCACACACAAGCGGCTGTTGCAAACCGTGTGGGGGCCGGATTACGGCGAACAAACCGAGGCGCTGCGCGTCATGGTCAATCAATTGAGAAAAAAGATTGAAGCGGATCCGGCGAATCCCAAGTTCATTCGCACGGAACCATGGATCGGCTACCGGTTCATGGCGCCGGAAGAGTCCACAAATCCAGACGCCAGTCGCGACTCTCGACGCTAGCCGCTATAGGGCGGGAATCGAAACGAGAAGAAGTTCCTGGATGAATTTCTGCGGGGCTGTTGCGGACACCTAAAGCGCAGATCAAGCGGTTCGTCGCGTGTCGCCAAGGACACGCCGAAGGAGCTTCTGCAACTGGCCGCGGGGATCTGGGGTCCGCGGCTTACAGCAATCGGTCAGGCTGGCGAGCCCATGGTCCGCCGCTGCTGAAAGCATTCGCGGCAGTAAACGGGACGTCCCTGAGTGGGCTTGAAAGGGACGGTGGTCTCTTTCCCGCACTGTGAACAGGTCGTCTTCGTTTCGGTTCGCTGGAAATTAGCTGACTGGCCGACGGTATCCGCGCGTTTTGCTTTGCAGGATTTACACCGCTTGGGCTCGTTCTTGAAGCCCTTGTCGGCGAAGAACATCTGTTCGCCGGCGGTAAAGACAAATTCCGCACCGCACTCCGCGCACTTCAGGACCTTATCCCGGTACTCCATGTTCTGGCTCCACGGCCCCACGCTGGATGCAAGGCCGGTAAGCAACTCCGGGCTGCTCAGACGGACCAAGGGCGTAAACTAGCGCACTCGGACTGCTGAACGGGGCCCGAACTGCTTACGTACCCAAGGGTCTATAATGCCTAGTCCTGCTCGCGGCGCTGCTTCTTGCGCAGGCGCTTCCGGGATAAAGCCTGCTTCGCACGGCGCTTCTCACCGGGCTTCATATAAAAGCTGTGCTTCTTGATCTCTTTTATGATGTCTTCCTGTTGGACCTTGCGCTTGAAACGCCTGAGCGCGTTTTCCAAAGACTCGCCTTCCTGTATAACAACTTCTGCCACGCGAAGCTCACCTCCTTCGGATTGCTGTGATGGCTGCGGTCCTAGCCGAGTAGGGCAGGGCCCCCATTTGTGGGCTTGTTTCTAGCGGAGCCGCTTTCGTAAGTCAAGAAGTCTTTTTCGCGGCGCACTGCTAACCAAGCTCGTCCGGGCTCAGATGCCTTTCAGTATAGACGATACCGGCAGCACGTGGCGGCAAGGCGGCAGCGCCGGCGGATTCTTGGCCAGGATTTACGATTGCGACATCCAGGATCGCAGGCGCTGGAGTAAAATGCCCCAGCCTGACTCCAGAGGTAGATGTGATCTCTTTAATGGCGGATACCATCGGTATCCTTCTGGCCGGCGGCCAGGGGGAGCGGCTTTGGCCGCTTACGCGCGACCGCGCGAAACCCGCCGTTCCTTTCGGCGGCGTCTACCGCATCATCGACGTGACGCTGTCCAATTGCATGAATAGCGACCTGCGCCGCGTTTTCGTTCTCACGCAGTACAAGGCGCTCAGCTTGAACCGCCATATTCGCCTGGGGTGGTCGTCGCTAATGGGGCTCGGTGACTTCATCGAAGTTCTGCCGCCGCAAATGCGCGTCTCCACCAGCTGGTATCTGGGAACCGCGGACGCCGTTTACCAGAACATCTATTCCATCGGCAGCGAGCGCTCCAATTACGCCATCATTTTGTCGGGCGACCACATCTACAAGATGAACTACGGCAAGATGCTTCAGCAGCACGTCGATTCGGGCGCTCACGTCACCGTGGCCACCATCGAGGTCGATCCCGCGGAAGCCGCGCGGCGTTTTGGCATCATCGAGACGGACCCTCAATGGCGCGTCCTCGGCTTCGAAGAGAAGCCCGCCGAGCCGAAGCGCGCCGCGCACCGCCCGGAAAAAGTGAACGCCTCCATGGGCGTATACATCTTCAATACGCAACTGCTCATTCCCATCCTGATCTCCGACGCGGAGGATCCCGAATCCACCCACGACTTCGGGCGCGATATCCTTCCGCGCATTCTTTCCAACTATCGCGTCTTCGCCTACAACTTCGAGGACGAGAACCGCAATGGGCCGCTCTACTGGCGCGACGTGGGGACCATCGACGCGTATTACGAAGCCAATATCGACCTGGTTTCCGTCACGCCCATCTTCAATCTGTACGATAAGAGCTGGCCGTTGCGCACCTGGCAGCAGCAATATCCGCCGGTAAAAACGGTCTTTGCCGATCCGGAGCGCATGGGCGTGGCGGTCGATTCCATCGTCAGCGGAGGCTCCATTATTTCGGGGGGGCACGTGAGCCGTTCGGTGGTGGGCTACGACGTACGCGTGAACAGCTATTCCGAGGTGGAAAATTCCATCATTTTCAACCACGTGAATATCGGCCGCCATTCGCGCGTTCGCAACGCCATCATCGACCGCCACGTGGTCCTGCCGGAACACACCGAAATCGGATACGACCTCGAAGCCGACCGCAGCCGCTATCACGTCAGCGACAAAGGAATCGTCACCGTCGTCCGCGAAGAGTCCATGCTCGAGGAGCCGGAGTAGCCGCTCCGCGGAACACACGCCAGGCATTTATAGGCGTCTCTTTGATGCCGCTTCAGGTCGAACTTCTTGGCTCTTCAGCTGCGGTTCACGTTAAAATGCCCGCTCGCATTTTCCGGTCGAGTCCCCAGCGACGCGTCGAAGGCGAGTGCTCGCGGCAAAGGCGCAGCGGCTGGGGCTCAAGGAGAGGGCATGGCCCAAAGGATCACTGGCGTCATCGGCAGGCAGATTCTGGATTCTCGCGGAAATCCCACCGTCGAAGCCGACGTTTTGCTGGAAGACGGCACGCGCGGGCGCGCCGCTGTTCCTTCGGGAGCCTCCACGGGCGAGCATGAAGCGCTCGAATTGCGCGACGGCGATAAGACGCGCTACCTAGGCAAGGGCGTGCTTCGCGCCGTCGAAAATATCAACGGCGCCATCGCTCAAGCCGTTAAGGGACTCGACGTCGCCGGGCAAGCCGCGCTCGATCGCCGCATGATCGAAACCGATGGCACTCCCAACAAGGGGAAGCTGGGCGCGAACGCCATCCTGGCCGTCTCCATGGCGGCCGCTCGCGCCGCCGCGGCAGCCGAACGCCTGCCGCTTTATCGTTATCTCGCGCGTTATTCGAGCCAGCGCGAAGCCAACACGCTTCCCGTACCGATGATGAACATCCTGAATGGAGGTGCGCATGCCGATAACTCCGTGGACCTGCAGGAGTTCATGGTCATGCCCCTGGGCGCTTCCAAGTTCTCCGAGGCCCTGCGCATGGGCGTGGAGGTCTTTCACAGCCTGAAAGGCGTGCTGCACAAGCGCGGCTATTCCACCGCCGTGGGCGACGAGGGCGGCTTCGCCCCGAACCTGAAATCGAACGAGGAGGCTATCGAGGTCGTCCTCGAAGCCATCACCGCCGCCGGATACACGCCCGGCAAACACATCTCCATCGCGCTCGATCCTGCCTCGAGCGAGTTTTACGTCAGCGCGAGCAATCGCTACGTCTTCAAGAAGTCCGACAAGTCCTCGCGCACGCCCGAGCAGATGACCGCCTTCTGGGAGTCGTGGGTACGGCAGTTCCCTATCGTTTCGCTCGAAGACGGCCTGGCCGAGGACGATTGGAGCGGCTGGAAGCATCTCACCAGCGTCCTGGGCAAGCAGGTACAGCTCGTGGGCGACGATCTTTTCGTCACCAATACGACGCGCCTGCAGCGCGGAATCAGCGAAAACGTCGGCAACTCCATCCTCATCAAGCTCAACCAAATAGGGACGGTTACCGAAACAATCGAAGCCATCGAGATGGCGCGCCGCGCCGGATACTCTTCCATCGTTTCGCATCGCTCCGGCGAGACCGAAGATACTTTTATTGCCGACTTCGTTGTGGGCATGGGCACGGGACAGATCAAGACCGGCTCCGCTTCCCGCACTGATCGCGTTGCCAAGTACAATCAGCTCCTGCGTATAGAGGAAGAGCTGGGCTCGGCGGCCCGCTTCCCGGGCCGTTCGGCTCTGGCTCCGCGCGCCAGTTAGCCAACGCGGCAGCCCTGCTCCAACGGACAGTAGTTTTTCGCGGCAAGGGGAAAGTAACCTGACAGGGCCCGAATCTCTCTCGGAGAAGCCCCTTGTTCTGTGAGAATTGTGGACTGCAATTCTTTCCCCGGCAGTCGGTGTGCACCCGCTGCGACGCGACCTGCACGCGCCATTGGCTGCAGTTGACCGGCCTGGCCACGCTGCTCATTGCGGCCGTGTGCAATTCCGTTGCGTCCTTGCTTTTGCCGGCCTCCGCCATAGCGCACGCCGCCTCGAATCGCGGATCGAATTTGGCCCCGAGCCTTAAGGCTTCAGCCATAGCGGTGTGGCTGTGGATCGACGGCAAAGCTGCTCTGTACGGCTGGGTCCCCATCGCTCTCGCTCTGCTAACCTGGGACTACTTCGCCTGGCCGGAAGGGCGCCCCGTATTGAGCGAAAGGATCAAGCGCTGGGCGATCCGCGCGCTGCTGGTCTCTGCGTTCCTGATTCGAATCGTTCTGCTGTTCCCGCACTGGATTCGGCCGCCCGCGGGGCTGCTGGTGATGGCGGCGAAGCTTCCTCGTTTCCCCATACCGATGCTCCCGGCGTTCTCCGCCGCGGTGCCTTGGGCGGCGGTTACACTGGCCGCCGCGCTTCTTTGCATGAATGCGGAGACGCGCGACTCTTTGCTCGGCCGCGGCCGAGCCTTGAGCGCAATCAGCCTGGGAGTGCTGCTGACGGTTTTGACTTTCACTCTTCTGGCCTTCATGGCCTAGAGTAACCGCCACCGCCGGCGATGGCTGAACTTCGTTCTTCGGGGTTCTTCCGGCTCCCCCGGTTCCCGCGGCCCGTGCGGCGATCCAAAATTCCGCGGGCTCTGATCCAAAATTCTGTACTGGCACTCCCTCTAACTGCCGTGATACGCTGAGGTTGCTATTCGCCTCGATTTGGCAGCCGCTGGGCTGTCGTGTCCGCGCTTTACGAACCAACCGTGCGGGCTGAATGTGAGAGCAAAATGAAACCTAAGCGAAATCGCGCTTTACTCATTCTGGCGGTCCTCTCTTTCTCCGCGGTGCTTGGTGTTCTGTACGGGCCGTCGCTGCGCGCCACGCCCGCCGACACCTCCGATCTGCAGGAACACATCAAGAATTTCACCGGCGTGCTCGCTCTCGTTCAGCAGAATTACGCGATTCCCATCGATACCGACCGCGCGCTTTATGAAGGCGCTATTCCGGGGATGCTGCGTGTGCTCGATCCGCACTCCACCTTCTTCGATCCTCGCCAATACGCGCTCATCCGCGAGGGCCAGCGGGGCAAATACTACGGCGTGGGAATGACCATCGGCGTGCGCGAGAACTATACGGTGGTCCTCTCGCCCATGCCCGAATCGCCCGCTTGGAAGGCCGGCATTCGTCCGGGCGATATCATCAATTCCATTGACGGAAAGTCCGCCGAAGGGTTGACCACCTCGGAAGTCGCCGATCTGCTCAAAGGGCCCAAGGGAACCACCGTCCACGTGGCCATGGTTCGCCAGGGTGAGTCCGCTCCCCTGACCTTCGCCGTCACGCGGGACGAGATTCCCCGCCATGCCGTGGACGTTTCGTTCATGGTGCGGCCCGGCATCGGGTACATCCGGCTCACAGGTTTCGAAAGTGAAGAGACGGATAGCGACATGGCCGCGGCGCTCAAACAATTGGATGTCGCCAAGCTGGACGGCTTAGTTTTGGACCTCCGCGGCAATCCCGGCGGCCTGCTGGACAAGGCCGTTGCCGTCGCGGACATGTTCCTCGACAAGAATCAGCTCATCGTTTCGCACCACGGACGCGCGTCCCAGGAACGGCGCTACTACGCCGTGCACGGTAATCGCGGAGTTCAGGTGCCCCTGGTGGTGGTCGTAAATGGCGGCTCGGCCTCGGCTTCCGAAATTCTCTCCGGCGCAATTCAAGACCACGACCGCGGGCTCGTCGTCGGCGAACAGACCTTCGGCAAGGGGCTGGTGCAATCGGTGACGCCGCTCAGCGAAAACACCGGCTTGGCGCTCACCACCGCGCGCTATTACACGCCCAGCGGCCGCCTCATTCAGCGCGACTATAAGGACATTTCCCTTTACGATTACCTCTATAACCACAAGAATCCCAAGCCCACCGAAGTGAAATTGACCGATAGCGGCAGGCAAGTTTTCGGCGGGGACGGCATTACGCCCGACGTCGTCGTCTCCGTGCCCAAGGCGAACGACTTTCAGCAGCAACTGCTTCGCCACGAGGTTTTCTTTCCCTACGAAGGCAGCGTCGGCGACTTCACCACGTATTTCCTTGGCACCAAGCCCCAAATCACCAAGAACTTTGAGGTGAACGACGCGGTGCTGGCGGCCTTCCGCGCCTTTTTGCAGAAGCAGGCGATCAGTTACAGCGATGCCGATCTGAACGCGAATCTCGATTGGATCAGGCGCGAGATCAAGAAAGAAGTCTTTATCTCCGTCTACGGCTTGCCCGCGGGCGATCAGGTGGACCTGCAGGAAGACGCGCAAGTTGAGAAGGCCATCGAAACTCTTCCGCAGGCTCGCGCGCTTTACGAGAACGCGCGTCACGTGCTGGCTCAGCGCGAGTCGGTCCCTTTCCCGCAGCCGTGATGGCCCTCGCCCCGCGGCTCAAAGATTTATCGCAGAATTCGCTTGACATGCGCTGTGCCGCAGTGATATTTCCCCACGCGTAAGTGGCGCGGCGCGTGATCGGCCGGCGCGCTTTCCGACGAACCGCACATCGGTGATGCTTTCGGATAGGCGGCTCGCAGATTTTACTCAGCAACACCCCACCCACCCCGGGAGGTGAGGACCTTCGGTTTTCACCTCCCTTTTTTATTTCCAGCCGAATCGCGCCACTCTCCAAATCTGCGCGCTCTTTGGAAGCCGTGAGATTCCGGCTCACGTTGGCTCTGGCGCGCCGCTGGCCTTCGCCGCCAGTGCCTTGCGTTTCCGCCGAATCTCATTGACGAAATGGTCCGCCTCGCGCGTCGGCCGCGGAATGCGAAATCCGTCCGCGACGCGCAGCGTAAATTCAATGGCTCGGGCCAGGGAAATGCGATTCCCCGTGGAGACATATACGGGCTTCACCCCGGTGGCGGTGCGAACGGCCGCGCCGATCTGCTCGCCCGTCGCGGGATCGATCAGAGCCGCTGTGCTGCCGGCGCTTCGTCCCGGCTCGCGGCATTCGCCGATGAGAAGCGACTTGGCCACGCCGATCGACGGCAGATCCAGCACCACGCCCAAGTGTGAAGCGAGTCCGAATCGCCGCGGGTGCGCATACCCCTGGCCGTCGCAAAAAATCAGATCAGGCGAGGTTCGCAGCAGTTCGAAGGCCGCCAGCAGCGCGGGGATTTCGCGAAAGCTGAGCAGGCCCGGAACATAGGGAAATCGCAAGGGCTGAATGGAACTGGCACGCTCCACTTCTTCCATGTCGGGAAAGCGATAGACCACGACCCCGGCAATCGCACGCCCTTCCCCGGTACGCCACGAACCGCGTCCAGCCAACTCCAGAGCGATATCCGCGCCCGCCGCGTATTGGACGTTGCCGATGCGATCTTCCCGCTCCATGCGTTCGCGCAGGCGCAGTTGTATGTCCCGCGCTTCCGCCGGAGTTACGTCCCAGCGATGCAGATCGAGCGCCTTCATCGGTCACTGAGTTGAAATTAGAATCGGTGGGCAAAAAGAAACTGCTCGAGCACGGCGCGGCGATGGGATGTTCTCACGCCGTCAAACACCGCAACAAACACGCTGCTCACGCGCCCTTCTTCAACTCCGCCAGCACCAGCTTGGCCACTTCACGCAGAGTTTCGAATACGCCTCTTCCCTCCACGGCCACGGCCTCGACGACGGGCTCGCCTTTCAGCCGTAGATTCTTGCAAAGGGCTTCCGGCGCCATGACGTTGGGGAGGTCGCGCTTGTTCAGCTGCAGCACGTAGGGAATCGTCTCGAACTGGAGCTTGTGTTCTTTCAGGTGCTCCTTCAGGTTCTCCAGCGTTTCCAAATTGGCGTCCAGCCGCTCTTCCTGCGAATCGGCGACGAAGACAACGCCATCCGCGCCCTTCAAGATCAGTTTACGGCTGGCCTCGTAGAACACCTGCCCGGGAACGGTGTACAGGTGCAAACGGGTCTTGAATCCTCGCACCGTGCCGAGATCGAGCGGCAGAAAATCGAAAAAAAGCGTGCGGTCGGTTTCCGTCGCCAGAGAAATCATCTTTCCTTTCAAACCCGCGCCGGTATTGTCGTAGATCCATTGCAAATTCGCCGTTTTCCCGCCTAAGCCGGGACCGTAGTAGACGAGCTTGCAATTGATTTCGCGTGCGGGAAAGTTGATGAAAGGCACAGTGAATCCGGCGAACCGGGAGTGTATTTATAACATAGCGGGGCGCGGAGCCCAAAGCGCTCAGCCATGTGCGCGTTGCCAATTGGACACAGGGTGTCGCTCGCGGCCTGGGACCTGGGGTCAGTGTAGGTCGTTGCGTATCAATCGGTTAAATCCTGCAGCGGCGGCTGGTTAGAGGCCTTCCTGTCCGACCGTTTTAGTGCCGGCCCGACGGCGGATGCGAGACGCATTGACGCGCTTTACCTGCTGTGCTAATAGTTGTCAACAAAATGCGCCATTCTGGAAAGAAAAAGAAGCAAAAGAGAACGAGGCGAGTCAGCGCCCCAAGCCGGGTTACCTTCTTGAAAAAAAAGACCTTAGTTGAGCCCAAGGCCAAAGAAGGACCCAGGGCCCTGATCGATCCCGGCACCGAGCAGCAGTTACGAGCCTTCGAGGAGGCCATACAGCATTTTCAGCAACAGAGGTATGCCAAGGCCAAGCCCGAGTTTGACAAAGTGCTTGCCGGACCGGCGAAAGACCTCGCGGACCGCGCCCGCGTTCATCTTCGCATTATCGAACAGCGGTTGCAGCGTTCCGAGCCCGTTACGCCACGCACTCCCGAGGAGCATTATCAACAGGGTGTAGCCATGATGAATATGGGCCGATGGGATGAGGCCCGCGAACATCTTCTGCGCGCTCGAAAGTTGGCCCCCAAAGCCGATTACGTCATCTATGCTATGGCGGCTCTGGATTGCCTTACAGGGGAAGCCGAGTCGGCCATGGAAAACCTGAAGCTGGCTATACAGCTCCGGCCGGAGAATCGTTATCACGCGCGCAACGACGAAGATTTCGCCTTCCTCCAGGAAGATCCCAGGTTTACAGAACTTCTTTACCCCGATCGCGACGGCTCTGGCATCTGACAGGCTCCAGCACGTGCAACGCTCATCGCCTCGGCGTACCCGTTCCGTCCGCATTGTGGCCATCGGCGGCGGCACCGGGCTTTCCATGCTATTGCGTGGCCTGAAAAGCTACGTCGCTCCGCGGCACCAGCCAAATTCTCATCATCCGATTGCAGATCTCGTCGCTGTGGTGACGGTCAGCGACGACGGCGGGAGTTCCGGCCGCCTGAGACGCGAGTACAGCGTCCTTCCTCCGGGCGACCTGCGCAATTGCATGGTGGCGCTCTCGGAAGACGAAGCCCTGCTCAGCCGCCTGTTTCAGTATCGATTTCACTCGGGCCGCGGCCTGCGTGGCCACAGCTTCGGCAATCTGTTTCTCACCGCGCTGAGCAATATTACCGGCGACTTCACCCGCGCCGTTCGCGTGACGAGCGAGGTGCTGGCTATTCGCGGACGCATCTTTCCCTCCACCAATCAGCTCGTGTCGCTGGAGGCCGCGCTCGAAAACGGCAGAGTCATCGCCGGCGAGACTCGCATTGGCGCGACGCGCACGCCCATTCGCCGCGTGCGTCTGGTTCCGCGCAAGGTGAAGCCGCTGCCGGACGTCCTGGAGGCCATTGCGGCGGCCGACCTGATTCTCCTCGGCCCGGGCTCGCTTTTCACCAGCATCATTCCCAATCTCCTGGTTTCGGGCGTGGCCGAAGCCATCGAAAAGTCCCGTGCCACGCGCGTCTACATCGCCAACCTGATGACGCAGCCGGGCGAAACGCTCGGTTACTCGGTGGCGGACCACGTGCGCGCCATTCATCAGCACACGGCGAGAAAGGTGATCGATTGCGTGGTTATCAATAACCAGCCTCTCGCCGCGGACGTTCTGCGGCGCTATCAGTCCGAGGGCGCCGAACCCGTCTTGGTGGACGCTGCGGAACTACGGCGAATCGGATTGCAATGCGTCTTTGACAATCTGCTCGAGGTGCACGGTGTGGTGCGCCACGATTCCCGGCGGCTGGCCTCATTTCTCGTCAAAAAATTCATCCAATAATCGATTCGCCCGCGTCTCCGGCCCGCTGCGGAGACTCCCTGTTTTTGTCGCGTCGATGGGTTCCTGTGGGACTCCGATTTAGCCCATGGGGAGTGATATACTGCCGCTGTTCCGCGGGCTGGCGGCCAAGAGCTTCGTCTACAGGATTTCTCTGGCGCGGAAACTCCCGGAGAACGTGGCGGATCCGATCTGTTTGTGACCGAGGAGCCAATGTCCACATCCGTCCTTTCGCCTCACGACGAAATGAACGTCTACGCTTCGGCCGAAGCGCGTTTTGAAATTGCCGCCAAGAAGCTCGGCCTCGAAGACGGCGTTTACCGCTTCATGCGTTACCCCGCCAAGGAGATCACCGTCTACATTCCGGTCACGCTGGATAATGGACGGCTGGAAGTTTTCATCGGATATCGCGTGCAGCATTCGCTGGTGCGTGGGCCGTGTAAGGGCGGCATCCGCTTCGCGCCCAACGTCACGCTGGACGAAATCCGAGCGCTGGCGAGCGAAATGACCTGGAAGTGCGCGGTCGTGAATATCCCTTTCGGCGGCGCCAAGGGCGGCATAATCTGCGACCCGGAGAAACTTTCGCGCGGCGAACTCGAACGCATCACCCGCCGCTATACCGCAGAGCTCAGCGATTGGTTTGGACCGGAACGGGATGTTCCCGCGCCCGATCTAGGCACCAACGAGCAGACCATGGCCTGGATCATGGACACCTACTCCATGCATGCCCGCCGCACCACCACTGCCGTGGTGACGGGCAAGCCGGTCGAGATGGGCGGCTCCCAGGGACGCCATTCGGCCACGGGCCGGGGCCTCCTGATCGTGTGCGACAAAGCGGTGGCCAAATTCGGCGGGCGCCGGGCCGAAACCCGCGTCATCGTGCAAGGTTTCGGCAATGTGGGTTCCGCCGCGGCCTCGCTGATGCACGCGGCCGGTTACAAAATCGTCGGACTCGCCGATATTCACGGCGGGCTCTACAACGAGAAGGGCTTCGATGTTCCCGCCGTGGAAGACTGGGTCTTGCGCCAGCATAAGCCGCTGCCCGAATTTCCCGGAGGCGGACAGCACCTGCCTGCCCGGGAGATTCTCTTCCAGCCATGCGATATCGTCCTGCCCGCCGCGGTCGAGAATCAAATCACCAGCGAGAACGCGAAACGCCTGCAAACCCGTATTCTCTGCGAAGGCGCCAACGGCCCCACCACCGCCTACGCCGACGAGGTGCTCGACGCCAAAGGTATTTTCGTCATTCCCGATATCCTGGCCAACGCCGGCGGCGTGACGGTCAGCTATTTCGAGTGGGTGCAGGACCGCCAAGGATTCTTCTGGCGCGAAAGCGTGGTGAACGAGCGGCTGAAAGATGTCATGGAGCACAGCTTCGACGAAGTGTTACGCTACTCGGAGGCCAATGGCGTGAACAACCGCATCGCCGCATACATGCTGGCCATTCATCGCGTCGCCTTCGTGCTGAAATTGCGCGGTATCTACGCGTAAGGCGAGAGATAAGCGAGTCAAGTCTCGAAGAAGATCGAAGAAACAGGCGCTGGGCATCTTAACGGATATCGTCTGCAACAAAGCTGTCGGATATCGCCGCGAACCGCACACGGGCGCGCTTCGGCGAACGGCGAATCGAGCCAGTACCGAGGCCGAAGCTTGCGAAGTGGGAACGCCCGCGAGACCTGAAGGGAAGGGTTGATCGGGCTTAAAATACCGAGGGTCCATGCTCGCTGAAGCCATTGCCCCGGGTAACGCCAAATCCGAAGAGACGCACCGCCGCGACATCTGCACGGCGGGCCGCTGGATTCACGCGCGGCATTTCGCGCCCGCCAGCGACGGAAATATCTCGGTGCGCCTGGACGCTTCGCACATCCTCACCACGCCTACCGGCGTCAGCAAAGGCTTGATGACCGCCGACGATCTGGTCATCACCGATATCGAGGGCCGGCCACTTTGCGGGACGCGCCCGCCTTCCAGCGAACTGGCCATGCATCTGCTGATCTACCGTCTGCGCCAGGACGTCCGCGCTATCTGCCACGCCCATCCGCCCATCGCCACCGGGTTTGCCGCCGCGGGCATGCCGCTCGATAAGCCGATTCTCAGCGAAGCCGTGTTCGCGCTGGGCTGCGTCCCTCTGGCTCCTTACGGAACGCCGGGCACGATGGAGTTGTGCGATTCCATCGAGCCCCTGCTGTGTAACTACGACGCCATACTGCTGGCCAATCACGGCGTAGTCACCTACGGCCCGGACCTGCTGACCGCCTTTTTCCGCATGGAAACCGTGGAGCACCTCGCCCACGTCTCGCTGGTTACGCAGCTCCTCGGCAAGCAGACGGAACTTTCCGCCGCCGACGTCGACAAGCTCTTGGCCGCGCGCGCCAAAGCTCACGGCAATCGCAGAGACTCCTGATCTAGCCAATTTCGCGGAAAAACAAATGGGCCGCGTGCCCATCACGCACGCGGCCCGTTGCGCCCGAACTGCTTTCGAGCGCGGAACGTGTCTTCAGGACGTCGGCATAGTGCCGGTGAAGTAGAAGAACACGTAGGCTTTGATGCTTCCGTCGGTTTGCGGCACGCCAAACACCTTAACCACCGCGCCAGTGGTCAGATTGGTTTGCACCGTATTCAACCCGGCCTGCGTGGTCAAGTCGACCGGGCTGATGGTGATGATGCCGTTCCTGCGGTCCACCTGGTAGACCAGCGCGGCTGAACCCGAGACGATGCTGGCGTCGACGGTGATGTGGTTCGTCCCGCCAGCGGCGGCGATGGTGAAGCTGCCGCCGTTGCTGGTGCCGCCGGTAACCCAGCCCGTGGCAACGGTGGCCAAGGGTGCCGGCGCCGGTTCGAGGATGGTCCACGGCGCGGCCCAGCCTGCCGGGTTCGCCGGATCGTTCCACGTAGCGAAGGTCGCGCCGAAGACAGGCACCGGACCTACGCTGCCGCCGAAAGTAGCCGAGCCGCCCGTCGCGGCGATGAACTGGGGAATCGGATCGTCGTTCTGGGTAGCGTTGCTATCCACCAGCGTGGGGAAGGCGAAGTTCCACCATTTGAAGCCGGAGATCTTTATGCCGCTGAGCGGATCTTGGCCGTTGGGCGAAGAGTTGGAGACATAGATCATCTGCTTGGTGTAGTCGTCGCCAGCGGCTACAAAGGCGCGCGTGTAGGTGAAGTTGGACGAGTTGGGCGAAGAGATCGCCCCTTCAAATCGCGCGATCTCGATGTCCACAGTTTGCGCGACCAGCGGAACTTGCAGAGGATCGGTGACGGTGACGTGGACTTTGAAGCCACGCACCAGATCGTTCAGGCAGGCCACGCCCGTGCAAATGGGTTTGGCGTCTACCTGCGGATTTGCCGGCGCGCGGTAGAAGAACTGCGTGTTCCCGTTCACCTGCACGGTGACCGGCTGGCCATCCTCGTTGTCTACAACCATGGCCGAGGACGAGAGGAGCACGTGGCGCACGTGTCCCTCCGGGCTTAACCACACCGTATTGAACGAGCTGCTCGTCCAGATGCGCACGGCCACCAGGCTGCCGTCGGACTGATACCGCGCGGCAATGCGAAGATATTTGCCCTTCAGACCGGCGGCGACATTGTTGAAGTTCATGATGGTGCTGGCTGTGCCCGCGTCCATGTCATAGAAGAGGGTTCCGTTGCTGGCGTCGGCCAGAATGTTCAGGTTTTGAGTTGAGGCCACTGCCTGCTCCGGATTCACCGGCGGTTCCACGGGAAACACTCGGGTGACCGTGATCGAGGTATCCACGCCGTTAACGGCGTTTGCGGACACAAAGCTGCCGTACAAGTGGCGCAAAACCAGCCGCGTCACGTCGAAGATGGGATGATGCCGCACAGCGGGATTGAAATTCACGGCCCACATTGTCGTGCCGCCCCCCACGGGAGGATGCGCGACGATGAACGCCGGATTGGAAAGATCAAAATCGAAATCGATCTGGCTGTTTTGATTTGCGGAGACGGTCAGGGGAGAAGTGAACGACACGTTCAACGGCACGGTGAGGCTGCCGGCGCTGCTCGTGACGCCCAGAATCTGTATCTGGCTGGACGGAACGATCTCGCCGGGCGTGCCTGCGAATCCAGGATCGGGCTCCGAAGAAGCCGTGAGGGCCACGTCCCCGGGATTGGCGCTGAGCGTAAGTGTCGCGCCTGTGTAAGTGCCGGGCGGGACGCTGACCGTATCCAGGATCTCCGCAAGCTGGTCGAGCTCGATCAGATTGATCATGGCCGCCGGGTTCGGGTTGTACACCACTACGGGCGCGCCGCCGCCTTGAGGTTTGAGCGCGATGCTCAGCACCTTCACGCCGATTTCTGCCCAGTCGTTGGTGGGAGTATCGCTGATCATCGTCGACATCTCCCCGGATGAAGAGGAAGGTGTATTGGACGACGACGTGGAATTGTTGCTGCAGCCCAAAAGCAGCAGCGGAATTATCGTCAGGAGCGCCACGAGCACACGAGTAGTCCGCGAATTCATGCGATTCTCCTTGGGGAGACCGCGCACCGCGCGGTTCCAGTTCGTCTGTTCTGTTGCGGCCCGCTGGTTACTGCCGGACCGATTTTCGGGCGCTGGGATCTTTTGCCCGACTCATCACACAAAACACGTTTCGCAAAATATAGTTGCGCTGTGCGCGAACCAACGGATGGTACGAAAGTACTACGCGCTTCCAATTGATTAACGGAAGGTCGTTGCGGAACATCGGGAGCGGCACAGGCGGGAGCGCTTTGGCTGGAAGCAATTCGTCAACGCGCGCGAAAGTCGCTGCCGGTGGCGCCGGTTTCACATTGGAACGTAGGGAAGGCAACATCGTGGTATCTGAAACGTGAAGCCGCCAACTTCTCGACACCGGTTCAGTTGGGCCGCTTCGGCGCCTGCTTGCCGGCCAGTTCGCGGAGCCAGGAGTCGATTGCGGAGTGCTGCTTCGCGGGGATCTCTCCAAACACCACGCCCACGCCGAAAATGCCCATGCCATATCCCGAATGCATATAGATCACTTTGCCCGGGAGTTCGCAGGAGTTCGGGCCGTGGCTGATGCGCAGCCGCAGCTCCGTGCCGATGGGAATCGGCTCGAGCGTATCGATATAGCAGCCGCCCACGCTTAATTCGGAGACTTGCGCGGCGACGGATGTTCCGTCCCGCAGAGTCGCTTCGGCATCCGCGAAGAAAGAGAATCGTGGATTGGCACGCCTTACCGCGTAAGTTGCTTCGGTCATCATCCACTCCATTAATGCCGGCTGCTTTGCTTCCATTGTATGAAGCGGGAGCGGCCATCCAATACCGCATAGTGCCCTTGAATTGCGAAAGCGGTAACTGGCTTTTGGTACAGGTGCTGCCGGCGAACGATCGCGCGGACTTTCCCGAATAGCGGGCGCGGCTATAGCGAGTGCGTGGCCGGACGAGAGGGCTCAGCTTTCGACCGCGGAGAGCAGGAGCGGCGACCCCAGCCGGCCGGCGTAGTGCGGGCGATAGCGCGTGACGTTATACATCTTGGAAACGTCGATTCTGCGGGCGCCCAGCTTTGGGTCAGGGAGGGGCGCGTGCGTATATTTGCCCTCGCGGATGGCGGTAAGCCGGCCGTGAACGCCCTCCCGGATTAGATCCACGGCGACATTGGCGAAGGTGATGGCCACGATCTGGTCCAGGGCGTCGGGATCGCCGCTGCGCAACTCGTATGTCAAATCGCTGACCATGGTCTCTTCGCCCTTGCGCTTGCGAAGCTCCTCGCCGAGCGCGTGGCCGATGTCCACTTTTTTCCTGTGCCCGTAGGCGTCCGCCTCGCCATATTCGGCGACTTCGCGTCCACGCCAGACCGCGCCTTCCGATACGATCACGAACGAATAACGGCTGGGATTATTGCGCTTGTCTTCCAGCAGGATGTCGATCAGGTGGTCGAGCTCGAACTCGATTTCGGGTATGACGCAGCGTCCGGCCGTGACGTAAGCCGTGTACAGGGCCGTGAATCCGGCATCGCGGCCGAAGATGCGGAAAATGCCGATGCGCTCGTGCGATCCCAGCGTGGTGCGCTGCCGCGTAATGGCTTCCTTGGCGCGGGTGATGGCCGTGGAAAAGCCGATACAATACTCGGTGCCCTGGACGTCGTTGTCCATGGTCTTAGGAACGCCGATCACGCGCACTCCCTCGGTCTCCAGCCGTTTGGCGAAACTCAGCGTGTCGTCGCCGCCGATGACGATAAGGTACTCCAGCCCAAGGTAGCGGATGTTATCCAGGACCACGGGTGTCAGGTCGTAAAGGTCCTCTTTTACGCGCAGCGACTCGGCTCGCTCCTTGCTCAAATGTGCCGGCAGCGCGGCGCGGCGCATTTTCGCCGGATTGGTGCGCGAGGTGTGCAGTATGGTGCCGCCGGTGCGATCGATCCCCCGCGTGTTGTTGCGGTCCAGCGGCCGGACATATTCCGGATCGAACTGAGTTCCCATCTGAAGGTGCGTCAGTCCCTCCCATCCCCGCCGGACGCCGATCACCTGCACGTCCATGTCGGTGGTTTGGTAGACCACGCTCTTGATGACTGCGTTCAATCCGGGAACATCGCCCCCGCCGGTCAGAATGCCAATGCGACGCATACACCCTCGCCGAAGCGCTAGTCGTTTCGTATGACCGTTTCAGGTCTAGAAATCGCAGAGCTGCGAAAGCGGTTCGCTAGTTGCAGCCGCAGCCGCCCATCCCGCAGCACGGTCCCGCGGGCAAGCCGCCGTTCGCGGAGGGTTCCGCCGAGCTTCCTTTCGTCGGCGCGCTAAAGACGGAAAGCTGCAAAGTGTGCCGTCCGCTCTCGCACTTAGGGCAGGCAATTTTTGTGGTCTTGGACATCACGATCTGCTCGTATCGCGCGCCACAATCGTCGCAAACGTATTCGTAAATGGGCATGTTGGTCCTGGCCCCTTGCTTCACCGTTATTGTAGGAAGAGACGAGCGCGCGGGGCAAGTCCGGAAGGCGATGCGGCGGCGGCCAGCGATTCAAAACGATTACTGCCCCAAAAAGGCACGGCCCCCGCTTGCGGGGGCCGTGAAGAACTACCCGATCTGCTGGCGGCTTAGTCGCCGGCCGGAGCCGCAACCTCTTCGGTTTCCTTGACCGCATGCGTCGCGCCAGCATTCGCGATGTTGGTGAGGGCTGGGCCGGTGGCCGTCTTGATCTGTTGCACCGAACCGATCTGCACCACTGTCGGTTGCGGCTTCTTGAGCACCATCTCTTCGTAGATGGCCCGGACCTTGGCGGCCTCTTCGAGAGCCTGGCGGCGGCGTATCTTGTTCTCCTCCGCCGCCGTCATCGGAATATCGTGCTCCTTGGGACGAACCCGCGCTGCGTCCTCCGCGTTGATCGCCAGCGAATGCTCGTAGGTTTCCAGGTCCACGGGGCGGCCCTTGGCGTAGATCTCGTGTTTGCCGTGGGTGCGGTACCACTGCGCCACGGTCGCGTTCTTATACATATTCTCGATGATCTTGCGCCAGCCGATGCCCGTGTTATACGCGCAGAAAGAGATCTCGCCCTGTTGCGTGGCGTAGGGGATGATGCACATCTCCGTGCGCCGGAAATCGTAGTTGAAAAGGTCCTGGAACCACATCCCGGCGATGAACAGGAAATTCCAGGGATCCTCTTCGCGCCGTTTCTTCGTATCTTCGAACGTGCGATCGGGCCCGGAATTTCCGTACTTCTTCACGTGATTGGGCGTCAGGCCCCAAGACTTATCGAACTTCCGCCACAGGTCCACCAAGGCCAGGCTGGGCGGCGCCTCGTAGGGGCGATAGTTCTTGAGCAGGGCCAGACCCATCATGACGTTGGAGAAAGTCTTGCTCCTCGCCGCGTCGGTGATCTTCTTCACGTCTTCCACCAACTGAGGCACGTTCAAAAAGCGAGGAACCGGCGCCCACTCTTTCGTTTGCTTGTTGATCATCAGCGCGGTGCCCACGCCGCAGTTCGGGTGGCAGCCGCAGCTCACCGTGCCCCACTGCGAGTCCGGCCCGTGCGACAAATCCGCGAAGGCCGAGAACGAGCTGATCAGCGAGATGGGGAACCAATCGCGGGTAGGCTCAACCCTGCCGACCTGGTGGCTCACGTCGTTCGCCAGGTGCGAGAGGGTATAGCGCTGCCGCAAACGCCGCTCCGGCGTGATGTCCTCGTCGCGGCCGGTGAAGGAGACCGGCTGGAAAGCCACGAAGGAGATCTTGCGGGGATTTTCCATCGCGAACTTCACCACCGCGCCAACCTGATCGTTGTTGACGTTGTTAACGATGGTGACCACCAGGATGATCTCGATGCCGGCCTCGTGCATGTTCTCGATGGCCCGCAGCTTCACGTCGAACAGGTTGCCCACTTGCCGGTGGCTGTTCGCGTCGTTGCCGATGCCGTCGAACTGCAGGTAGGCATATCGCAATCCCGCCTCGAAGGCCTTCTTGCAGAAATCCTTGCTCTTGGCGAATTCGATCCCGTTGGTGGCCGCCTGCACGCTGTTGTATCCGAGCTTCCGCGCGTAGCGGATGGCGTCCAGAAAATACGGGTGCATGGTCGGCTCGCCGCCGGAAAACTGCACGGAAAGCTGCCTGCGCGGCTTGATCTTCACCGCGTTGTCCAAGACCTCCTGAATCTCTTCCCAGCCCAGCTCGTGAACGTAGCCCACCTGGTTCGCGTCCATGAAGCAGGGATCGCACATCATATTGCAGCGATTGGTGAGATCGACGGTCAGCACCGCGCCGCGGCCGTAGCGCACCGTGCTCGATCCATGCTTGTGCAGCCCTTCGTCGTTGTGCGCGGGAATATCTCGGCCAGGGAAATTCTTTTCGATCCAGGCCAGGAATCGCGAATCGACGGCCATCAGATCTTCGTAAGTGCCGTGGATGGGGCACTCCTTCACCATCCAGATCTGGCCATCGCGCTCGATGATCTGCGCCTTGATCTCTCCCACTTTTTCGTACATCAGGTCTTGCCAATCTTTTTTCCCGCTGAAAATCGACTCGCGCGCCTCTTTCACGCAGCCCGGGCAGAGCGAGTCGGTTTGCCGCGGAAAGCCCAGGGTGGGCTTGGTCTTCTCCCACGACTTGAGCAGAGGCTTGTCCGACCACTTCGGCGTAAACGAAGGGTTGGGATTGAATTTGTTGAAGAACTGCAGCGTGTCGAAAGCCACCCCGGCGGTCTTGGCCATGGCCAGGTCCACCAGCTTCCACGCACGCGAACTTGCGCCTGCTTTTCTAGGCATGAATAGCCTCGCTTTCCAGCTTCACCAATGAGTTCCGAGTATATGAAAAAAGATGCACTAAAGTCCCATGCCAACCCTGCAAGGCAGCGCGCCTGCCAGCGCCCAGAAGTGCCTTGCCATCATTCAGTTTCGCCGTTAGTGACAGAAAGCGTCCAGCCGGATGCGTTCAAGGGCGAAAAACGCGGGTCGAATGGCGCCGTGCGAACGGCAAACGGGGGCTTGGATGGGGGTCCTTCCGGTGGCCGGGGGTTAACCGATAAGTCTCATCGGCAAAGAGAGTTGGAAGCGAATCGCCGATGTTCACTCATTCACGACCGGACGCAGCACCGAGATGGCGAAGTGGGCGAGGTGACTTGCCCCTTCATCGAGCTGCAGCCAGCGCACGGCGCAATGCTCCTTCAGGTAGCTCGCCACGCGAGACTCCGCTATGCCCAGATTTTCCCCCAGTCGCTCGCGCAACCTCGCATTGTCTTTGGCTCCGCGTCCCCCGCGCGTGAGGTTGGCTATGGCGATTCTCAGGGTCTGGCAGGACTCGATGTAGTAATGGGTCACCTGGTCCGAATCCGAAAGTAACAGCACCCCGGGGCCGGCCGGCGCTGATTCGGCCTGGTCCAAGGGAACCTGAGGGCACGCCAGCAGGCGCCGAAGCTGCGACTCGAGTTGCGCCATGCGGGAAGCCAGCGCCGGCTCGCCGGCACGGCTTCGCTCACGCCACGCCGCCGTCGACGCGATGCTCGCGGGCGCCATCGGTTCTTCTGGAGGCGCCGACGCGGGTGCCGATTGCGCCGGTGCGGTTTCGTCCTGCCGAGGGGCAGGTCGAGCCATTGGGGCTCGCGGCGACGCATTCGCAGGAGCCGCTCCGGGGGCCGTCGCAAGTCCCCGGCGCCGGTTTCGGCCGCCCCTTCGTCCCCGCCGCCGCGGCCTGGGTCGCACCGCCCCAGACGCTGCCGGCGAGGCGTGTGCCGCTTCCGAAGCCGCTTCCGAATTGCCCGGCTGCGGTCCCTCGTCCGCCAAATTGCCGGCGAACTCCTCCTCCTTTGCGTGCTCTCCGCGCGCCGCAAATGCGCCGTCATGCGCCTGGAAGGCGGCGGGAGGCGGTTCCGGCGCAGACTCCTCCGCGGCGTTTGCAACGTCCGCTTCGGGAGCGCGTTCGACTGGGCTCGGCCCGGCGGATTCCGCCGCCGCGCCCGGCGCTCGTAGGCGCGCCAGCGCTGCCTCCGCCTTGGTCTTCCACTGCGACCTGCGGAATCGTTCCGCCGCGGCCGTGTACCAGCGCGCGGCTTCGGCATGCTCGCCGGCTTTCTCCTGCCACTGCGCCAATTCGAACGCCACCATGGCATCGCGCGTGCGCTCGTAGAGTTCCGCGAGTTTTGCCGCCGCGTCGGTGCCTGTTTTTGCCTTACGGATGCGCGCTTGGATCTGTCGCCAATCGGCCATGGCCCAGCATTGTAGCAGCGAGTGGCGCATGCGGACAAAATCTGATGTGGCTCCGCGGTCGTCTTCGGCAGTGGGCAGGCAGTTGGCAGGATAGACGGAAACAATTTGGGGTTGACCGAACGCGGCTGGCAACGTACGGTTTGTGCCTTGCACAAACGCAGAAAATTCGAATCGTGAACTGCAAAGAGGTGCCCGTGTCGCGCCCGTTCATCATCGTTGCATTCGTTGTCAGCTTTCTCCCGGCGGCGGTCCTCGCTCAGAGCTCCCCGAAGTTTCTGCCGCTGGGCCGCGCCGATGCCGCGCTCTACACGCCCGACGCTGGGCCGGCGCCGCACGTCGGCGTGCTGGTCATTCACCGCACGGCGGACTACCTGCGCCACCCTGCCTGCACCGAGCTCTCCCGCCGCGGCTTCATGGTTCTGTGCATCAACACGCGCTTTAACAATAACGAGATGCTGGTGCGCTTCGAGGATCTCGCCCTCGACGTCAAGGCCGGCATGCAGTTTCTCCGCGCGCAGCCGGGAATCACCAAGGTGCTGCTCTTCGGCCACAGTGGCGGCGGCCCCACCACGAGTTTCTATCAGGCCGTGGCCGAGAACGGCACCGCCTTCTGCAAAGCGCCCGGCAAGCTCGTGCAGTGCACCGACGAATTCGCCGGGCTGCCGGCCGCCGACGGAATCGTCTTCGCCGACGCCCATCCGGGCAACCCCGTCAACGTGCTGCGCGGGCTGAACCCCTCGGTGATCGACGAGACCAATCCGCCATCGTCCAAGGTCAACGCCGACCTCGATCCCTTCAATCCCAAGAACGGCTTCAACCCCAGGGGAAGCTCGCACTACTCCGCCGAATTCCAGAAGCGCTACTACGCCGCGCAATCCAAGCGCATGAACGCGCTGATCGATTCATCGCTCGCCAAGCTCGAAAAAATGAAGCAGGGCAAATACCCCTACCCGGATGACGACATCCTGGTGATTCCTCGCGGCGGCAATCCAGGCGCCGGCCCCGGCGCTGCCGCCGCGCTCTTCGACTACGACAGCGACATCCTGGAGATCTTCGGCACCGCGCGCCCCGAAAAATTGTTGCGCAACGACGGGTCGATCGTGACCCAGGTGGTCAAGTCGGTGTTTGTCGCCGAGCCCCAGCTCGAGCCCCTGCACCGCACCTTCGACGGCGGCACCAAGGTTCTGAGCCTCCGCTCGTTCTTGAGCGCCAACGCCGTGCGTTCCACCGATAGCCTTTTCGGCATCGACGAGTGCTCCACCAACAACTCCACCATCTGCGCCGTAGGTTCGATCCGCGTTCCCGAACTCTTCGTCGCCATGGGCGCGCACTATTTCGTCCGCGATATGGAGCGCGAATACGACGCTGCCATCACCAAGGACAAGGACCTGATCGTCATCGAGGGCGCCACGCATGGCTTCACGCCTTGCACGCGCTGTGAGGCCACGCCCGGGCAGTACTCGAACTCGGAAAAGAACTTCTTCGACTACGTTGCCGGCTGGATCTCCAAGCGATACTGAAGTCCTGCCTGCGCCAGCGCGACCGCTGTAATTGGTTGAGCCAAAAGGGCCTCCAGTCTCAATAGGCCCCCCGTTCACCTGAACTACAACGACTCCAACTGATTACGGTTAACGCCTCCGCTACGCTTCCCGCGGAGCCTACACGTACGCTGCCCGCCACGCCGGTAAACTAACCCTAAGGCGAGCCTTACGGTCATGCCGCAAACCGAAAAACAGCAAATTGGCCGGTATGAAATCCTGGAAGAGATTGGCCGCGGAGCCATGGGCGTCGTCTTCAAGGGACAGGATCCGCTCATCGGCCGCCTCGTCGCCGTAAAAACCATCACTGCCGGAGTGGCCGAGAATCCAGCTCTGCTGGAGCGCTTTTACCGCGAAGCTCGCGCCGCCGGAGGCCTGCAGCACCCCAACATCGTCACCATTTACGAATTGGCCGAATCGGGCGGCGCTCCCTTTATCGCCATGGAGTACCTCGAGGGCGAGAGCCTCGAGAAAATCGTCGCCCGCAAGCCGCCGTTGCCCCTCGCCACGCGGCTCGGCTACGTGCTGCAAACCTGCCGCGCCCTCGATTTCGCTCATCGCCGCGGCGTGATTCACCGCGACGTCAAGCCCGCCAATATCGTGGTCACGCGCGATGGCGTCGTCAAAGTCGTCGATTTCGGGATCGCCCGCCTGTCGTCCGCCTCGCAGACGCAGACCGGAACTCTTCTCGGTACGCTGGCCTACATGTCTCCCGAGCAGCTTCGCGGGCAGAGCGCCGGCGCCCGCTCGGATATCTGGGCTTTGGGGACGGTCCTCTACGAGCTCATCGCCTATCAGCGCCCTTTCGCCGGCGAAAACCATGGCGCGCTGCTGATGAGCATCTTGCAGAAGGAGCCCCTGCCGATGCGGGAGCTCGTCCCGCAATGTCCGGTGGCGCTGGAACGAGTTGTCTTGAAATCTCTCCGCAAGAACGACAAAGAGCGCTACCAGTCCATGGAAGAGCTTCTCAAGGACCTCGAAAGCTTGAACTCTTCCCTCGTCCAGGGAGCCTCCCAAGCCGCGGCGGAAGTCGAAATTCCTTCGCGGAGCGTGGCGCAGCCCTCGCAGCCGACGATTGCCATTCCCCGTCCCTCTGGCACAGCGCAGGTTTCGAAACCCGGCACCGGGCAGCTCTTCGCAAGCATCGCCAAGCCCGCGCAGCCGAGCTCCCATCCGGGACGCAAAGCTGCCGCTGCCTGCGCGATTCTCGCCGTCATCGCGCTTGCCGCGCTCGGAGCCGTTCGCTACAGAATTTTGGCGCTGCCCATTCCTGAGGCTTGGGCCCGTTATTTAAACCTGCCGCCGGCGTCACCGCCGCCATCTCCGGCTGTCGCCGCAAATGCGCCGCCGCCCGCCTCGTCGCCGGATGCGGCGGCACAAACGCCCGCGCCAGCCGCGCAGAACGCGCCGGCCGCTCCAGTTGCCGATGTCGATACGCCCGCGGAAAACGCTCCCGGCGCGACGCCTGAGCCCGGGTCCGCCGGCACCGAAGACCAGCAACGCCATCTGATCGATCTCGCGCGCGAAGCCGCCGATCGCCGTGACTACAAAAGCGCCCTGGAGCAGTTGGACGCCGCGGCCGCCCTCGATGGTCCGCTGAAATCGACGAGCGCCCCCATCGCCGATCTTCGCCGCCAGTTCAGCCAGCAACTCAGCGAGCAATCTCATGCCGCGGATGTGCAGCGCGCCGCCCGGCAGGAGCAAGCCCTGTGGGACAAAGCTGCGGCTTACCTGCGGGATGGCGATCTCGACGATGCCGACAAATCGTTGCGCGACATTCTTGTTTTGCCTCAAGCCGGTCCGCGCTGGCCGGAGGCCGCCCGTGACGTCGACCAGGTGATTCCCGAGCGCCGTCGCGAGCAGCAGCTTTGGGCCGCCGCTCTCTTCGCCTCCACTTCCCAGACGCCCGGCCACCTTTTGATGGAGGTAAAGACGCTCGACGATCTCTTGGCCGCCGGCGGAACGCGCCAAAAGGAAGCGCGCCAGATGCGAGATGCGACGATCGCCCAGCTCATTCTGGGCGGCGCCCGCAGAGGCAGAGCGTCCTCCCCCGCCGACGGCGATCAATGGCAGATGGCGCGCCTGAAAAATCGTTTGGACGAACTGGTGCAACAGGGCGACGCCACCGCGCTCGAACAACTTCAGGACTTGCAGTCCAAATTCAAATTGCTCGCCGAAGGCGAAGAGCCCAACGGCAGCGACGCCCGCGACTACGTGAATAGCGTGATTCCCAAGGCGCGGAGGCACATCGAGGACACCCTTGCCGCCGCCGAATCCAACGCAACCGCCAATGCCGCTTTTACCAGCGCCGTCAAGGACTACAACCGCGCCGCGGCCGCGCAGAATTCCGTCCTGCTCCGCGACCAGGTCCTGCCCCTATTCAGCCAAATCGCGCAATCGGGCGGCGTCCGCGCCAAGGAAGCGCAACGCTTCGTCGATGTCTTGATTCCCGCCGCACTGAAAACGCTCGCACAGTAGCATGCCCATTCCGAACCGCAGGTTATTGACCCGTTTAGCTCTTGCTGCACTGAGTCTTTACGTGCCTCTGGCGCGAGCCCAGCAACCATTTACCAAACCGCTAGCTCTTCCGCCAGGTTCGCGAGCCGTATCGCCAAACGGACGCTACGTGCTTGTTGGTGTGGATTCCGAAACAGAGCCCAATCACACCGTTTTCTTGGAAGACCTTCGGCTAAAAACTCGCCGCAAGCTGTTCAACTACGACCGACATATTGAAGTGTTGTGGAACCCTGACAGCGAATCGTTCGCGGTTTCGGATTACGCTGGCAGCGACTATTCGCGCTGTAGCATCGTCTCAGTAATGGAAAGCGTGTCACCCGTCCAAGTCTGGGACGAACTGGTCAAGGTCGCCGCGGGAAAAGAGCGAGAAAGTCTTCTCCAGAATGATCATGTGTACATAGCAGCAACTGGCTGGATCAGCGCCCGTGTCCTACGACTGAAAGTTTGGGGTCATGGTGAAGTGAATCCCACAGGGTTCACACGCTTCTACAGGTATGAAGTAGGTATCGGAATTCGACGCCAGCAATAGGCGGTTCCCCAACCCTCGTCCTTTTATTGGAAACGAGCCGGCCCCAAACTTATTCTCTTGGATACGGCTTGTTCGGACGACCTCCTGTGTGGAATTGCGCTCGATCTTCCTTCGTAGCTTTTCCTTCCTGGGGCAGAATGAATACATGCACAGCGCTGCGGACACAGACTGGATGGTCGCCAAAGCCATCGAGCTCGGCTTCGACTTGTGCGGCGTTGTGCCCGTCGAAGCTTTGGCTGACGTCGCCAATTTAGAGGAGTGGCTCAAACGCGGCTATGCCGGCGAGATGCGCTACCTTCACGACCCGCGCCGCGCAGACATCACGCGCGTGCTCGCCGACGCCAAGAGCGTTGTCGTTTGCGCGCTGAACTACAACACGGACCATCCTCCGTCCACCGAAGCCGCTGCCCACGCTGCAGGTCACGAGCCGCGGGCCTGGATTTCGCGCTACGCCTGGGGCGACGACTATCACGCCGTCCTGGGTGAAAAGCTCGAACAACTGCTCGCGGCCATGCGCGGCCGCTTCGATAGCGAGTTTCACGCCCGCGCTTACGTCGATACCGGCCCTGTTTCCGAACGCCTGGTAGCACAGAAAGCCGGTTTGGGCTGGCAGGCGAAAAACACCTGCCTCATCAATGAGAAGTTGGGTTCGTGGTTTTTCCTTGGTGTCATTTTGACTTCGCTGGAATTGGAGCCCTCGCAGAACGCGAATGGCTCCGCGCCGGCCGATCTCTGCGGAAATTGCCGGCTCTGCCTGGACGCGTGCCCCACAGGCGCGCTGGTTGAGCCTTACGTCATGGACGCGCGCCGCTGCATCTCTTACCTCACCATCGAGCTTCGCGACTCGATTCCGGAGGATCTCCGCGCTCCCATGGGCTGGCAAGTGTTCGGCTGCGATATCTGCCAGGACGTTTGTCCCTGGAACCGCAAAGCGCCGGTTACTTCGGCTTCGCCTTTTCAGCCGCGTGAGAAGCTGCTTACCCCCGAACTGCATTGGCTCTTATCGTTAACCGAAGAGGAGTTCCGCCGGGTATTCCTGGGCAGTCCGGTGCGCAGAACGAAATGGCGCGGCCTTGTGCGCAATGCCTGCATCGCCGCGGGCAATCTTGCGGGAAGCCATCGCATCGCCAGTTCCGAGCTTTCGCGACTCCGCGCGCGCCTGAGCGAACTTGCGGCATCGACCGATCTGTTAATTGCCGAACATGCCGTCTGGGCCATGTCGCGCATGGAAAGCCCTGGCGAGCCTTGAGCGCGTGGCACAGCCACTCTTCGCTGTGCATGAGCGCCCGTCGCTATTTGAATTGCTCGTCGATTTCGACCTGAAACCCCGCCACCAGCCGGTTGTTCTCATTGGCCGCGCCCACCACCGCCATCAGCTCCAGGAACATGGCTTCGGACATGCCCTTCTTCCGCGCCGCCGCCGTGTGCGAAGCGACGCAGTAGCCGCACTGATTGGTGATGCTGACGGCCAGATAGATCATCTCCTTCGAGAGCGCATCGAGCGCGCCCGGCGCCATCACCTTCTTGGCCGCTTCCCACTTGCGTTTCAGCGCCGCCGGGTCGCGCGCCAGCGCCTTCCAGAAATTATTCACCCAGTCGGTTTTCCGCGTGGCCATGATGTCGTCGTAGACCGCGCGCACTTCCGGACTGGCATCCTTGTACTCGATCAATCCACTCGGGGACATGCCAAAGCCCTCCCTTTGTCGATTCTTGGAATTCCGCTTCCGTTTGGACGTTTTGAGCGGTTCGTTGGCCCGGAGACATAACAAAGGTGACCAACGGCCGGCCGGGCTGTTCGCCGGGATTTCCGGCATTCACTTATTGGGGGACTGTTTTTGCCGGGCCGATCACTTCTGATTGCTTCGTTGCGCCGCCGTGGTCTCTTTGGAGGCGTTGAGGTCTCGTGACAACATCAGCTTGAAGGTCAACTTGTCCGCCCCGGACGTGACGCCAACGCCAACACCCGTTTCTATATTCACGTACTTGTTGTCGTGATCGAGAACCGCCCAAACCTCGTGAAACTCGTCGTGCGCTGGAAGGAAGTGGTGCAGAGGTCCGAAATCGGCATACTCCTCGAGGGCCACGGCCCACTTGTCGTTGAGGTTGTAGGCGAGCCGCGTCGCGGGAACGAATTCGAGATTTCCAAAGCCTCCTGTGTAGTCGGTGTCCACGATTGGATTGAAGATGAAGTCGATCGGATGTAAATGCACTCCCACGATTGGCCGTACTTCGGAGGTAATGCGCCTAGACTCCCAATAACTGTAATTAACGCTGAACTCGAAATTCACTCCATAAAAAAATTCATGATCGTGCGCGTGCGGCCGCACAAATAGTTCGCGGAGCTTGAAACCGTTCAGCGAGCCGCCGCGGCCCTGCGAGTAGGCGCTGTACACGGGGAAATAAAGCCCCTGCTCGAACCATGGCTTGACGCCCCAAGCCCACTCGGCGGCGCCATTGACGGAGTTGTTGGGAATGATGCCGCCCGGGAAATCCGGGGTCTTCCGCCCGATAGGCGCAAAATTAGTATGCACCATGATGTTGTAGACGCCCACGTCTGCGATCTCGGCGTCGTACACTTGAATCTCATCGGTTTGCGCGAAACTGCGGGACGGCGCCGCCATGAGAATCAAGGCTGCCGCTAACAGCAGCGAGCCGCGAAGCGCAAGCTTAGATTCCTTCAACATGTTCCACCCTGCCGCCTGCCCTGGGCGGCGCAACGATAACCCAAAAACACAAATGGCTCAATTATTCCGGCCAAGTCGCCGCAGGGTCCAAGTTCACGATGGGTTGCGCGCCGTTCACCGGAACCATCGGGCGCAAATACGGCCTGCCGGCCGTCTTATGGCACGAATAACAGTCCTCGAGCA
>Ga0335077_10000765_pt1 | contig 36564 bp, 37 predicted proteins | sample Lox_Sample_31_FD_207151 | JGI IMG/M metagenome (GOLD analysis project Ga0335077, IMG submission 207151) | Soil microbial communities from Loxahatchee National Wildlife Refuge, Florida, United States - Lox_Sample_3.1 | ecosystem: Environmental > Terrestrial > Soil > Wetlands | place: USA... | reverse complement strand
CACGGCATATTGGGCGAAACGGCTCTTTGAGTCTTCATCCTTCTTGTTCCCGCCGTCGGGCCGGGCCGGTGATGATTTGGTTTGCGGCATACACATTCTCCTAATCTTGCGATGCACTCGAACATAGGCTTGAGTGGACCTAATACTTCACGCGCACCAGCGAGGAATGCTCCACGATTTCGGCGACGATTGACGTCATAAAGGGATTACCGGGATGAACCTCCGCCCCTTCCAGCAGCATGCGTTCGAGAAGTACTTTTCCTTTCTCGTCCACGAACTCGACATCAGTCACGTCGACCCGCAATTTTCTTGCGGAACCGGCAGCATTCGTTTCTGTCCAGAAGCGCTCCAGTTCGTCTACCCAGTCTCCGCTCAGATTGCCTGCGAGCCGTAAAACTGTCACTTCACACTTGTCGATCGTTGTAATTCGCAGCATGACTTTCTCCATTGCACATCGATTGCGCACTTCTGCATTCGTGCCGGCCGAATGGTTCTTCTTTGTCTGCACTTTCCTGGCGACAGTCGCAGGCTCTAGGCCGGAGCAGCGTGAGCGCGTCAAGCCCGTAAAAGGCTTGACTGCGCCCGTTGAAGACGACCATTGTTACGCGGCTCATGATTTTGTCCTCTTAATGAAGGCTTGCGCGTTCTACGCAGCTTTCGATGCCTTGAACAGTTCAATCTTCGGGATGCTGTGCAGCTGTGTGCCCAGTGCCACGAAAGCAATTCCGTCCGTCAGAAGGTTCGCTCCGACGACGATCCCGAGGAAGAAGACGCTCATGACCGGCATGGACGCAAGGACGACGACGCCTAAAACCAGCGAGACGAGGCCCGAGAACACCGCCCATCCCCAACTTGGGAACTTCAGAAGGCTCGCACCCACCATACGGAACAAGCCGCCTACAACGAACAGGGAACCCAGAAGCAGAGTCACTCCAGCGGCGCCCGCGAGCGGATGGCGAAGAAGCATATACCCGAGCACGCCTTGCAGTAGCGCATTCAGGAAGAACAAGAAGAAACCACTCCAGTTGCGGATCCAGAACGACTGGATCAGCGACATAACACCACTGATCAGGAGCATCCATCCCAGCACCAGCACGGTGGCGGTGGTGGCGATGCCACTATAGAAAATGCTAAACAGGCCCAAGGTTACAAACACGATCCCTAAGGCCATAAACCGACCCCAATAGCTGCGGATCTCATTGACGCCCGCAGCTAGGGGACTGTCCGTTAAGGAATTGATCGACATATTTTTCTCCTTTGTAGTGGACTTCACGCCGACTCGGAAATGCTGCACGGCGTCCACTTCGATAAAAAGCATGTAATGCGCCAGATCATCTCGGGCCATTCAGAAATTGTGGGAAAGCGCGAAGCTGTTGAGTGGCTTTGGTTTGCCGTTCTTCAACCGTTTAGGGGCCCAACCGAGAGGCAGACGTGGCCACTAGCTCATCGTCACACTGGCGGAATAGCGTCTGCGATCTGCAATCAAAACGGCCCGGCGAAATGTCTTGAAAAGGGGTCGGAAAATCGATTGCGTCAGGCACTCTCAGGCTTGTCTACCGCGCCGCGGGAGGGGGTGCAAAGTGGCGGCGTCGTCGCGGCGCATAGCTCAGAAGGAGGCCTTACAGAAAAGTGAGTGTCTAGTTCTATTAACCCGACCACTCCTCACCGCAAGTGCGGCGCAGCTTCGAGCAGGGTTGGCGACCTTATCGGGGTTGGTCAGCCTCTTCGCCAGGGATCACGCCGCTCCCCCAATGGGCTGCTGCAGGATATCGGCCGAGCTTCCATACCGAGCCAGTACGAGTGCCGTAATCGACTGACGCACATCGGCGAGAAGGTTCAGCCGATATCGCTGCTCAATCTTGCGGATGTCTGACGCCAAGGAATGATCGAAGAAGACGTTCGCGATCCACCGCGAAAAGTCACCGCGGCGCGCGTGGTCGCCGATTGCAGTGGCCGGATAACCCTCAAGCAACGTTGCGAACTGCTTTAGAGATCGGGCAGGACAGCCTATGGGCTTGCCATGTTCGGTGAACACGAATTCTTGTCCGCAGCCAACCTCGAAGTCGAAATACTTTGTCTGGTGTCGAACATGAGCCGTGAGGCGAGGTAGGAGCTTAAATCGCCGGGGTTGTCCTTCGGCTTCCCGGGCGACGGCAACAGCCTCGTCCGTGGACAACTCACTGAGGATGGATGGTGCCCTCGGGTCCCCCTTCTTGCGTTTAGCCATCGCCAACAACGTTTCCACCTCGTGAACGTTGGTAAGCCGCTTCGCAACCACAACATCGATCGCTCCGAGGAGGTCGGGGTGTAGATCGGAGGGGCGATACGTCACGATCGTGTAAGCGCCCAACTCCATATCGAGGAGATGCTTGATGTTGGGATCATGAAGAAAGTAGTGAGCTTCGTCAACGACGATGCGATGGGGCAACCCTGTCGTACGGCGGAGGGACGCCAGCATCGGCAGCACGGCCTTCAGGTACTCGATTTTTTCCTGGAGGTGTATGCGCGACAGATCCACCACAACGCTCAAATCAAAATGCTGGAGAGCACGGCCCACGTCCGTCATATCAGGCGGATGGCCATTGGCACGCAGCACAACAACGCCCGGAAGCGACTCCAGCCCTCCATAGTCGCCTTCCGGGTCAATGACGCATAGGCTGTAACCGCGTACGATCATTTGCTCGCACAGAAGCCCTGTGGCCCAGGACTTGCCCGATCGTGGTTCTCCGACGATGAGGATGTTTCTTGCGCGAATGTCAGTTGTGAGTGGCCTTCCGTCCTGCTCTGTGCCGACCGTGAGCCGGTGCCGGCCAAGTCGGCCAGCAGGTAACCTCGTCTGCATCATCGACCGCCGAATGTAAGCAGCAACGGCGCTCGGGCCATCGCCATGCACGACCTCGTCCGCCTCAGCTTGTAGCATCTTGCTCCCCCAGCCGACGGCGACAGCCAGCTCGCACTCCGCAAGCAGATCATGGTCGTTTTCGGCATCTCCGATCGCAATTGCGTTGTGCGGCGAGAGACGAAGAATATTCAGCGCTTCTCGTAGTCCGGTGCCTTTGCTGATCGCTTGTGGAAGGACCATCAGGCGGCCACGGTTAAACAGAATGACCAGCGGCAGTTGCAGTTCTCTAATCGTCGCAAGGATCGCCGGTGCCACCGACGCGTCCGCCTCGACGACGCACTGGCCCGACTTGAATGCCACGCCGCGCCGTCGCAATTCCTCGAGAAAAACCTTCGGCGGAATATGCCCAACGATTCGCGTTTGGCCATTACGAAACGAGAGGACGGCACCGTTCTCGGCAACGACCGCATCAACAAAATTGAGATCTCCCACGGCTATCTGCAGATCGGATAGGATACGGCCCGTCGCGATGATAACGACGATCCCGCGTGCGCGTGCCTCGGCGATGGCAGCTCTTACGTCGGGGTGCAGCACGCTATCTCGAGCAACCGTCCCGTCATAGTCCAGCGCCAACACGGCAAATTTCATGGATGCCTCGAGTTTATCAGTGCAACCGGGAAGCACAATCAAGGAGCACGTCATCGACCACATGACCGAAGGGGCTGCACCGGACACGGAGCGCGGCTAACCATCTTTCTTGGGAGTATCTGCCCTTGGAAATGCGCGAAGATCATCGCGTCTTTTCGGTCTTCATCGTGGCATTCAATGCGATATCGAGAATGTGTGTGCGCCTGGCCCACGCGGTCGCTCGAAGGACGGTCACCGAACTTGGCGGTATTTCGTCAGAATGACGGCAGCGTCAGAAGCAGGGTGACAATCCGCCTGGGTACTGTGCTGCATTTACATGCCTGTTGAATTCCATCGTGTCCGACGCATGAAGCGTGTGGGTACAAAGTTGCTAACTCACGCTGTGGACAAGGAGCACTAGCTATGGGTGGACTGATTCCCCTCTCAGATGCCTCTCGACAAACCCGCCGCTTTCCCGCGGCTACAGCTCTCATCATCGTCATCAACGCAATCGTGTTCGCGCTCGAACTTGCAGGAGGCGACGCCTTCGTGATGTGCTGGTCCGCCATTCCTACTGACATCACGGCCGGGCACCACTGGATCAACTTGTTGAGCTCCATGTTTATGCATGCCAGTTGGTCGCACATCATCGGCAACATGGTCTTCCTGTGGGCCTTCGGGCCCGAGATCGAAGAGGCAATGGGTTCTCTGCGCTACTTGATCTTTTATCTTTCAGGAGGATTCGTGGCTGGTCTTTGCCAGATCGCAGCCACGCCGCACTCAACAGTGCCGAGCCTTGGTGCCAGCGGGGCGATTGCTGCGGTGATGGGAGCATTTCTGGTCACCTACCCTGGGGATCGGATCAAGTCGGTCTTGTTTTTGGGCATTTTTGCCCGCGTGACATTCATCCCCGCAGCTCTGCTTATTGGGTTCTGGTTCCTTACACAATTGGTCAACCTCGGCGCCGTCGCGAGCGTCACCGAAATGAGCAAGACGGGTGGTGTCGCATATTTGGCGCACATCGGCGGATTGATTTTCGGCGCGGTTACGGCACGGCTATTCGAAGGGTGGGCGACAGAATGAAGGATTTTGCAATGAAAAACAGAATCATCATCGCGTTTTGCTTTGTGAGTCTCAGAAACGGTCGCAGTGCCCCGATTCTGATCGATCCTTACGGCTGGGCGAGAATGACAGTTTGACAGGAAGAAGAATGTTGTCTTCGGGTATGCATCTGATGTATGATGTTATACATCTGATGTATGATGCGCAAATGACAAACCGGAGTAACGACCATGCGGACTACTCTTGTCATTGACGATGATGTGTTGAGCGCAGCCAAGGAGATGGCTGCGATCAAGAAGAAAACGGTGGGCGAAGTAATTTCCTCCTTGGCCAGACAGGCGCTCTCGCCTGGAGAATCCAAGATCAAGACTCGAAACGGCGTACCGCTCCTCAAAGTGCGTAAAGGGGCAGCACGAGTGACCTCCGAATTAGTCCATCAACTCCGTGAGGAACTGCCGTGACCAGGTTCCTGCTCGATATTAACGTTCTCATTGCGCTGATCGATCCCGCGCACGTTCAGCACGACCGAGCCCACGCCTGGTTTCGATCCGCCGGCCAGAAGGCCTGGGCCACCTGTCCGCTTACGGAAAATGGCGTATTGCGGATTGTTGGTCATCCTCGCTACCCAAACTCGCCAGGTTCTCCCGCTGCCGTTGCCCCTCTGTTGGCGTCATTCCGGGAGTTGCCCGGTCACTCCTTTTGGCCCGACGATCTGTCTTTGCTCGACCGAGAGCATGTTGACCCAGCACGTCTTTTGGACTCCGCCCAAGTCACTGACAGTTACCTGCTCGCGCTTGCTCGCGCCCATAAAGGCCAATTGGCCACTCTCGATCAACGTCTGATCCCCGACGCTGTGATCAGTGGGGCTCAAGCACTCCATCTGATTCGTTAAGTGAAAGAGCAGAGCCCGGAAAGACTGGCGCATCCTCAGGGGTTCCCTAAGAAAATGCCGGCCTCCGTGAAGTGGCGCAGGCGGGGCACTCCCGCTTCAAGTGGGAAGACCGGGAACCGTGTTCTATATCGATGCCCTGTCAAGGCTCGTCTTCGGCATCTTCACAGTTGGTCTTGATGGTCGGTTTTGTTTTAGACCCTTCTTGTGAGCTCTTCCAAGTGGCACGTCTGATCTCGCGCCAAAATGCTGTCCGTGCAGCGGCCTCGCTCATGTGCAGACGGTCCGCTATTTCCTTCCATTCATAGCCGCAGCTGCGCAGGCCGAACATCTTTCGGCTTTTGTTGCTGAGATCGCAGCCGAGTTTCTCCAGATCCAACCGAAGATTAACCAGGGCCGCCCAACTGGGAGCAGAGACTCGTTCCGAAAGGTCGGCGGTCTTGCCCACCAGTTGCACACGGTTGAGCTTCATAGCGTAGCGGCGAAGGGCACGACAAAAGGCGCACATAAGGACTCCCCTCGTGTTCTGCGAAAAAGATTCGGCCTTCGCCCGGTCGAGATATTGAGAGACCTGGACCACTGACTGTTCCATGAACTCCGCCGCGTCGCTCACGTCACCCAGAAGGGAGCGCGCCTGTCGACAGGCACTCGGCCATATTTCGTGCGCGGCCGTTCGGACATCGGCACGAATCTGCCGGCCCGAAGAATCAAATTCCCGGTCCCACCAAACCGGAGCATTCCTGGCATCCTCAGCCATAAGCCACCCCAGCGCCAAGCGACCTTTGCAACCAGCGGCCTTGTCATCTTCCAGAGACACCGGCTCCGCACTCGCGGGATAGGTGACGGAAACAGGATTCTGCGAAGCGACTTCAGAGGAAGACTGCACGAGGCTGGCGAATCGGAAAAAGCAATTGCGAGGTGGCGTTGGCAAGCTTGCGAGTGGCGCGTGTTGATTCGACAGCGATCGTCGCCCACACGATCACGGCTGGTTTGGTGGCGGACGCGGAGTCGCGAGGGCTGGCATAACAACCGCCATGGGTAAGCGGGCGCCGAATGGTTGACTGGAGCGTCGCGTACCCGGATTCTTGCTTGCTTGAACCCAGCTTCCAGAGCCTTAGTTGCACGATTCAGAAAAAAATCTTTACGTTCGAAAAGTCACAGCTTTTTCTGTCACAGATTCGCCTTTCGCCTCCATATATAGATAAAGGAGGGGTTCTGGAAGTGAGCTTTTGGGCGCTCCGGGGGATGCCTGTGCGCTAACTCCGTTGCAGGGTGGCTCCAGAGCCAAAGCAGTATGGGTACAGTCGAAGGTGTGCGCCAGCGCCGTCATTTTCGCTGGCCAAGGGAAGCACGCGATTTGGTCCGTGACTATAAGGAACGAATGAGCAAAAGCAACGGCGGCCCGCAGAGTGATCGACGAATGCTAGTGGCACGACTCGCGGAACTGTCCGGCAATCCGCGCGATGCCTGTTCCCGCTTTTTGCGCAATTCCGGCGTGATGGAAAAACGCAGCTATCGCGAATGGACAAAACCAGAACAACAACGTCTTTTGGACCTGATCACTACGATGCCGGTGGTAGAGGCGGCCAAGATCCTCCGCCGGCCTGCGGGTTCGGCTCGTTCCATGCTGCATCGGCTCGGGATAGGCGGGCAAACCGGCCGCGACTGGTTCACCAAGTTCTCCCTATCTCGCGCGCTGCACACCCGTCCCGACGAAGTACAGAAGTGGATCGACTTGGGCTGGCTGAGATCGCGCGCATTCAGCACCGAGGGCGTGCAGGCGCAGATCATCGATGCGGACGACTTTTGCGAGTTTGTGAAACAGCACGGGCGCCAAGTGGTGAGCCGGAGGCTCACCTATGACGCACTTTGGTTCGTGCAGAATTACGTGTTTCCTCCCAGCCATGCAGAGCTCTTGTCGGTGCGAGGAAAGTACAAAAAGCGAGCAGCAGGCGAGGCAATTGACGGAACTGCTTTGGGAGGATCCGATCCTATCCCAGAGCCGTAAGATACCGGAAGAAGAATGGCATGGTAGGATGGCCGCCATAGCCGTCCACGGCGCTATCCGGGCATGAGCTCTGGCGAGCCTTCCGCGACCAGCTTCTGGACGGCTTGCTTGTTTTCCCGGCCCATTGAAGGTGCCGGACAGTGCTCACTGGTCCACAATGAAGGGATGAAGGTGGACGTAGAGTGCTATGCGGGCCGAAAGGCGGACGAACGCCCGGTTCGATTTAGGCTCGAAGGAAAGCAGTATTCCGTGGAGGACGTGCTCGATCAGTGGTACGAACCGGACAGTATCTTTTATAAGCTCCGCGCCGATGACGGGAATCTCTACATTCTCCGACAGCAGACTTCGAGGCCCGATGGGGTCTGGGATCTGGTTTCATTTCGCGAACAGAAGCCGTGACCATTAACGCTCGCTATTCCCTGCCCCGAATCGTGATCCAGGTTTGCCTTCCGTAAAACGCCAGGTTCATCCCGCAGACGATTACTCCTGCCAAGGTCAGAGCAGTAGGCGAGATGTCCGGGTACACCAGTTCGTCGATGTAATGCAGCAGGAACCCGCCCTGGTAGGGCTGGACGCCCGCCTTGCCTTCAAGCCAGGTCTCCAGAAGTGTCAGCGGACAGGGCCAAGGAAGTAGTTCGATAAGGATTCCCCACACAAGAGAGCCAATGTGCAGCCAGCGAAGAAGCGGCCGTGAGCGCGTGAGGAATGCTCCGAAGATCACCCACACGATGAAGAGCGCATGCAGGAAAAGGACGACAACGGCCAGCGCGGAATAGAGATGACAAATAAGGACGGCCGCATGCACACCTAGAATTTACCTCAACGATCATCAGTAACCGGGCCGACTCAGGTTCACATCTCGACCCGGCGGCGGGCTAGTATGGTTTAGCGGAGCTCCATGCGAAAAATCATCCATGTCGACATGGACGCGTTTTATGCTTCGGTCGAACAGCGGGACGACCCGCAATTGCGCGGCAAACCGGTCATCGTCGCCTGGCGCGGGAAGCGGTCGATGGTGTGCGCGGCTTCGTACGAGGCGAGGGGTTTTGGGGTTCGCGCGGCCATGCCAGCGGTGACTGCGGAACGCCTGTGCCCCAACGCAATCTTCATGGCGCCGGACTTTCCGCGCTATCGAACAGTCTCGCGGAACGTGCGGGAGATCTTCAAGCGCCACACAGACCTGATTGAACCCCTCTCGCTCGACGAAGCCTACCTCGATGTCACCGAGAACAAGATGGGCCTACCGACCGCCACACTCGTGGCGAAGACAATCCGCGAGCAGATCCGGCAAGAATTGAATCTGACTGCTTCTGCCGGAGTGGCGACCAACAAATTCCTGGCAAAGCTTGCCTCGGACTGGCGCAAGCCCGATGGGCTGTTCGTCATTCGGCCTGAGGACGTCGATGAGTTTCTGTTGCCACTGCCAGTAGGACGGCTGCCCGGAGTTGGCAAGGTAACAGGAGAGAAGCTTGCGAAGCTGGGAATCGAGACGGTCGGAAACTTGCGGCGTCTGGATCTTGCCGTACTTGAGCGTGAGTTCGGCCGCTACGGTGTGCGGCTTCATGAACTCGCTCGCGGGATCGACGACAACCCGGTAATTTCGGATCGGCCTACACAATCGATATCGGTTGAGGATACGTTCGAGGAAGACGTCTTGCTGGCCGAGACCGAGCCCATGATCCGGGGCCTGGCAGAAAAGCTGTGGTCTGCTTCGCGCAAGGAATCCCGCGTCGCGCGAACGGTGGTTCTGAAACTCAAAACGAAAGAGTTCAAAATACTCACCCGGAGCCATACGCCACAGTCTCCTCCGGGCTCGTGCGAGGAGTTGACGGAGATTGCGTTAGGTCTGCGAGAGCGAGTGGCCCTTGGCCAACATCAGCGGTTTCGTCTGGTCGGGGTAGGGTTGAGCAACTTTCGAGAAGCGGAACAACCTTCGTCGCAACCGGTCCTTTTCGAGTAAGGCGAATATGGAAACGATTCCCATCCCCGGCGCTGAAATCTACTACGACAAGGATTTCCTCCCGCCTGAAGAAGCGACCAAGCTCTTCAACGTACTACGGGAGAAGTGCGCCTGGGAGCGGCGCAAAAGCTCCTTCAAATATGCCGTGCCTCGCGACGAGGCCTACTATGGCGATCCGGGAACCAATTACACCTACTCGCGGCGGGAATACAAACCGCATGGATGGATTCCAGAATTGCTTTCGCTCAAGATTCGTGTCGAAGAAGCGACTCCTGCGGCGGCTTGTGCGAATCTGGGCTTGCCGAAGCTGGGCTACAACGCCGTTCTCTGCAACCTATATCGAAACGGAAATGACAGCGTCGGGTTACACGCGGATGCAGAACCGGAAATGGGGCCAGTGATAGCCTCTGTCAGTCTGGGAGCTGAACGTCTGTTTCGCCTCAAAAAGCCAAACGGATCAGTCGTTTTTGCAGAGCGGTTGCCGCATGGAAGCGTGTTGATTATGGCCGGGGAAACCCAAAAGAACTTCAAGCACGAGGTTCCCAAGGAACCGGAAATCGATCAACCGCGAATTAACCTGACATTCCGGCGTATCAAGCACTCCTGAGTTCCCTCCTTCGGACGGCAGAGAGACTCTCCCAGTTTTCCACTTCCTCTCGAGCAAATTCACAAAGTTCAAAGGAGGCGCTATGAAACTGCGCCGGAACCAACTGTGTCCAATTCACCGCTCCTTATTCTGCTGTGGCCGGGAACAAATCCAGAGACAAAGGACATTACAACCTGGCATTCGTCGTGTGGAAGACCCGCATCATCAGCGAGGATACCGCGAATTGCGGTCTCCGGCAGAGATGCGGAAGGTGCTGAACCGCAAGATCCGGCATTTGCGCCATCTGCCACGAAGAGTTCACGGACTACAACGACACCGTGCCCGACCACAGGAACCCGAAAGGAATGGGCGGAGCCTGGCGCGACGACCATCCGGATAACATTCAAGCCGCACACTATTGGTGCAACGACGAAAAGGGATCGACCAGGATGGAATGACTGTCGGCCGATCATCCCTTCGATCTTGTGAAACGTCTCTAGTAATAGTACTTCGTCTTCATTGTCCACTCGCTCTTCGGATAATGCTCATGCAACAAGCGGAATGACTTTTCCGACCATTTCGTCGTCTCCGCGTCCGTGCACCCGTATTTAGTGGAACGGACCACGAGGTGCAACGCCTGCGGTACCAACTCGTCGTCGGGGTGCGATTTAGCAAAAGTGAGCACTTCCGCAGCCAGGATATTCGGCGCCACGGCAATGTCGGCTAGCTTGGCGTTCTCCTGCTTGAGCTGAGCGACCTCGCTCACCGAAAGAAACACCGGATCTGGTACGCGCGGATCGCGGTCAGCCCGGAAGCGCCCGCCGCCGTCCTTAAGTGGTTCACACCACCAGTTGTCGCGATAGTTGTCGATCTCGCCCAGGGTTGCCGAGCGCAGCAGGCCAGTCCGCACATACGGACTCAATCCTGGATTCTGCAGTGTTACAAACACCGCTGCAAAGCGCTTCTCTTCATTTGTCTTTGCCGACCGGAACGGCTCCATCGTCGTCCACAACGGCTTGTCGAGTTCCGCAATCATCGGCTGCAGTTGATCGGCCGCGGCCATATTTCCGAGTAACGTCGCCCGTGTCCACGTGCTGCGCGCCAACTCCCTCCGCAGCGGAGCAGGCAGCGTCTGCGCCTTTGCCGACTCGACCAGCAGCTCAAGAGGCAGTCGCTGGGCGAAAATTTCTGCCGAATAATCATTGAAGAATGCCTTCTCCTTATCCTGCTTGCCGCCCTGCGTCAGCTCTTGCTCTTCATCTACATCGGGAAGGCCATCGCCCATATCCACGCCGACCTGCGCTGGGGTTTCGGCCGCATGGCTGAGAAAGTCCGCGAGATTCGTGCTCAGCCTCAGGCGCTCATCATTAAAGAGGTTGCGCGTCCCATGTGCCGGTTCATCGTCCGGACGGCTAAGCCACGCATCGAGTTCCTTCCGTGCGGCCTCCTGTTCTTTTCCGCACGCCATCAGTCGCAGCGCGTAGTAGCGCACGCTCGTGTACGCAGGAGATGCAGCAGGCACTTGCCCCGCCGCCTTCAGCAATTCCGCTGCGCTCGCGTCCTTGGGGTCAGAAAGATTGAGCGCCGCAATCAGCCACGCCGCAGACTTTTCCTTGCGCCACCGCTCGATCGCATGTTTGGCGTCCTCCTGAGCGGCGGGACGAGACACGCCCAGCGGATGTTCGTAGGTTCGATCCGTATAGAAGGTCTTGATCCAGTCGCTCAAGTCCTCCGCCTGCTCGCCCTGCGACACCAACATCACGTAGTCCCAAAGATGCTGCTTGAAGTCTGGACCCGGATCCAGGCGTGTGATCATCTGCTCAAGTTCGACGATACGCTTTTCCGGTTCCGTACGAAACCGAATGTAGTCGAGCAGGCGTTGTGCACCCGCACGAGAAGCCTCCGTCTTCGGATCGCCTACAACCACCTCCAGCTTAGCCTGCGCAGCTCGCAGACCTTCCTTATCGAGTTTTCCGTAATCTGCGGAGCTCAGCGTGGCCTTGCGCACCATGGCGCGTGCGGCAAGATACACACCATATCTCGCCCACGGCGACGCCCGATCTTTTGCAACCGAATCAAACGCCACTGCCGCTTCATCAAACCGGCGCTGATAAAACAGAGCCGCCGCAATCTGATAATTGCGGTCCGCCTGTAACAAGGGATCGCTTGACTGAAGCACTGCGGGAACCGTTCCGGCGCCCCCATCGCAATTCGCGAATACTTGGTCCTGCGCCGCCAACCATTCCTTCAGGGCGGTGCTCCGGACGCCGTATTTCTGAGCACGCGCGTCCAGCGTCCGTTCGGCTGTGTTGAAAGCATCGTCAGGGCAGTTCAAGAAAGTCTGGTACGGCTGCTCCTTAATAACGGGTGCGTACACACCGACAGGTTCCAACCGCGCCACACTCTCGACACGCTCGCGCGCCTTCAACCAAGCATCGGAGGCAGGATGCTGGTCGGCGAATGGAGGCGGGGCCGGTCCCATGTTCCGGTTCCAAACATCGATTGCCTCGCGCTGCTGGTCGGCAGTCAGCTTCATGCCGCTCAAATAGCGATAGGCGACAATCAAATAAGACCGCCGCATTGTTGGCAGCAGGATGCCGAGCTTTCCTGCGGCAAACTCTGGCTGCGACGTTTGTGGCACTCCGCCTGGAATGAAAACCGCCTCGTCAAACCAGGGTCCACAACCATAGATCGACGGAGCCGCGAGAACTACGATCAGGCCAATTGTAAGCAGCCAGTGACGCATCCAGCGCGAATGTTCCAGTTTCATCGCCATGTCTCTAATTCCCCAACTAGGTGTTTGAAAGACCGTTCAGTCCACGGAGAGGGAGAAAACGCATACACTCGTCGCTCCGCCGGCAGCTTGGGCCATCTCTCGTCGAGCGAAATTCCAATGCTCGTGCGGCAAGCCGGTTCCCGGAAGTCATGTCCTGACCGCATCCAGTTCGTAACATCAGCTTCTCCTACACCCATACGGAACAGCATCGGCACCGCCTCATCGATCGGCAGTCCCGTCATCCACCGATCGCCGATGCACCAGGAAGTGAGCGCGGTGATCGAAATCGGCATCGACGGAGGCAGTTGCCGACTCAGTTCCAGCAGCAACCCGCGATAGAACGCGCGTTCCGACGCGGTTGCATCGAAGTCGACTTGAATGGCTACAACCGCGGGTAGTCGTGCCGCTTGCGCAATCTCTCGCGCAACCTGCCTCGCGATCTCGTCTTCAAGCTCAGCCCCGGCCACCGTTTCGATACGCACGACAGCGACCAATTTCGTGTCCCGAGCCACTTGGAGCGGCTGCATTCGTGGACGGTAGCTCATTCCCTTCGGCCCGAGTCGGACAGTGGCCGCGAGAAACGCCACTCCCGCCTTTGTCGGGTCAAGAAAGCGCAGATCCTCGGGCCTTTCCCACGCCCAGAGAACTAGGGATGGCGTGGTACTGATACCCTGTGTGTGCGCATGCACAGTGTGGGCTTGAAGACACGAACTATTCCAGGGAAGAAAGTGAGTTCCAGAGAATAGCGGCACCAATAGAGCCGCAATGATTGCGGTTGCTGCGTAACGGAAAATGCATTTCATCGTGGTCAGAGGTTGCTTTCATCTTGCATCTACCCTTCAGACGTTGCAACCTGCCGTCCAATGCCCGTTATTTACTGCCGGGGAACTTGAATGCAGGTCGCTCGCTCGATTGACGACGACACTCGCCCTCTGAACTGGAAATCAGGAGCTGACTATCGACTTACGGCCGATTGACTGGCCAATGTGCATTCATTTTGGGTTTAGGTGATCGAGTTCGTGGTCGATGTTGAGGAGCCGCTGCGCGAGTCGGCGAAGTTTACGGCGAGCCTTATCTTCCAGCTGAGGCTGGAGTAGTTGGAGGGCGCGGTGGGTACCGCCAATCGCCTGACGAATGCTAGCCAGATCGACTGGCGCAGGGACAGTAGTAGAGAGAACTGGGAGTTGGGGGACGGGGTAGAGAAAAGCCGTTTTTTCGCGTGCGCGGTGAAATTCTCGTTGAAGATCGAGCTGAACCACTTCCACATAGCGCAAGGTCATGCGGATGTCTCTGTGTCCCATCATTCGCATAAGCGCCGGCAAGCTGACGCCGAGGCGCACCATCTCTGTGGCGAAGGAGTGCCGAAGCCGGTGTGGGTTGACGCGACCAGTGCAGCCTGCAGTCCGGGCCATATCGCGTAAGGTGTTGTGCAGCACCTTGTACCAAGTTACAGGTTGCCAATAGCGAGGCAGTAAGAAAGCTTGGGCCCTAGGCAGAGAAGTGAGAGCTCGCCGCCCTCGCCTAACTGCCCGCGGGAGCGCGCCCAACTCCACGATGCGCGTCACGACGCGCTGCGTCTCCTCATCGACCGGCACGAAGCGTTCGGAATGGAGCTTACCCAGAGGCACACGCAGAGCCACTTGCTGTTCACTGATCTGTTGTAGGCAATCCAGCGGAAGATCGATGCATTCGCTGATGCGGATTCCCGTGGCCCGCATGAGGCGGAGAGCGTTCACTTCCATGGTATCGACAAGACGAAGCTGTTGCTGCAGACGTTGATCTTGCTCGAGAGAAAGCGGTTTGGGGAGATAGTGGTCGGAAGGAGGAAAATCTTCACGACCAATGAGATCGGGCGTTACCGGGTGTCCTTGGTTGGCTAAGTCATGCAATAAGCGGCGGACGGTGAGCAGGTGTAAGTGACGGGTCCGATTCCCGGGCGAGGGATATTGCTGGCAGAGGAAGCGGAACCAGGCCAGGAGATGAGGATCGCGGTGGAGTTGGGAAAGTTGGTGCAAGCGGGGAAAGGCAGTGTGGAGAAACGCCAGGAAATTATGAGCACAGTAGCGGTAGCACTTAACAGTTTTGGGCCGGCGGGTAGTGGCGAGCATCTGGACCTGAGCTTCCAGGATTGCGTCCATGCTCGGCCCCGATCGTTTCATGACATCTTCTCCGGAGGGCACAAGGGAACGCGCTGTTGGACGGCGCGAGCAAACTCGCGCCAAACGTCTTCCGGGGCGAGTTGCACGTAGAGCATGGTGGTGTGAATGTCGGAGTGTCCCATTAAGTGCATCAAGGCGGGTAAGGAAATGCCGACGCGAACCATGTCGCTTCCGAAGGTGTGGCGAAAGCGGTGTGGATTGGCTTGGGGGACTTTGCTCAGCAGGCGATGATGGCGAAATAGAGAGCGCAGTCCTGCAGCGGTCATGGGGTGACCGCGTCGGCGACCTTTGAGCGAGACAAACAGAGCGGACGAATTAGTCAGAGGTCTCTCTAAGTGGAGATAGTTTTCGAGAACTTGAAGCGTGTCAGCTGTTAGGGGCAAGAAGCGCTGCTTGCGGCCCTTACCTAAGACGTGAAGGCGCGCTTCGGAGAGCAGGAGATCTTCTAGCTGGAGTTGAAGGACCTCGCAAGAGCGCAAGCCGTTTTGCAACATGAGGGCGACCAGGGCGAGATCGCGGAAGGTGCGAAAGCCTTTCCAGAAGCGGGCGACCTGGTCCGCGGAGAGGGGTACGATCACGCGGCGCGGCTGTCGCAATCGTAGATTAGTTGCAATCTTGGTTTGCCGGCGGCCGTAGCCGAGAGAGGAGCGCGTGGTATACCTGCGCGGAAAGAGCGGCTTGCCGGGAATCTCCTGTGCGTAATGGAAGCGATACAAGCAGCGCAGCACACACAAGCGATGATTGATGGTTTGCGGCGTGGGTGCGGGCTGTTGCTCGAGTTGGTGACGGACATACTCGAGCAGAAGAGATTGGTTCAGCTTGTGCAGCAAGTGTTGCGTATGGTCGAACCAGCGTGCCAGGTGGAGTAAGTCGTAGGCATAGGCGCGCAAGGAGCGCAGTGAGAGTTGGCGCACGGTCTGCGCATCGAGAAACTGATTGGCCCAAGTGAGTTCGCGGTTGCGCTCATCCAGCAGACGGTAAGGGGAAACGCTGGCCGGCGAGGAGTTGTTCATCACCAGGCGAATGCTCATCGCGAAGCTGCCTCCTCAAGGAGATGGGCAAAATCCTGGGTGGTGGCGCCCGAGGTGAAGTAGCTGTTGGGATCGTGGCCGGCGGGCAACTCGACGAGACGTACGTTTAATCCCGCCCTGTCGAGGTAGTGAAGAAGATCGCAGGCAGCATTTTGGCCAGCCCGGTTTTCGTCCTGGTCGAAGGCAATATACACACAGCGGTCCGGGTTCTCGCCGAGCTGAGCCAGTTGGGTAGAAGTCAAACGAGTACCGATAGCACAGGTGGTATTGCGGAATCCGGCTTGCCACAACACGGCGAGATCGAACAAGCCCTCGACCAGGATTACGTCGCGGAACTGCCGGACCGATTCCCAGGCGAACAAGCCGCCTTTGGAACGTGGCAGGAGGCGATGCGCAAAGGCATGGCCAACGCTGCGGCCATACAGGTTGACGATGTGATCCTGCTGGCGGCAGGGGAAAATCACGCGGTGACAAAAAGTATCGAGGCCCTGCGGACCTATCAAGCCCGCTTCGAGCAACCGTTCCAGGCAGTAGCCGAGGGCCTGCAGGTGAAGGCGCAGATTGCCGCCACGGGCATAGCCGATGCCGAGTTCCTCGATGAGTCTGGCATCGTGCACTCCACGCTCAGCGAGATACTGAACGCCTTCCGGATAGCGATGCAGTTCCAGTTGATAGAAGGCGGCTGTGTGCGCGAGCAGTTGGGCGGTGGGAGCGAGTTCTTCTTGGAGATAGGTGACGCTCTCGCGAAAAGTGAGATGGCACGACAGTTCGACAAAGCGAATCAAGTCGCCACCACGCCCGCAGCCGTGACAGTAGAACAGGTTTTTCCGGGTGTTGACGTAGAAGGAGGGATGAGTGTCCTCATGCAGCGGACAGAGTCCCGCGAACTCGGGGCCGGCACCGACCCGATGTCCTCTCCAGTAGTGCTGTTGCAGATACTCCAGCAGCGGAATGCGCTGTTTGAGCAGTTCGAGGTTCTCGCGCATGGCGTCCCACAGTTCTACCAACGTCAGGGTATGAACCTTGGGCCGCTGATCCCAGGCGAGGATGGTAGGAGAGCGAGAAAAAAGTTGATCTTCAGAGACGTAGCGGCCAGGGCCAGAAGACTTGCAGGCAGGGATAGACGGTTGGCCAAGACAGGCGCAACGAGCCGAAGGCGGGCTGCTCGCTGCGGGCTATCCATTGCGCCACAGCTTGCAGCATGGGGTATAGAAAGGAGAAGGCAGGCCGAGAAGAATCCAGGCTGTGAAACCAGCGGCGTAGGGTGGAGGGATCGGGAACGCGCTGAGGATTTTTGAGAGGCGGCGCGGCGTCTTCCCAAGAGCGTTGCTCCACAAAGCGCCTCCGCAGTGCCGTGCTGCGCGCCACCAGACTGTAGTGGGTGTAAGGCAAGGAGAAAGCGGGCAGGAAACTAAAGATTACGCCGCACAGCGGGCACAGACCACGACGATACCGAATCCAATCGTGACTCTCATCATGGGCTTGTTTCCGTCGCCAGCCATGGCCGATGATCGAATCGAGCGAGCAGAACGGACACCAGCGCACAATTAGTCCTGCACAGGCCGCCCAGTCGAGTCCTGACTTGCAATGGTTGGTAAAAAGTGGGATAACGTAAATCGTACTGTTCTGAGAGGCTCTCTCACTGAGCGAAATCTTGCGAGGATGTGCGCTCAGAGGAGAGCCTTTCTCCTTCCTGCTCATCAACTCCAGAAGGATAACTCTCACTCCCACGCACCGAAGATTGGCCGGTAAAATGCCGAACAGTCGTCCATTACCAAATCAACTGATGAATGCCTGCGTTGTCGGTTTCGCCGTGTGCTAGGAGTGTGCGTCCTTTTGCGGCCAACTGAAGTCAGAAATGTTTCTCACCAACTTCCCACAACCCCGTTTCTGGACAGCTAGGGGCGCTTTATGATTCTTGCGGTGAGAAGAACCATGCAGTCTGGTCGAAACGTCCGGCAGCCGGCGCCGTGTCTACGGCCTGTTCTGCTTACGCCCCGTCACATTCAATAAAGTACGGGAGGCCCTCGTTGGTCTCAGCTATCTTCTATTCTTGTTTACGAGTCGTGCACACAGGCAAGGTTTAACAGGATGAGTACTCAACGTTCCACTGATCGGCTAAACACAAGCGCCGCACTGCCCCTAAGTCGGTCACTTGTGCGGCTGCCAGTGCGGTATTCTTGACGTTCTCCTATGTCTTCCACTATCGAAGAAGGAGTGGTGCTGTCTTGGCCAGAAAATGCACCGCCTGGATTCAATGATTTGGGGCTCGGTCGTGTGGTCCCCTTCGATGAACAGGTGTGGAACGCTGCGGAAGAACGTCTCCAGCCGGGAGCCGGCTCGTCGTACCTGCGTCTTGCCAGCACAGGCGATTTCCAGGTTTGGTGGCTTGACCGGTGTGGCGGAGAGCAGCCCGGCATCCGCCGATTCCGGCTACGACTGCCACCCACCGTTTGGGAACGACCGTGGGAAGGGCTGGTTGCAGGACTCCCGAAGGCCCGTTGGGATCAGGTCAGCCTCATCCGGGAGATTGGGACTAACACGGTTCTGCGGCAACCCTCCGAACTGAGCGACCCTCTCACCGTCCTTTGCATTCAGGGAGCTGCTTCCGGACCCGGTCTTGACACATTGGATCTCGCCGCGGAGGCTGCGGCGATCAAGGATTCCTATGAGGCGCTGGACTTCGCCAGCCGCCAAGTCGTCGCACCCCCGCACGCGATCGCTGTGACGGCCAGTTCCATAGAATCCGAGTTGCTAGCACATCGCCCCAACACCCTGTGGTTTAGCGGGCATGCCCGCGATAACCCGGCAGGATTGTTGCTCGCCGACGGCGAATGGTTATCAGCGGAGCAATTGGCGGTCTGCCTCCGCAACACCGGCGAAAGGGGCGGCCAGACTCCGCTGTACGTCGTGCTCTGGGCTTGCCAGACCGGTTCGGCACCGCAGTTCGCCCTTCCCACTGCAGCGCCCAAATTCGTTGAAGCGCTAAGCAATGTCGGCGTGGCCGCTGTGCTCGCCTCGCAAGCTCCGCTTGCCGACACCGTCGCGCGCGTCGCATCGGGCCAAATCTTCGGCGCGCTGGCATCCGGACGGCCCCTCGATCACGCGGTCGCGCGCGCCCGGGGCATCTTGATGCGGCAGGCAGGGGACAACCTTCAGCAGTCTATCGACTGGATGTGCCCGGTAATCTGGTCCAAAAGCTGCCTTCCGCCATCGCTCATATGGAGCGACCGGCGCGAGGAAGGACCCCAAAGGCAGGCCACCGCGCGCAAGCTGTTGCCGAGCTCGCTCGTGAGGCTTTTGGCAAACGGTGTCATGGCTGAGTCACCTCTCGCTTGGTCAGATGTCTCCCGCTTGTGGGTAACGAGTGCAGTCGGTTCCGCGGAGACTTCCCGAATCGAATGGGCGCACCGTGTTCTGGCTTCACAGAAGAACAGTGCTGCTACCGTGCTCTGGTTCGATCTGTCGCCGGGATCCGTGGACGCCGCGACGGTAGAGTCCAACCTTCGCGACTGGGCGGACATGGTGGCCCGCACGATCGAACACGACGACGATCGCAGTGCCATTATCCGAACGGTCGCCGCCCAAATTCAGTCCGACCGGGCCAAGGGTTGGCGATCGCTTTGTGCGAGCGACTTGTTTATCATTGCTATTCTCGATCCGCCTGATCGGGAACCCGCATGGTTGTGGGATGGAGTGCGCGACGGCCGCGCACGAGTCATTGTGCTAGCCCATGATTTTCCACCAGAGCGCGCCCAGGAAGGTTGGACTGTGGATTCCTTCGCAAAGCCAGTGGACTCCTTTACCTACACGAGAACTCTCGGTGGGCTGGCGATGCTCGGCTGTCCGGCCGACCGCGACGACATAGAAAGCGCGAGTGAACCTCTGGCTCCTTGGATCGAAAAAGGAATTGTGCTCGAGACGGCGGCTGGTTGCGTCATGCCCGCGGGAATCGCGCAAACATTCGCGCGGCAGATTCCCCCAGCACAGTTGGCCGATTGCCATCGCGCAGCCCATGAATTTCTCGACGGGGCGGTGACGAGGCGCAAACTTGCCGAAAGCACACGGGAGGATATCCTGTTGGCCCGGTGGCGGCACGCCCGCGCCGCAGGCTGGCAGGAAAAGATTCAGGAAAATGCGCGCTATCTACTCGAACTGTATCAGGCTCAGCGGCGAGCCGGAGCGTTCCTAGGAATATTCGACCAGGTAATCACGGAATCGCCGAGTTTCCCGGATCCAGTGCGGATCGGGATCGGCTGGGCCCATCTCGCCCTCGGCGATAGCCGCCAAGCCATCCGCTGGCTCGATCTATTGAAGCCGGAAGAGATGGAGAACGCCGGCGATGCTGCATCCTGGTATATCGTGCGTGCGGAGGCTGAGAAGTCCAGCGGCCTCAAGGGGTCGAAACTACGGCCGCGTGAACTGCTCCAAAAGGCGCTGGCCGCAATCGAGGAGGAGAGAACGCCGGGTAATCGCGGCATGGAGTTGCGCTGCCGCCACGACCTGGCTCGCCTGACACATTTCTTCGAACACACTCCGGCTGAAGCCGTGAAGGAATACGAAGAAATTGCCAAGGAATGGAAGACGATCCCCTATGCCGGACTTGATTACGCCATCACGGTACGCAACTTGGCGGAAGCGTTAATGGATAGTGGCCTGCCCAAGGAAGCGGAGCTGCGCGTGTCAGAAGCACGGCGCTCAATCCCCAGCTGGACGCAGCACGCAGTCGTTTCGGAGCTCGAATACTTCGCCGGAAGGGTGGCAATCCGCTTGGGTCTGGATATCCAGGAGGTGACGGGCCGATTCCGGGTTTGCCGCGAAAAAGCGCTACAGACGAACCACCTCATGATGGCAGCAATTGCGGACTCCCGGCTATTTTGGCTTAACGCGCCAGGCCAGGACGACGCTGGATCTTTCGACGATGGCAAATGGCTAGAGGTGTCGAAAGCGCTGGCCATTTTCGAATGCCATGCCTGGGCGGCTCGGGTAATCGTGGATGGGCGTCTGCGAGCTGCACGCCGACTCTCGAAACGTGGCGAACTCGGACGCGCGCGCGAGGAACTCGCGCAGGTGCGCACCTTAGCGGATGCTAACCCCGCTTTTTCCGAAGGACGGCGCGAGAGCTCGGACCTACGGAGGATCGCTGTGTTGTATTCAGGCCTGGCTCTCTATCAATCCGGGACTGATTGGTGGCGCGAGTTCGAAACGCGGTATCCGGAGTGGGCCTCTGAGTGGCAATCTGGATTTCCGACATCTGTCTGGGAAAAGGCGGGATAACCATGGGCACTTCGAGCGGCGGTGCAGGCGGTGGATCGGGCGGCTCCGGTGGTGGCGGCGGCTCCGGTGGCGGCGGAGGAGGAGGAGCAGGCTTCGTCACCATCGTCGGCAGCAGCCTCACAGAGGTCGAGCGTAAAAAGGAGAAGGCTTGGGCGGCGCTGCAGAAGGTCTTCTCGCGTCTGTCGCAAGACTACATCAGTTTCATTTCATCCGATCCCGGCGTAGCCGCCGCTTACGAGAGCCTGCACATCCTCCACGTCATGCTGGTTCAGGAACCCTCTTGGGAAAAGGTCGAGAAACGCTGGAAAGTGCCGGGCAGACCGGGTTGCTTGATGGCCCTCGCAAAAGCGCTCACCCGGGAAGGCGGGCCTACGCCGGTACATCCGCGGCTGGTTGCTTCCTTGCAAGCTTCACTGCAAGACTTCTTCCTGCGCATCGTGAAGTACGACGTGTTGGTTCGCGACACCGGGGATGCCGCGGCCGTGCTGGCCAAACTAGATCCGAAGCCCTTTCAATCCACATCGGCATTATTCCTGGCAAATTATCTGGCTGAGACATTGCGCATCGAGGAACCCGGCATTTCCCGGTCGGCGCTGGCGCACATAAGGGAATTCTCCGAAGCCAAAGCCAATCAACTGGTTGCATCCTTCAAGGATAAGTTCAAAGGCAAACAATGGAACGATATTGACGAGGTCGGGTACAAGCACCTGTTCCGCGTCATGCGAGGTGAACCGGAATGGCTGTCAGGGCGGTTGCGAAAAGAGATGAAGGACAACGTTTCGAGTGTCGTGTGATCGGTGTCCGTTCGGCGTTCGCTGCGCGGACAAACACGTTTGCTCCCGGAAATTCTTCACTGTGGACGGTAGCCGGTCCAGTTGGTAACCGCAGGGTGTCATCCCGTGCGCTGGATCTGTTGGACTTGGCTGGCGCGATCTACCGGCTCGAATCCGGAATCCCAATGCGCCCCACCAATCCGGCCAAAGAATGGCAGGTCAGCGCTCCTGTACGGGACGTGGCGTTTTGGTCGGGAGCGGGAGGAAAGCGTCTCGCTGCAGTTCTGAGTTTCCTGAATCGAGCGCAGTGGAGCTTCTCCTTTGAACGCCGGAAGAGTGCGGCCGAGATCGCCATTGCTGGCGAGCGGCGCGACATTCGAGAAGTACTGTTGTTTTCAGGCGGCATGGACAGCGCTTGCGGTGCCGGCGTGCACCCGAAGCCTCACGAAGGAGTGCAGCTGGTGTCGTTCTACACTACGCAGAAAGCCCTTCAGCAGCGGCTTGCGGCGGACCTCGGATATCCCGCACCGGTCCAATGGAGGCTTACCGGTCGGCGTGGAAAGGAGGGCATGGACCTAATCCGCGCATTCCTGTTCCTCACCCTGGGCGCCATTACGGCTCGGACCCACAACGCCTCCCGCATCTTTCAATATGAGAACGGATTACTGGCGATGGCGATTCCTCCTGCGGGCGCCCAGGTTCCCACACGGCACGCGCACCCGGAATTCCACCGCCGGATGGAGTATTTGCTGGAGGCGGTGTTCGAACACAAACTGGAAATTCGGAATCCTTTTGCGCTCCTGACCAAGCGCGAGGAAGCTGTGGAGTTCGCGAAAGCGATAGGCAATTCCGCAGCAGAGACGATCTTACGGCAGACGCAGACCTGTTGGCGCCACTCCCAGGCATGGCGGGTAGGCAACCGAAAGAAGCGCCCGTATGTGCCTTGCGGCGTTTGCACGCCCTGCATCGTACGCCGCACAGCCCGGCCGTTCGAGACCGAAAAAGGTGCGTGGGAGGGGTGGCCGGGGTATGCCTTCGACTTGCGCCAACCCACAATACAGCACGGCAAGCTGGGAACCACGTTCCGCGCGTACCTGGAACTAATCACGATTGTGCTGCGTGCGACGGGCGATCACGAGATGATCGCCGACCTGGCGCCAGAAGCGCGTGCGCTGATCGGCGGACCCGCAGGTCCGACGGAGCAACAAGCGGCAGATCTCCTGCGCAGGTTCGCCGGAGAGTTCTGCACGGCCTTGAATATTTCAGTTCCGGAGAAGCAGGCGTGACCGATACCAGTTCGCTGGCGCTCAGTGTGCGGCAGCCTTGGGCTGAAATGATCATCTCTGGCCGCAAGCCGATCGAAGTCCGCACATGGCAGCGGAGCTACCGCGGGCGGATATGGATCCACGCTGGCAGAGAGAAGGATGAGGCTCTGGAACTGCTCTTTGGATACCGCGAGTTGTTCCGTGGCGGCTACGTCGGCTCGGCCGAGGTCACATCCATCGAGTACATCGACAATCACAGATGGGAGGCTTGGCGCGAGATGCACCATGATCGCGGGCCGTTTCAGCCGAACCTATTCGCCTGGGTATTGGCACATCCACGAAGATTGCCATCGCCAGTGCCGGCCAAGGGCGATGTCGGACTGTACACCGTCCCGGAAGAGACGCTGCGCCAACTGATCGAGGCTGACCGCACGAGCTCCGTGGGTCAATAGACCTCCATCGTTTCATCGTCATCGAGCTCGACAATCTCGGACGGCTTGACTTCCTCACCCGCAGGGCCACGGACTACGATTTCCGGATCGCGAAACAACCTCCGCTTGAGGAACGCCAGCCTGAACAGCGGCGTCAACGGACCTTTCCCAATGGATTTTGCTCCCACCCCACGAAAAACCTTCAACTGTGTTTCCTCGTCGAGGTTTGCCATCACCTGAGGCGATACTGGAGTATTCGCAGCGACTTCGAACTTCACTTCGGCGCCGGCCTTCTCGGATGCGATGATGGTAGCCATTGGAGCCGTGGTCACTTCCACCACGATCGCATGCTTTCGATCCCAATTCTTCTCCTGGAGCATTTCTACAAGGCGTTGGCCGAGAGCTTTGATGTTGCTGACCCGGGTGACCACACTCTCCGGCGCACTGAATGTGACGGCAGCTTCGCTATGAAAGTGAACCTCCAACAATGCTTTGCCTTGGGTAACACCTGCGTCGGCAAGCGCCTTCGTCTGAGCGTTCAAAACGCGATCAGCAGAGATCGTGTAATCATGAGTGGCTTTTCCCGTAGCCACTTCGGCTAGCAGCCCTTTGAGTTGGCCAAAGGGTTGAAAGAGCTTTCCCTTCATCGGGCCATAGTGTCCAATCTTGATTTCCTGATTCAGAGGCCAAGTGGCGAAAAAGCCGACACGGTCGTGCATCTGAGAAACATAAAGCTGGCCAATGTCATTCATAGGAAATTCATCCTCCAATTCCGCAGTCCCGAGTCGCCCAGGGGAGCATAACATTGTTTCGAGAGGAATACGCGACGTGCACGCTGCTCTGTCGCAAGATCCCTCGCGAAACCAAAGATATAGAGGTGTTCGATCGTGATCTTCTATGCCGATCTGTGCCGGGCTATCTGTCTGGAGTAACCGACAAACCGGAAATCGAGCAGGGAGCTTGCTGGCGATAAGTCGGCTCGTAGGGAATGACTTCGACTTACATTCCAATAGTCGAACACCCTGCTCGCGAAGCGCGTTCCCGTGTGTTTCAAAATACGCTGGTGTGCAAAAGGTGTGCCTTCCAGGTCAACTCTAAGCTGCCCACCATGCCGTTCGCCCTCCGGTGGCGAATATGAAAAAATGATTCCATCCGTCGCCGAAAATCTTTGAGCCACCGAGGTTGCAAGGTCATGAGCGCCGAACCGATCCAAATAGGGGAAACGGAAGCGGAGCCGGAGTATAGCTTTGCCGCCTGTGCGCCCCGCGATGTTTCAGACACAGAACTCAGCTTCTGCGTCGAGATAATCAGAGACGGCGGCGCAGTGGCGATAAGCCTTGAGAAGCTACAGAAGGCTAGGGTGCTAGCCTTCGCGAGCAAGAGCGGTGCCATTGTCGGCGTTGGATCGATCAAGCGCGATCGACCTGGGCGCGCAGCCGATGTTGCCCACAAAAGTGGGTTTAGTTTTCCGAAGGAAACCCCGGAACTTGGCTACGTAGCGATCGCCCCGCAGCACCGGCGCCGAGGGCTTTCTCACAAAACCGTCGACGCGTTGGTCAACGCCATGCCCGGCAGTCTCTTTGCGACGACGGACGATGAACACATGATGAGGACGTTGTCCGGTGCAGGTTTCGTACGACGAGGGCACGAATGGCCAGGACATCGTGGGCAGCTTTCGCTGTGGCTCAAAGAGTCGGAGAAAAGATCGTGACCGAGGGAACGAGTCCAGCAGCAAGCGGGCCGGCAGGGAGTCTTTTCGAGGGCCAAGTCGGTGCTTTCTTCCTGCTGTCTTTGCTCGTGCGCACAGAACCGCGTGGGCTACCGGGAACTATTATCGATCGCGTCGAATTTCAAAGAGCGCCCGAGGGTCACCCGCTGGATGATGTCATTGTCCACGCACATGATGCACGGGGAAAGCACGCAGTCCTTGAGATTCAGGTAAAGAAAGGCATCACATTCGCGCCAGGCGACCCGATCTTTCGTTCCGTCTTCGGCCAGATCGTGCAGGCATCACGCAAACCGGAGTTTCTGACGGGACACTATGAACTGGCAGTCGCAATCTCCAAGACATCGCACAAAATTGACGGAGCCTATCAAGATGTTTTGACTTGGGCGCGAGAGTTGGGCGATGCCGCGACCTTCATGAGCCGCATCAGCCGCCCCGGCTCGGCGAATGATGGGATGCGCACTTTTGTGAACACTTTCAGGTCGCATCTTCGTGAGGAGGGGGCGGCTCACGATGACGAGTCCGTTTGGCAACTGCTGCGCAGATTTCAGATTTTTGTTTTTGATTTCACCGCGACGGGCTCGATCTCGGAGGAACTGGCAAAAGAGCGTGCTGTTCGCGCCCTTCATCCTGACGACGCATCGCGTGCAGACGAACTTTGGACAACCCTGACGGAACTTGCCATAAGAATCGCTGCGGCTGGCGGCGACCGCGTGCGCGATGGCGTGATCGCAGATCTCCAGCAAAAGAATATTCGCCTCGCCGCGGACCGACACACTTTCGCCGCCCGCATGGCCCTGGCTGAGGCGTCGCGCAATGCCGTCGCCGATATCGGTGACCGTGTAAGTGGGGCGATGCTGACGCGGCATGATCGAGTAGGATCCGTCCGGGAGGCCCTCGATTTGGGGCGGTATGTGGAAATTCGCGGCGATGCCGGCGTCGGAAAATCAGGAGTCGTCAAACACATCGCCGAGCAAATCTCTGGCGAATCGCAAGTCATTGTTCTGAGCCCAGGCCGCACGGTTCCGAGAGGCTGGCTCGCAATGAGAGCTGTGCTTGGCTTTGACGGCACGGCCCGCGATCTTTTGTCTGATCTCGCCGCCGACGGCAGCGGCGTGTTGTTCTTAGACAATTTGGATTTTTTCGATGACGAGGAACGCCTGACTGCGATCGACCTACTTCGAGAGGCGGCCAAAATCCCAGGCATGTCGGTCATCGCGACCGCCCGCCGTGATTTCGGCGTCGGGGAACCTAGCTGGTTGCCCGCGGATGTCATTGGTCAACTGGGGCGGGCTAAACCTGTCGTCATCGACGAACTTTCAGACGCTGAAACCGAAGAACTGCGGCAGGCCGCTCCGCAATTGGGGGCGCTATTAGCTGATAACCATCCTGCCCGTCAGGTTGCCCGCAACCTCTTCCGCCTTTCCCGTCTCGCGAGCCTTCCTTCGGATGCTCCGTCCGTCCGCACCGAAGCTGAGATGGCCGAACAATGGTGGGAAAGTGCGGATGGACAGAAAGACGAAAACTATCGCGATCGCGCGCGGGTGCTCAGGGCGCTCGCCGAGCAAGCTCTTATGAGCGCAGGCCCGTTCGATGTCAGCGGCCTTCCGACACTGGCAGTGGACGCCCTCGTTTCTAGCGAAACCTTGCGCGATCTCGGAAATGATCGCGTGACGTTCCACCATGATGTCCTGCGGGAGTGGGCAATCGCCAATCTCTTCGTCGCTAATCCCGCGACTCTCGACAAGCTTTCCCTTGACCGCCCGGCACTCGCGGCTCTAGCGAGGGGAACGGAACTTGCGGCGCGGATGACTATTGAGCAGTCGGTAGACAGCACGCGCTGGAAATCGTTGATCGACGTTTTGAGTAGAGAAGGAAATCACGCTTCTTGGAGACGATCGGGCCTGCTGGCACTGGTGCGCTCTGAAATCGGCCAGGAGCTATTAATCCGGGCTTCTGGATACCTGCTCGATAACAGTGCGGATGGGCTTCGAGAACTCATTCGGCTGGTTATGGCAGTCGACACCGATACCGGCACCAAATGGTTTTCGACGCTAGGTTTTGATCCCAAACTGATTCCGCCAAACCTGAATGTTCCTAACGGACCGTCCTGGAGCCGACTCATACTCTGGCTCCTCGCTCTCGGAGATTCTTTGCCAGCGACCGCAATTCCCGATGTAGTGAGTCTCTATATCGCTTGGTCGATGGGGATGCTCGGTCAAGATCCATTCACGCGCCTAATAGTACCGTGGTTTTATCGGTGGCTCATGGAGATCGAAGTTGTAAGCGTTCGAGAACAACGAACGCCGTTTAACGGTCAACTGACAAGTGGCCAAATCGGCGCGTTGGCAGGTGATCTCAGGACTGGATTTCTTTCATTCTGCAACCGCGCACCACAACTCACCCAGGAATATTTGCAATCGTTGAGAACACGCAAGTACGGCGATCGCGCGCTGCGCGAAATCCTAAAGTATCGCGGTGCTCTTGCGCAGGCAGCGCCGAAGAAACTGGCGGAGATCACGATTGAACTCCTTATTCCGAAAGATGAGAAAGACGATGAGAGCCCGAGCCGCCCTTTCCGCGAGGCTTTCGGATATCACGACACCGATTTCATTCCGGCTTCGCCGTCGCAGGGGCCGTTTCTAGAGCTACTTATTCACGCTCCGGAGCACGGCTTGAAGCTTATACGTCAACTCATCGATCACGCGATTTTGTTCAAAAGCGGAGGAAGGCACTTTGGGGACAACGCGATAACGATATCTTTTCTAGAAGGCAGCGAAATAACTTATCCGTGGGTTCAATCCTACAATTGGTCGCGCGATGTGGGATCGGGACCGATTATCGCGACCTGCGCGCTCATGGCACTAGAAGCCTGGGGCCATCGCCGGATCGAGGCCGGAGAGCCTGTCGAGGAGATACTCGCAGATGTTATTGGCATAGCGAATCCGCCAGCGGCATACCTGCTGGTCGTGGTCGACTTGCTACTGTCTCATTGGCCGAAGTCGCGTGTTGTAGCCATACCGTTTCTCGCATGTCCCGAGCTCCTTTGCCTTGATCGGCACAGAACAATTAATGACGGGATGGAGATCCCAGATCTTTTTGGACTTAAAGCGCTGCAAAAGGAACCTGTCGGCGCGGCAACTCTCGCGAGTCTGAAATCGCGCCCCTCGCGTCGTTACATGCTCGATCAACTTCTCGGGCTTTATGCGCTGGATGAGTCCGTCGAAAATCGCGATGAACTGGCTGAGCTTCTGCGCCGCGCGGCCGCCCGGCTCGGCCCGCCCAAGGACCAAGCAGACTTGGGAGACCCCGAGTTCATGGCGGTTCACGCCAGGAACCTCATCGATCCGAAGAACTGGCGCAAGGGAATCGTGCAAACTCAGGATGGCCCGACGGAAGCCTGCGAGTACATTCCTCCCGAAACAGAAAGCCGACACCTTCAGCCCCTGCAGGAGGCGGCGCGCGAGCGTCAAGCCGACAATGCTTTGGAGTCAGGCATCAGGATCGCATTGCACAACCGGGAACGGTCGTCACCTGCGTTCGCGGCTGCGGCAGTTGAATGGGCTCGAAAACAACCCGCCACGGCTAACAAGGTCGACACAGGCGACGATTATGAAGAGCGCGACCACCAGCGGATGCGCAACGAGACTCTGGTCACCGCCGCCATGATTGCCGCCCGCGATGGCGGCGCTGAACTAATCGCAAAGCACGAAGATTGGATTCGAGACACCTTTGTGCGCGCCTTGAAAGGTCCGAATGACTCTGTTCATAGGGTGCGGGCCGGCTTGCAATTCAATCCCATCGCGATCGCGTTTGCCGGAATGGTTCTGTTGTTGAAGAATCGCTTTGCTATGGAGGATGTTCGCACACTCCTCGAAAGTGCTGGTGATGACAACCCGGCGGCCTGCCACGGGTTCACGGTAGCTGCTGGATTGCTCGCTGAGATCGATGAACGTCTACCGCGCGCGGTCCTACGCTGCGCTTTCTCAGCACGGACAATGGCGCACCGCCACTGGCGAAAGCGGGAGACTGAAGCTGAATACGAGTCGCGTGGTGCGATTCTCAGGCGAAAGGTGACGGATGCCATTGATGCGGAGTTATCGTGGTTGACAGATAAACAGGACGAGCCCGAATGGCCGCAATTTCCTCCGAGTCCGGCTCGTCCTCGGCAGCGTTTGGTAAGGGTGCCAGGTACACAAAAAAAGGTGTTCGCCGAGGAGCCCACTGAACCGGATGTACGCATTGATCATCAGGGTGCGGCATTATGGCTGACAGGCGCGGCGACCCTCTTTGATGTCGCGAAGCGGGCATGGCTTCGCGACATCGTAAAGGCGTATGGCGGATGGACGTTCGTCGCGAATGGATCAGAACTGGAGGAGGATGAGGATACTGACCGCGGTACGACGGAATGGAACAACGCGTTTTTCAAACTGCTGGCCCATTGTCTGCCAGGTCTGACATCGGCCCAAATTGAAGAGGTTGCTCTCACACCCATTACAAGCCTCCCTGACGGAGCCTTCTTTGATATCACGAGCGCTTTCCTGCCGGAGGTGGATGACGTCTACTTCAACGCTTTCACTCTGCAGGACAGTGAAGCCGTGCAGGTACGAACCTCTCTGTTGAAGAGGATCAAGGCGAGCAGGGCATGGGAGCGCCATGTTCGCGAGCGGTCCACATCTACCGAATTACACTTCGGGCCGGCAATAGCGGTGGTTCTGTTTAACGAATACTGGAGCTTCCAGCCGCCAAAGTGCTATCTGAAGCCGAAGGGCGTCGATCGCCTCGACCCGTTCCTTCCCCTATTGAAGGAAGTGGCGGAAAGTGCCCAATTCTTACTCGCAATTATCGCCCTGCTCAACCTTATTGAAGTGGCGCCTCGGGCCACGCATCTGCCGGTGATCGTGGGGGCGGGCAACGGTTGGTTGGCCGCCCACGCGGATAACAAGGAGTTCTGGACTGATCATGGCATTGGACGCCGGCTCTGTTCATTGATGGAGTCGATTCTCGCGCGCGACCAGAAACCGTTCGGGTCGGATCAGCCCCTTAGGAAGGATCTCGACGGCTTGTTAGGTAGCCTGGTTCGCATGGGCATCGCAGAGGCTCATCGACTGGAGGAGAGCCTTCGTCTTATCTAAGTCTGGACGCCGGATCTGTCTGCTCCGGTAAAAAATTTCGTTGTGAGCCCGATCTGAATAGCAAGGAAGGTCCTGATTGCAGCGGTCGAGCACAACCGGCCTTTACAGAGCATCGGCACCACCACCTCGAGCTGTGGCCTGTTCCTCAACTTCTGCCGCTTCTTTCTTTCGATTGTTTTCGTCCTCGATTTTCTTCAATCGGAAATAGCTCTGGAAGGTATACATCCATGCAACATCAACGAGCTGCCAAACAGTAAGTTCAGGCTCGGCAATCGGAGTCGTCTGTTGTGAAGCGGGACAAGTATGAAGCCCACTCAGCGCTTCCAAAGCGGCGAGCTCGTTCTTGGTATTTACCAAAGCGAACTTTGATAACTCAGTCCGCCCCAGTCGCGTCAAAGGAATCTGCACATTCACCAGACCCCTCACCGCCCTTTGAACTGCCCCCACAATCAAAGCGACTGACAGCCCAGATTCGCCGACGAAGCGATAGCGATTGATCTCACTGACCAAACGACGGATCTCGATCCCCCGCTTGGCGTCCGACATTGGCCCCTCATCCAGTAATCGACACAACTCTTCAAAACGCTCACTGTTCGTCTTCAGCTTCGCAGCGATATCCCTCGACTCGGCCAAATACGCGCCATGCGTGATCGCGGCGACGCAAAGGCGGAAAATTTCACGTCCAAAGACCAGCAGAGGGTGGTAGACAAGATGTTCGGATTGCTTACCCGGGCGTGGGATCATGAAGCGCGCCTGCGAGAGCTTGCCTTCATGTGCTACCCGACTGCGGGCGTCGTAAAACTGTCGAACCCAATCATTTAGCCTTGGAACGCGCCCTAGAAGGAGGGAGACACTGTCGACGAATCGATCCGTCTTCTCGCCGGGAGGAAGATCGAGCAGAGATTCAAAAGCGATTGCAAGGTTAACTAAAGCCTCGCTCTCGCTCACCTCAGCTCGATTGGTGGCGTTGTACCACTTCAGAGCAGTGAATAGCCTTTCCCCGATATGTCTCGCGTCATCCGTTAGCAATCGCGCCAGCTCATAACCCGTTCCTCTTTGCAGGAAGTCACCGCAGTCAGCAGCAAGGTTCTGGGAGATATTGAGCGTTACGTGCGGCACCGGCGGGTAGACCCGTGATCCCTTCACTACCCAAAAGTGCTCCACGAAGTTGAGCATCCCGTCGTAACCAGGCGCGAAATCTTTGTCCCACACGATCGGTATGGGTTGGTCCAAGATCGTGTGGTGCTCCGACTCAATCAAGAAGCGACTCACTCGGCTTGGCGTAAACACCAGCAACGTTGCGCATTCATATCCAAGGAATGGGTCTCCGAACTGATCATTTGGCGTGCCATACAAATACGCGACGAGACTATGCACCCGCTTTAACGTGTCAGGGATTTGGAATAAACCGGAAACATGAATCTGAGGTATCAGAGCGTAGGACGCCGATCGTACACGCGCATTGTTCTGCGTGTACAACATCGCCGTCACCTCGGCGACTGCTGTCACTTGTGCTGTATTGAGTCCCTCCAGATCGTCAGTAGACCGAAACAGATAAGGTCCAAACTGAACGGGCCCTGACGTCTTGAGATAAGGGAAAACAGCGATGGAGAACAGCTCGTCGGGAGTTTCGGCCATAAGGAGTCGGGTTCAGCAGGCGGTTCGAATCACCGTCCACCGTTGAAACCATTATCCGCCTTCTCCGGTGAAGTTGAGGCATCCACTGTGTGCCGGTTACCGCGATTATCAGGATTACTTCCAGAAAACGGATTTCTAGCAAGTGAAAAGGAGCATTTCCCATTCGAGCGTGAAACTATGTCCACGAACCAAGTACTGTGCTAATCGTGCAGAATTCATCCGAGTACACGGGCGACTGGAGAGAACCATCGGCTGACTGTCGGACCTCAAGAGAACCCTGAGTCTACTGGCTTTACATGAATCCCTGTGTGCGAGTTGTGTGCCTAGTTCCCCGAGACCACAGTCAGTCCTTAAGAAGTCGACTCCGGCGATAGCCCTTATAATTTCTGAGTGATGGACCGCATTCTGTGCTCGTGCGTGACATGTCCCCGCTGCGGGGCTTGGCTCGTCATCCGGGGGAAAGCACTGGAAGACGGCAATTATAAGGAGAGGCTCAACACCACCTGCTCAGTGCCAGAATGCGGCAAGGACTTCGCATTCGATGGCGCTGAAACTCAGATGTTCGAGGTGCCTCTCCGCTTATTCGAGTGCCGCCACTTTTATCGATCGGAACTGCGTGAGCCCTGAGTTCGGCACCACTGCACATTTTTCTGCGGAACCTCGCCCGCGGCGCACCCACTTCGAAGAGCATCTGTGAGGGTTTCTGCCGAAGAGATTTGAATCGCGAGTATCATGGCCAGGCAGTCAATGTTGGTCCTCTGGTTGACCAGTGACACGATCAAATCCAGTAATCGACCCGCCAGCGATCGACGATAAGGCTTCCGCAGGCGATCCCATTCCGCCGAAGTGTTCCGTGATTGAGGTACACGTCGGTGAATTGAAGCAGTTATTCAATTCCATCGATCCTTCCCCGTTTCGCAATAAAGACCTGGACCGGGAGGCGGAGGAGTTCATTGTCGGCTGGGCCAAGGACCTGCCGCGTGACGTGCCGCTTGCTCTGCTGGTTGATCTTGATCGACAGGCTGGTTTACCGGACGAAGCAGCCGTTCTTCGCGATGCGATCCACGAGTTCTTTCGGCAACGTGCGGAGGCTTACCGGCGGCGGCTGCGCGAATTGCTTCGCCGTGGCCGGACAAGCCTCCTGATCGGCCTCACTGTATTGGCCGCGGCTATCGCTTTAGGCGATTTCCTGGCTACGCTCATGAAGACCAGCCGCCTCGGCGAGATCTTGCGTGAAAGTCTGACGATCGGGGGCTGGGTTTCGATGTGGCGTCCGCTTGAGATTTTCTTATATGACTGGTGGCCAATCCGCCGTGAAGCTCAACTGTCTGACCGGCTCGCAGCAACGCCCGTGCGCATCAGATATCTCAATGTGAAATCTCCTGACACCTGGAAAGGTGATTGGCCAGTAGTGATACCGTCCGGCGAGCATTCCAAGAGCGAACGTTCAGAGGATGCGACCTAATTGTGAAGCCCGCCAGCTCCGTGTTTCGAGCCCCAACAAGACCAAAAGACGCAAAAGTTCTGTGTTTTCCACAATTTCGTGCACAGATATTTCATTTTCACACTGGAAATTGCATTGACACCGTTGAGGCAACTGTTTAGTTTGTTCCACGTCGACGGCTGAAAGGATTGACGAATAAAATTTGTCAGTCCGAAGTAAGCTGAGTGATCCGCTCAGCAGGGCAACCTGAAGAGCGACCAGACCCGAAAAAACCGGCTGACTCTGCGAGGGGGAGCCGGGGTTTGGAATCGCGAAAGCGGTGATCGCATCAAGGGCTGTGACGGTGCACGCATCCACGCTGTAAGCTCCCTCGCAGGAGCTGGCGGCTAGAGCGTAACCAATGTCACAGCCTTTTCCTTTTCCCCACCCTAGAAGGGCTCACCGTGAAGGAACAGCTGGAGAAACTCGTTCTGCAAATGTACCGGAGCCGCACTAAGTACTCCGAAGCGGTGCGGGAATTTCAGAAGGCCTTCATCACTGCAGTTCTCCGAGAGTTCAACGGGAATCAGGTCAAGGCTGCTCGACAGCTTGGCATGCACCGCAACACCTTGCGACGCAACCTTCAGGAGTTGGATCTGGATATCAAATCGATGCGCGCCTCGCGCCGCCGGCCTCCGCTGAGCGCCCGTCCCATTGCTATGAGGGATAAGAAGGCATAAATCGCTCGTCATCGACACGGGGTCTTTCTCGAACCGAATGCCGTTCTCAGCAGGTGACGTGGAGAATTGCATTTGTGCCTTTGGTATTCCCCCGCAATTCTTCAATTGCAGCCGTTGGAAGGATGACCAGTTCGACTTTGCGACGCTCGGCTTCGCGCTTTATTTCCGGCATCACAGGCAGCTTTCCGTACGCTCCAGTACCGATTACCAGCCGGCGGCACTTCCACGGAATGTCTTCCTCCGCAGATAACGGAGTGTGTCCAAATTCCTCACGGAATTTCTTCGAGGGCTTCTTCTTGCGCTTGCGAATCTCCCCGCCTTCAATCACCACATCGTGCTCGTGAGAAATGCCGTCGACACGGATTGAACCAAAAGCGAAATCTTCAATCTGCATCTCGATCTCCTGTGCCGAGACGGGGTCTAAGCAAAAGCGTACGCTCTGCCAATCATGCACTCTCTCTGGATGAAACCGGATAGAAAGCGGATGTACGTTGCTCGACATCTTCGCTGCCGCAGTGCGGGCATACGATTGTCCCTTCTCCGTATTCGGCCGATGACAAGGTCTTCGAGAAGGATCTTTTGCAGGTATGACAGAAGTATTCGTGCTGGGACATGTATCGCCTCCGCAGCGGGCAGGGATACAACAATTCTAGGCTTCGCAGTGGACCTGATTCAAACCGCGAATCGCCTAATTGGTGGCCTAGAATAGGTCCATGCCGCTGATTCGAAATTGCCCTGCTTGCGGTAGGTCCAATCGCATTCCCGCCAAGCACCTTTCCGACGTTGGCAATTGCGGTGCCTGCAAAGCGGAGCTACCCGCAGTTGGAGAGCCAATCGAAGTCAACGAAGAGCAGTTCCACGAGATCATTCGCGAGAGCAAGGTTCCGGTTCTTACGGACTTCTGGGCATCGTGGTGCGGACCGTGCCGCATGGCGGCGCCTCATGTGGCGCAAACCGCCCGAGACCTCGCCGGGCGTGCAGTCGTGATGAAGGTCGATACGGAACGGTTCCCGAGCCTGGCAGCACAATACAACGTCCGCAGCATTCCCAACTTCGCTGTGTTCTCGCGGGGCCAGCTTCAGTTCCAGCAGGCGGGCCTGGTAGACGCAGCCACCATGGAGAGTTGGCTTACACGCGCAGCATGACGCAAAGGCGCTACTCTGGCTTGTCCCATCCCTTCATGCGAGGCCACCAGCGGCTAACGTTCCGACAATACAACTCGTATTCAGCACCAAATTTCCGCCGGAGGGTCGGCTCTTCGTACAGGATTACGAACAGATCACACCGAGAGCAACTGCGGCGACGGCGGCAATCGAGAGCAGGTTGGCGTGTCCGAAGACAATCCACAGCCCGATCCAGCCCGCGGCACCACCCAAGTAAATCGGATTCCGCACGTAGCGGTAGAGGCCCACAACGACCAACCTCTGCGGCGGTGCGAATGGTGCCGGAGTCCCGTGCCCAGTCCAGCCAAAATCCCAAACGCAACGCAGGGCAACTGCGAATCCCAACACAGACGGCAGGGCGGCGAGCCAACGCCAATGAGCTGTACCAGCCAGTTCGACTCGGAAACCGAACCATTGCGGCAAAAGCCAAAACCATAGCGAGAAGAATGCTGTGCCCACCGCAAGCGCAGCTATCGCTATTGGCCAATGCTGTTCATGCGAGCCTATTGGAATGTTTCCGGAATTTGGGTTTGTCATAACTCCTCCGATTTCCACTTAGGCCGTTGCTACTCTGCTATTCCTGCCACTCGATTGCAGAATCCGATCAGATATTTCCAGACCAGGTAGTAGACGATCAGCGCGGCGGGAAACACCACCGCGAGAAATGTGTAGTGGATCTCCACCACTCCGAAATAGATAAAGCCGTACGATGTGGTGTGCAAAAAGCCCAGGCTACGGCCGAGCAGGAATCCTGCCGGAGCGATGATGAAGGGCAAAATAGCACCATGAATCCCGAGCGGCAGGCGCGTGCTCGCGCGAGAAGCCAGGTGCAGCATGTTCCAGAGGCCGAACAGGTTCGGAATGATCGCCATCGGAAAGATGATCACTCGTTCCACCGGAGTCGGAATGTTGTAGACAAATCGCGCGATGAAGAAGGCCGTCAGGGGAATGAGCAGAAGCGGCGTCGGCACCGAGATCCCCGCCATGTAGGCGCGCAGGTATGGATGGTTCTTCATAATCCCTCCCTCTTACAAGTGGTACGCGAACACAAGA